>OFMJ01000355.1_pt1 | contig 52102 bp, 49 predicted proteins | sample 1541801 | NCBI WGS metagenome assembly OFMJ01 (sample SAMN04209234, study PRJEB22552) | human gut metagenome | biome: gut; material: feces | host: Homo sapiens | place: USA: Oklahoma
AGCCCGACGGCCCCAGCAGTGCGACAAATTCCGTGTCCCGGATCTCCAGATCGATACTGTCCAGCGCCACGACGCCCTGGTCAAATTCCTTACGCAGTTTATTGATTGAAATCATAATTATACTCCCTTTCCGCCTCCGATATTGCCTTCCATCAACTGTTTCTGAGATATAACGAAAAATACGAATACCGGCAGCATGTATACGATTGCCATCGCCGCAAATACACCGTAATCCGCGATCATCTGCTCACTCCGCGACAGGGAATGGAGGTACGTGGCGATAACCGGCGTCTTGGAATTGAAAATCAGCGTGTTAAACAAGATATAATTGGACCATGCGCTGAGGAATGAGAAAATCGAGATCGAGGCGATGCCTGGCTTAACCAGATAGATAATAACCTGGAAGAAACCGCTCAGCCTGCTGCATCCGTCCACCAGCGTGGAATTCTCGATATCCCTCGGTATCCCATCAAAAAAGTTTTTAATAATAAAGGTGGACCCCGGAATCCGGAATGCGATGGCGACCAGAATGACGCCCACCATGGTATTGACAATATGCAGTGCAATCAGAACATAGAGCACGGCAATGAGTAAGAGCAGGTTTGGGAACATCCTCAGAATCAGAAGTGAATACTGAATCGTTTTCCTTCCCCGGAACTGAAGTCTCGACAGCGCATACCCGGCCAGACAACTGATTACCACTTCACTCAGAGTGACTATAATTGTAAAATAAACCGTATTTAAAAATGATTTTCCAATGGGCTGAATCGTTGTCTGCTTCAGCTTCATGGGCTTATACAGGAAATCGAAATTGCTTAATGTAAACGCGCCATCCGCGCCAAAAAAAGCAAGGCTGAAGAAGCTGATATACAGATACAGAATCGGTGCGCAGAGCAGAACCAGTACCGCGATCGCGATATTCTGTTTCTTTTTCTCCGTCTTGCTTAACGTAACCTTTGCCATTTGTTCTCCCCCCTATCTTTCATTCTGCTTCTGCATGACTTTGTTCATCAGGATCATAAGAACCAGTACCACCAGGATCAGCATCAGGGAAATAGCCGCGCCGTATCCGTACTGCTGGTCGTTAAACGCCTTATGGTAGGCTGACAGCGACCAGACCTCGGTCTGTATTCCCGGTCCGCCGTTGGTGATGAGGAGAATCGTCACGTAGTTCGTGAGAAGCCCCAGCGCCTCCCACAGGGCGATAAACTGGATGTGGTAGCGGATATTGGGGATGATAATGCTTTTGATAATCTCCCATTCTCCCGCCCCATCCACATGGGCCGCCTTAAACTGGTTTTCCGGAATGCTCTTGATCGCGCTGGAAAATATAATGGTTCCATACGCAATATTGACGAGAATCGTCGCGCAGAGGACGATCTGCATCGGGTACTTCGCAATCCAGTTAATCGGCTGGGAGTCCACAAAGGATAAATAGACCCGGTTGACCATTCCTCCCTCGCCGGCTTCCAACAGCCAGATCCAGAGTACGGAATACACAACCGCCGGTGTGATCATGGGGATCATCAGAATCGCCTTAAATATGCTGGAGTACCGCTCTGTCTTAACGAAATATGTAGTGAGCACGGCGAACAGAAGATTTAAGAAAACCGTCGCCACAATCGCCACCCCGACAAAGATCAGGGTATTTCTTACAATGACCAGCGTATTTGGATCTTTAAATATCTTAATAAAATTTTTGAAATGGTTAAATTCCCACACAAACGAGGAATCGAGATTCGTAAATGACATCACCACAGTCAGTACGGCCGGGATTACATAGAAAATCGTCACCAAAATCAAAAAAGGCGTTAAAAACATATATGCCTGTCCATTTTTATTTTTCATGAGGAACCGCCTTCCTAAATGCTGCTGCGCCGGGATCTTTCACACCTCCTGGCGCAGCAGCGGCAAACCTTACTGTTTTTATTTGAAAATTACATTGTCAACATTCAGTTCGATCTGAGTCTTCAAGTCGGCAACCGCCTGTTCCGGAGTCGTCTGTCCCAGTTCGAGGGAGACAATCTGTGTGAACATTTCGCTCTTTAAGGAAGATAAATTGTTGATTGCCGGAACGGACCTTGCGTAATCTGCCATGTAAGTTACATTCTTAAGGATCGGATTCTCCGTCACTTCCGGGTTCTTATTGGCTTCTTTGATACAGGACAGCGTGTAGATGGTGCCTGCATGTTTTGCTAACAGAGAGTTGGAATCGCCGGCCAGTTCGCGGAAAATATCCTTACAGACATCCGGATACTTTGTATCGGCGCTGATCGCCATCATCTGAGGCGCTACCGTTGCAAATGGGGCATCCGTATATTCGGATTTCGGGAATAACACAAACGTCTCATTCTTCGCAAACTCTTCTGTCTCCAGTCCTGCCGCCTGCGCCACATACGTCGCGGAGAACATCGGACCGTAGTAGGCGAAGGCTTCTCCCGTACCTACCATCTTATTGATTGTATCCCAACCCAGCTGGTTTAAGTTGGGAGGTGTGATCTTCGTCGTGTTGGCATTTTCGTAAATGCTCTCAAAAAATCTCGTTATTCCGGCCTCGTCAAATACCAGGCTGCCGTTTTCATCGTAATACTGACCGCCAAACGCGTTTAACATATCGAAAAAGTCATTGCCGGCTCCTGGTCTGTGAACCAGACCGTACTTCGCTCCGCCTTTTTCTACCACTTCACTGCAGAGATCCATAAACTGTTCCAGAGTAAATTCCCCGTCCCGGATCTTTTCCGGCAACGCGTCGATTTCGTCCTGGCTCCATCCGATATCCGCCAGGTCCTTGTTGGAGTAATAGATTACACGAAGCGGCAGGTCGAAAGGCATGGCGTAGGCTTTTCCATCCACCATAGTCGGTGTGAATACGCCGTCTACGAATGCATCACTCATCACATCCGTGATATCCAGAACACATCCGGCCTTTACGAATCCGGCCACATCGGCGTCACAGATGAAGATATCCGGTGCGTCCCCACTCTTATGTGCAAACACGATGTTGTTATGGTATTCACTGTTGTCAATGGTCTGATAATCCGTCTCAAACTCGATCCGGATGTTCTTTCCTTCCTGCTCGTACTTCTTATTTAAATTCTCCGCGGCTCCCAGTACCGCTTCCGGCATTGTGAGGAAATCTCCGTTAAAGCCCAGCTTTAAGGTAATTGTCTCCATCTCCGCAGACGTGCTCTTTTCTCCCGCACTTTCCTCCGTCTTAGCCGCCTCGCTGCCCGCTGCTGCCGTATCGGCTGTGCTCTCCTTCTTCTGACCGCATCCAGCCAGGCTCATCACCATGGTCAGTCCCAGTAATACTGCCGTCAATGCTCTGCCTTTTTTCTTCATAATGTCTTCCCTCCATAATTTTTCTGATTGGTTTTATCATGCTCTATTAACCGCTTCATGGCCTCCACGGCCAGTTCTGCCACTTTTCCGGTGTCATGGCACTGGATATCCTCAAGTCCCATCTCCCGCCTCGTCTGGTTTCCTATGACAAGGAGCACCGTACCCATGCGAAGCCTGCGGACCTGTCCAACCGTAAACAGCGCCGCGGACTCCATCTCGCTTGCCAGCGCGCCGCACCGGACCCAGGCCTTCCATTTTGAATTTAATGCATCTGCTACCGGCATGGTATCCGGATCATGCTGACCGTAAAAGGAATCCTTACACTGCACGACGCCCAGATGGCAGCGCTGTCCGGCCGCGTCTGCCGCTTCCTTGAGAGCCATAACCACCTGATAATCCGCAACTGCCGGATATTCGATGGGGGCGTACTCCCTGCTCGTGCCTTCCATGCGCACAGCTCCTGTGGCGATCACCGCATCTCCCCCCAGTACTTCCGGCTGCATACCTCCCGAGGTTCCAACGCGGATAAAGGTACTGGCCCCGCAGTGCGCCAGCTCCTCCAGGGCTATGGCCGCTGACGGCCCGCCGATTCCGGTGGACACCACGCTGACCTTCTCCCCATTTAAATATCCGGTACAGGTAACATACTCCCGGTTTGCCGCCCTTTTCTCCGGACGGTCAAGCAGCCCTGCAATGGTCTCACATCTTCCCGGATCACCGGTCAGAATTACATACCGGCCGACATCTCCCTCCTTAATCTGCAGGTGATACTCCTGCCCTTCTGCATATACGCTTCCCATTGTTTCCTCCTTTTGTCTTTTACCTTTGTCTTTGCTTTTGCCTTTGCCTTTGCTTTTGCTTTTGCTTTTTGCTTTTTGCCTTTTGCCTTTTGCTTCTGTTTAGTAAACTTTCCCTCTTCACGTTTCCATTAGTTTCCTAGTCCCAGTTTGTGCTAAATCACTTTTTTCATCGTATTTATTGATGTTTTATAGTTAGATTATAGCATGTTGACTAATTTTGTCAATAAAATTATAAGTAAATGTTTTGTAAAGTTTATATTATTTTTTAGCTTTTTCGTATTTTTTTCAGATTGTATTGATTTTTTGTTTACTAAACATTATAATAAGTTTATCTTACTACAAAATTATATTAAGAAGAAAAGAGGGGTGTGTTTGAAAACAATCGCGGATTTACATATGCATACCAGCGTCAGCCAGCACGCTTACAGCACTCTGGATGAGATGGCAATGGCCGCAAAGTTTAAAGGTTTTAAAGCCTTTGGCATTACCAATCACGGTCCCGGGATGTTGGACGGCGCCATGGAGCTTCACTTTCTGTGTTTACGAAACCTTCCGGATGAGCTTTACGGTATTCGTTTTTACAAAGGCGCCGAAGTGAATATCAAGGCGTATGACGGTCAGCTGGACCTGCCTGAATCCATTTTAAAGAATTTGGATATCGTCATTGCTTCCTATCATGCGGAGGCCATTGCTCCCGCCTCACCGGCAGATCACACGCGAGGGCTCATCGAGGTCTTGAAAAATCCCGATGTGGACTGTCTGGGGCACATCGGGAATCCGGTTTTTCAATGCGACTATGAGGCCGTCATCAAGGCATGCGCCCAGGAGGAAAAGTTAATCGAGATCAACTCCAACTCCTTTATAGTCCGCCCCGGAAGCGATAAGAACTGCAAAACCGTCGCCCGGCTCTGCATGGAATATGGTGTCTCCGTACTGGTCAGCTCCGACGCCCACTCCAAATACGCGGTCGGCAGCCACGACGCGGCATTAAAGATGTTAAGAAGCATCTCCTTTCCGGAGAAACTGATCGTAAACTCGGACTGGGATCTGCTTCAGAGGCGTCTGCCGTAGCCGGAAGTGAAAAAACAGCAATAAGAAAGACGCAGTGCAGAACTTCTATCTGCTGCAATAGAAGTTCTGCACTGCGTCTTTCTCTTATTATATATTCGTTATCCCTTTACACTCTTATAAAGTGCTTCCGCCTCACTGATCGTAGCAGCTTTCCCCAGCCGTATAAAATCAGCCAGCTCATCCAGCTTCTCAGGCACCATGAATTCCGTTCCGAGATAGGATTCATAATTATCCGTGATAAAGAGCGTCTGCTCCTTCACTTTCACCTCGGCTTCCTTGGCCTCATCCGAGGCACGGCGCAGATCAGCCTCCAGCCGTTCGATCTTCTCCCTGCTTCCGCCGGCAATCTCATCAGAAATGATGGTCTTCGTCACCTTCTCAAATGTATTTAACGCCTCTTTCTTCTTGCTGGTGATATCCGCCAGGTCCTGCTCGATCTGAGCGATCTCATCGTCATACTTTTCCAGATCATACACAGCCTCGTCCCGGTCGCGCCGGATCGCGCTGGTAATGACACGGATCTTCTTATCGTTCGTCCTCATTAAATCGCGGATTTTCCGTCCCTGCTTTAGCGTCTCCTGATGACGCACCTTTGTCTTATTATTAATCAGAATATAGAGTCCTCCGAAGACAACGACAGCCACGAAATAGATCCCCGCCAGATAATAGTTGGACTTCTGCGGAAGCAGCATGTAGATTCCCCATGGAACCGCAAGAAAGCAAATCAGAATCGTCACCAGTAAAATCAGAAATTCTGAGAATCCTCTGGTAAAATACAGGGAGTAGTACCATGTGGATTTACAGAAACGCGGCACACGGTCCTGCTGGAACGCCGTCTTCATCTGCAGCTTCAGTTCCCGGTTGTCATCCCGCAGTTCCTTCGTCTCTTCCTCAATCCGTTCCTTCACGCCCTGGCTCTTCGCCTTCTCCCGTTTGCTCCGAACCCGCTTTAACCGGTCCTGTCCTTTTGCTATCTCCTTGTCGTAGGAACCGTTAATTTCTTCCATACGCTTCTTCACAGTCAGACTGATCGCATCCGTCACTGCCTTCTTTTCCGCCTCCAGTTCTTTCTCCAGACGCTTCTCATCCAGGCGTATTTTATCCAGTGAATTTTTGCTCGCAGACAGCTCCTGTACGGCTCTGCATGCCTCTGACAGGAATCCGACCTGGTCTGTTATCGGTTGTGCCATTCGTCGTCGTCCTCCTTCGGTTTTATCCGATTTTATTCCACAAAAAACGCTAACTTGATTCTATCATATTCTATTCATTTTTACAAATTTTTAATCTCAAGTTTTTTCCCTTGCACTGCTTCCCGCCAGGATGATATAATCAACTGCATACACTTTTTATAAAAACCACAGATATACGGGAGGAGGAAGATTCTATGTTTCGCATGTGGGGAAAGATTATAAAAGACACGAGACTCGTCCGGGATACCGTTATCTGCATCTCCGATTACTCGATGTCCAGAACCGCCATGGTATTCCAGGCTCTTGATGATATCTGCTATGAATTTGATTTGGGGAAGCCGATCTGGCTGGACGCCACCATTCACGAGTTTAAGGTTCATGACAAGGCACGTTTTTATCAGGACAACTTTATCGAACACATTGATTTCGATTTTCTGGAAATCCAGGTCATCGAAGAATAAAGAGGGATTACGATGTTACGGAAAAGTAAATGGCTTTTGGTTCCGGCCGCCGCTCTGGCCGCCGCTTCCCTGATGGTCTCCGGCTGTTTTGGGAAAACCAGGGAACACGAACTGCAGGAAGCGGCAGACGCCATCAATACCGCGATTGAACACGATCTGGCCCTGGACCGCTATGAATTTACGGTCTCCAGAGGTGCACTTTTCGATGAGAAAAGCTATGAAGGCCAGAAGACCACGTATATCTGCGTCTCCGGGGACGGCGGCCGTGACTACTATGTTACCACCACCTCCAGTGACAAAAGCTCCACTCTGACCGTAGAGCATGAGCTTCTTGGCGATGATCACTATTACCGGATATTTGACAAGGAGAAAGACGAGTACCATATCCCCTCCGATGCCGGCAGTGATACGGGCAGTCATCCCGGGCTGCTGGAGAAAGGCTGGGTTTACGACACCACCGACAGCCCCTCCGGAAACGAAGACTATAAAAAGCGCCTGTGGATCTACGGGCACCGCATCGCTCCGGAAGACTTTGCAGAAGCTTCCATCGATAAGGATGGCGGCTGGACCACGATTTCGCTCAGCCGCAGCCCCGAACAGCTTAAGGAATCTTCCCTTCCCTCTAAGGTCATGTACGACGAAGCGATGGACTGGTATCAGCGGGAACTGGCAAAAGGTGATCTGAAGCAGTATGAAAGAAGCTCTCTGGAGGCAAAGCAGAAGGAACTGGAGGAGACCGGCGCCGAGGCCATCGACCGGAATTATACCGCCGAGACACTGAAAGCCGTCATCGATTCATCGGGACGCCTGCTGACGATCGAATACCGCCTCTCTTACGATTATGGACAGGAAATCGACGGCGAGACAGTCAAGACCATCACGCAGTACAGCAATGCGACACTCGAACGCTCCAATGACGATTCCATCGTTCTTCCAGAATAAAGCATGACAAGATAAAACAGCGCTGCACATTCTCCTCATAAGAATGTGCAGCGCTGTCTGCTTACTGCTGGGTTCCCAGAGCCGCAGGATCGATTTCCTGATAGCCCTCCAGGTCTGGCGCAGTCAATGTGACCGCCTGGCCCGGATTATGATAAATGGCGTCGGTATCCATCTCCACTCCAACTGTTTCTCCCTGGACCGTCATATCCATGCTCATCTTGATATTCATGCTTGAGAAATAGCCGTCTTTATTCACAACCGCTTCTCCGCTGGCCGATTTGATCTTATAAGCAACGTCTTCCGCTCCGGCGATCGCTCCGCTCATACTGCCCATGATATCCTGTACATAGGAATCCATCTTTTCCGCGTCAGCCGTAAATGTGAGGATCTGGTTATCTCCGTCCTTCTTCGCCTTGATTTCCTTCATATAAGAAGATTCCATGTTGGCGCCTTCCGTGCTCTGCTTAACCTGCTCCATGAGCTGGTTTAAATCCATGGCGTACTTGATCTTCTGTCCCATGGTCTCCATGTAGTAATAGCCGCCCTCATAGTACATCGTCACATCGATGTCCTGACCCGCCATCGTGGTCTTTCCGACTGCCAGATACTTCATATCATCCGTATTCGCGCCGGTCATCTGAATATCCATGGTTGTCGATAAGTCGATGGTCTGATCCCCCTGAGTCATCGTCATGGCAGCCGTCGTCTCGATATCCATTTCCTGCAGTTCAGAAGTCTTCTTGGAAGCTTCATCATAAATCGTCCTGGCGTCTTTTCCGCCGCCGCATCCTGCCAGGGATAATACCATGGCCGCGCTCAAAAGAAGTGCTAAATATTTTTTCATAGTTTCCTCCTTGTAATAAGAAATGTAATACAATACAGTATACTATATACACCTTACCAATACCAGAACTATATTCTTAAATAAAGCTGACAATAAGTGGAAGAAAGGGCTTTCACCGGCATAGTCCCCATAAGATTCTTACTTTTTATATATCTTGCTCCTGTAATAATAAAAAGCTTTCTTTTCATGGCCAAATCACCTATAATAGACAGTATAAAAGGACTTTATTTGGTGTTTTTACGTATGAGTAACAGCTTATTTATTATCATTTTGCGATTCCATAGCAAGATAATTAAAAAGCCTGTAAAATTTAAAGAGGTAGCCCTATGAGTAACGAACGATTAAATTTTGATAAAAATCTTGAAACACTCCAAAAACTGAATTTCCAACTCCTGTACGCCTCCACCTCCAAATACGAAGGCGACTGGCAGAGTCTTCCCCATACCCATCATTTTACCGAGCTGTTCTATGTCATCAGCGGCCTGGGAAAATTCCTGGTGGAAGACCGGCTGATCACGGTTAAGGAAAATGATATGGTCATCGTCAATCCCAATGTGGAACACACGGAGAAGTCTATGGATTCCAAACCATTAGAGTATATTGTATTCGGTGTTGAGGGCCTGACCTTCTCTTTCGGCACTCCGGATGTCCCGGAAAACTATGGTTACTATAACTATTCCGCCGAAAAAAAGAACCTGCTGAACTTCTCCCAGCTGATGCTTCGTGAGATCAAGGAAAAAAAGAACGGTTACGAGCAGGTATGTCACGACCTTCTGGAAGTTATTCTCATCTATATTACGAGAAATGACCAGTTCGGCATCATCTCCACGGATGCCTCCCGGATGCCAAAGGAATGCGCCAGCGCCAAACGGTATCTGGATGCAAACTACGCACAGCCGATCACCCTGGATTCTCTGGCGGATGCTACCCATATCAACAAGTTTTACTTATCGCACACCTTTTCCAAGTATCTGGGAATGTCGCCCATCACCTATCTGATCCAGCGCCGTCTTCAGATAAGTAAGGATCTGCTCACCCAGACGGATTATTCGATTGCCGAGATTGCAGCCAGCACGGGATTTGCCTCGCAGTCGTATTTTTCGCAGATATTTAAGAAGTTTACGGGGATAAGTCCGAATCAGTACAGGAAGCAGAATGCGGTACATCAATAGATGGATGCAGCAAGACTAATCTCAGAAAACCTAAGCTAAATCAAAAAGCCCATGCCTGCAATCCTCATCCGATTACAGCCATGGGCCTCTTACTTCAAGATTTATCTATGTTCTTCATCTGTTTCTTCATCTCATACATATTATGATCCGCGCGGGACAACAGATCACCGAATGCCTCCGCACTGTCCGGAGCGGATATCGCATATCCCCAGGCGATCCCCGCTTCAAACCCATTCTCTTTACCATACGCCTTTACCCGGCCGGCTGACAGGCGGCAGCATTCCTCAATCGAGTTCTCAGGCATTCCCTCAAGCACGGCTGCGAATTCATCCCCGCCGATGCGGTAGATCCACGCATCCTTTAAGGCTCCGGAGATCGCTCTGGCAGCAAAGCGTATGTACTTATCGCCCGTCTCGTGTCCAAACTGGTCATTTACCCCCTTGAGGCAGTTCAAATCGAACATCAGGACCGCCAGCGGCTTTCCGAGCCGCAGCATTCCATCCCATTTCTGCTGCCGGCGCTCGAAGGCCTTTCTGTTCAGCACCCGGGTGAGGCCGTCCAGATCATTTTCCGCTCTGAGTGACTGCGTCTTGAGCGTCTCCTCTGTCACATCTTCCACGACTCCGCTCTTCTTCCCGTCGTCCTCACGAAAGGTCAGACGGATCCAGCATTTTCCCTCCGGCCGTTCCAGACAGAATACATTTTCATCCTCTGTCGGCTTCTCGCAGATCTTCTTTAAGAACGCCTGAAATTCATCCTGGCTCCTGCAAAAAGCCCGTTCCTGCTCTTTCGATAATCCCAGCAGCCGGGGAACCTGGTTCGTCATGTAGACCTTATTCCCTTTAGAGCCCATCTCATAGACTCCCACCGGAACCTCCGAGAGCTCCAGAAGCCTGGAATAGCGGGTGAACCACCGGCTGATCAGCACTGCAATCCCTGCTCCTGCACAGAGTGAAATGAGAAATGAATAGACCAGAATCTCCTGGATTCGGTGCGGATACCGCAGCAATGCATCTTCATCCATCAGGCCGATCAGATACCACTCTTCTCCCGAAAAAGGAGTATTGTTATAATACATGCCCATCTCTTTCAGACACGCATAGATTACCTCATTTCCATTGTGGTTTTCCAATTGGAAAATACCGTTCTCCGCATCTTTTGCCTTAAGCTCCATAGGACTGGCGCCCTGCAGAATCCGTTTCTGGAGAGCTCCATGGGTGACGAGCGGGCGGATCTCACCGTTCTCTCCGGTCTGTATTCCAACCACATAGCCGTAGGAGTCTACGGCCATCAGATCGGATGGCGGCAGATATTTATACAGGTAATTCAGCGAGATCTCAACACCGAATACACCGACTGCCCTTCCCCGCTGGTCCACCAGAGGAATCGAATACGTTACCACCTCTTCCCCTCCGTCATAGAGCCGGAACGGCGGACACCAATAGCCCAGCAGTTTTTCATCGCCTGCCAGCCCTATACTGCTGAATGGTTTTTCATAAAACGCACGATTCGCATCTGTCAGCTCCAGCTGGTACTTCCATGCGGCATCTGTCACCACCTGCGTCTCCTGTGCCACATCCCAGGGGCCGGCCAGAAGATAGGTATTGGAATTGCGCTCATCGACCCGGTTCGGATTGGCATTCCTGAAATAAAGCGCCGGGTAGCTGCCGTTTCCATCGTCTCCCCTGTCTAATATCAAAAATGCACCCGTAGTTTTCGTGTAGTACAGCGCATTCAGCACAGTTGGGGCAGCCGCCTTAAGCAGCTCTTCCTTTTCCAGCAGTTCCCCGTTCTCATCTCTCTCTGCATCCGCGAAATACCGGCTCAGCTCATCGGTATAGAGTTCAAAATTCGTCCAGACATTCTTCATCTCCCCTTCGATTGTCACCGCGCGGTTCTTCACTTTCTCTGAAAAAATCTGGTACGCATTCTCCCGGGACTGCCCGATCACACCGCCCAGACTCAGAAGGGCCGTCATCAACAGACTCTGAATCACAACCGACACCACAAACGTAAGCGCCAGTTTAAAGGCGATCGAATCACTTCTCACCTTTTTATTCATTTACCTCTCCAACCATTTCTCTCATTAAATCCTGATACCATTTATCAAAGTTCTCATCTTCCATAAAGCCGGAAATCACTGTCTGCCTGTCTTCGCCGTTCTCCATCCTGTTATGAAGCTCATTCAGATCAAGCTCCACCTTCCTCTCCAGGGAACGGGAAAACCGTTCATTTGCTTCATACGAATTCTCAAACGGCCTTCTGACGTAGAACTTCCCTTCCTGCATCGCCTCAAGGGCCGCTGTCACGCTCTTTTTTACCGCATCCGTATTATCGCTCATCTGTATGAAATTTTCCAGCGCTTCGATAGACGACAGCGCCTCGTTTTCCACCGGAATATATCCGATTGACGCAGTAAATTCAATATTCCGCTCTGGATCCGTAAACCATTTCAAAAATTCTGCGGCGGCGTACTCGGAAGTTTCGCTGGAACGGAATATTCCCATGTCCGCTCCCCTCTGAGCCATATAGGCGCGCCCTCCCTCAAAGGTCGGATAGGGCCTCACCCCGCATTCGATGGGATACTGGTTCTCTCCATCCACGATCACCTCTTTAGGAAAGTATCCGGCGCCGGCCGACGAACCGATGTAGGCCAGCAGACTGCCGCTCTTCAGCCCATCCTGATTATACACACTGCTCTTATACCAGCCGTTTATATGAGGGACATAATAGGCATTCCACGCCTTCCTCGCAGTCTCCCTGGAATAGACAAATGAGTGATTTTCCCCATCAGCGGGAAATGGATCCGTTCCATCCTGAACCGCGGTCAGCACCGCAAAGTCGTTAAAGCTGTTCATTCCCAGTAATGGCTGCCCGCCTGACCATCTGTAATATTCCTCTGCCGCCGAGACAAGCCCTTCCCATGTGCTAAGTACATCATCTGAAAGCCCTGTATCCGAGCGAAACTGCTTCCATCCCGTCTCGTTCACAAATAAAAGCTCTGTCGATTTCGCCACAGGAATCAGTTTATGGCGGCCCTCTTTTCCCCAGACCCCCTCGCTGAGAAACTCTGTGCGGTACCGCCCCAGCTCCTCAGCACTGTAATACTCTTCCATTTCCACCAGGGGTGCCAGTTGATCCAGGCGGTATGCGCTGTCCGGATATGCCGTAAACACATTGGGAAGCGGGTCAGATCCGATAATCTCATTGGCGGAGTTAAACAAAGCGTCATCCAGTTCCCCGCTCGAACCAAAGCCGTAGGCATCCACGACAATCCCCAGCTCCAGCCCTTTCGTCTCATTAAATTCTGTCACCTTTTCATCAAATTTCGTCTTTGCAAAAGCGTTATATGCATGCCAGACCGTAATAACAGTCGGTTTTTTCGGATCCAGCACGCGCCTGCTTTCCCGGGCGCAGCCAGATAATGCGCAAACCAGCGACAGGGACAGCACCGCTATCTTCCATGTTCTTTTCCCTTTCATAGTGTCCGCCTCTCCATTTCTATTCACTTATGCCCGGAAACGCCAGCCAACCCCTGTGAATCCATCGATTCAGCAGGCTGCACCGGATTCATAGGGTCGATGGTCTGCAGTTACCCTAACGGTTTTGATGTATGTTTATATTATATCATACACTTATTTATTGAACATATTAATTTTTTTGTATAGTTTGGGAAATTTATGGATTGGAACCTATTACCACCTTAACAATCAAACGGGATATTGCGAAAATAGATAAAAAAACAGCCCGCACCCCACAACTGCTCACCCAGTCATGGAATACGGGCCTTTTATTCTATTTTACAATCTCTTTAACAGCTCTTCTCTTTCTTTCTCATATCCAGGCTTACCCAGAAGCGCAAACATATTCTTCTTATAGCTCTCCACACCTGGCTGGTTGAACGGATTGACACCCAGAATATAACCGCTGACACCGCATGCATACTCGAAGAAATAGAATAACTGTCCTAAGCAGTATTCGTCCTGTTCCGGGATCTTTACCATCAGGTTCGGTACATCGCCGTCTGTATGGGCTAAGATCGTGCCGTTCATGGCACTCTTGTTGACGAAATCCACATTTTTGCCTGCTAAGTAGTTCATACCGTCCGTATCCACTTCTTCCTTCTGAAGCAGGATCTCGGCCGGGGATTCTTCGACATTCAGCACGGTCTCAAACATCACACGGGAACCGTCCTGGATGAACTGGCCCATGGAATGTAAATCCGTGGTTAAATCCACAGCTGCCGGGAAAATACCTCTGCGGTCTTTTCCTTCGCTCTCACCAAATAACTGTTTCCACCACTCGGAAACGTAATGAAGGCTTGGCTCATAGTTGGCCACAATCTCAACGGCCTTGCCTTTTCTATGTAAGATGTTGCGCACGGCTGCATACTGTAATGCGGAGTTGGACTCATATGGAGTCTCAAGAGCCGCCTTTCTTCCTGCCGCAGCACCTTCCATTAATTTATCGATATCAGCGCCTGATACTGCAATCGGAAGCAGGCCGACCGCTGTCAGGACTGAGAAACGTCCACCTACGTCATCCGGCACGACAAAGGACTCATAACCCTCTTCCGTCGCCAGATTCTTAAGTGCACCCCTTGACTTGTCCGTCGTAGCGTAAATTCTCTTGTTCGCCTCTTCACGGCCATACTTTTGGATCAGCATCTCCTTGAAGACACGGAATGCAATCGCCGGTTCTGTCGTTGTACCGGACTTGGATATGATATTAACGGAGAAATCCTTTCCTTCCAGCACATCCTTTAAGTCATGGATGTATTTGCTGCTGATGCTGTTGCCTAAGAAATAAATCTCCGGAGTTTTGCGTTTTCCCTTCGGCAATACATTATAGAAACTGTGGGATAAGAACTCAATGGCCGCTCTGGCGCCTAAATAGGAACCGCCAATACCAACTACAAGAAGTACATCAGAATCGTTCTGAATCTTGGCCGCCGCTTTTTTTATTCTCTCAAATTCTTCCTTATCATAGTCTACCGGAAGATCAATCCAACCTAAAAAATCATTCCCTGCGCCGGACTTGTCCATCAGCACATCTCTTGCACACAACGTTGTGGCTTTCATATTTTCCATCTCTTCTGCTGAGACGAAGCCTGCTGCTCTGGAATAATCAAATACTACTTCTTTTCCCATTTCTATCATTCTCCTTTTCCTTTTGTTTCAGGTTATAGAATGCCTGTTCAGGAACAGTATATCATAAATCCCCTCCAATTGCGATACAATTTTCCTTTCTCTCCCAAATGTTCAAGTCAGATATTCATGCAGAATCTCCCCAATAAGCTTCAATTCCTCGGGGTTCAAATCCTTCAGCCAGTCCTCCTGCTGTTTTGCGGTTCTTCCCCGTTCGCGGCTCGCCGCTATCTGTTCCAGACTCTTCTTTAAATAGTCCACATCCCGGATGGATCCTTCCATTTCTGACGGCCCGCTGCCGCTTCGCGCCATTTCCTGCGCCATATTCTGATTACCGGCAATTCCTGACGCCTCGTCAGAAGAACCGCTGTTCTGTCTGCGAGCCTGCGATTCCGCCTTCAGCTGATTTTTCATGCGCTCCGTCCTGTTTCTCTGCTTTCCCCGCACGTTTTCCTGTTTCTCCGGCTCTTCTGCCTGTCCTGCCGCAGTACCTGCTGCCACGGGATAGATCGACCGGATATTTTCACGGGTTTCCATATGAGGCCCCGATATTGCCTGTGTTTCATCTCGTTCCTGATCTAATCGGTAGATCAGCGTATTTTCCAGATAATTATCGAGCGCGGTGAACAGCTGTTGTTTCTTATCCCCGACGCCTGCTCCGTGGTCTACAAGGATCGTAAAGAGCCCTGCCAGGATTCCCATGGAGCCGTACAGCACTATGTAATAAGGATCGGTACGATACCAGTATGCGCCAAACGCCGCCGCACCTCCTGCGAGGAAACAAAGAAGCGTCATCTGATTGGAAAATGTGTTCCACCCGTTAAGCGTCATGCCCATAAATCTGAAATCATACATCTGCCTCTCTAAATAAGGCTTTATTTTCGGAATCCCCTGATTCATCTGATAGTTGTTTTCTGTCTTCTGCTTAAATGTGCGAAGATTCTTGTTCTTCGTCAGTGACATGTTGTCCGTTTCTTTAATTAATCTTTTGTAGAGGTTACGTGTCAGCCATCTGGTCACGACCCCAAGGCCGCATACGGCTGCAAGCACGTACAGCGCTTTGCCTGTCTGTAAAAATTCCAGCATAATAATAGCTCCCCTTTCTTCCCGGTTGTTCCGGTGATAGGATTATTATAACCACCGAAACTTCCTTTGGGAAGATGAGAGAGCCTAGAATCGTTCGTCAAATCCCGTCAGGATTCGATTCTTAACTTAACATGAATACCTTTCTGCAATGGCTAAAATCAGGTTTACGGAATGGCGCACCGCCTTTACCTCAAACTCGCTGTAGTCCATGGTTGCGCTGTTATCAGCCTTATCTGAGATCGCCCTGATAATCAAAAATGGGACGTGGTTTAGGTATGCCGCCTGAGCGATCGCCGCCCCCTCCATTTCCGTACAGAAGCCTCCAAAATTTTTCGCAATCCAGTCTTTTTTAACCCGGTCGGAAATAAACTGATCCCCGGAAACGATCCTTCCAGTAAAAACTCCAATGTCAGGATTCACTTCCTTACAGCACTTCAGAGCCAGATTCCGAAGCGTTTCATCGGCCGGAAATGAGAATTCCTCCATCTGCGGAATCTGCCCCACCGGGTATCCAAACCCCGTCGCATCCATATCATGCTGCGCCGTATCGGTGGAAAGCACCACGTCTCCGATCTCGATCTCATTTCTCAAAGAACCGGCGATTCCCGTGTTGATGACCGCATCCACTCCGTAATGGTCCACCAGAATCTGTGTGCACACCGCCGCGTTCACCTTGCCGATTCCGGAACGGACCACCACTGCCTCTTTTCCCCTCAGCGTTCCTTTATAAAAATCCATGCCGGCCATGGTCTTTACTTCCACATCCTGCATTGCCTCTTTTACTTCCGCCACTTCCACATCCATGGCTCCGATAATTCCTAACATACAGCGCCTCCTTTTCGGGTTCCCTTCCGGGTTAATTTGCATATATTGATTATTATAACTGTTTTCGTCCTGTTTGCAAGAGGGTTTCAGTAACCGCTGCTATTGACAATTCCTTCCCCTGTTCGGTATAATTGTAAAAATGCAGGGTCAAAAATAAGGCAGAAAACAAATAAAGCATAGAAGAAATATGGAGGAATGATTCATGATTTATAAAACACATGGCGTATGTTCACAGGAAATTAATTTTGACGTACAGGACAACAAACTCACCAATGTCCGTTTCATCGGCGGATGTTCCGGAAATACACAGGGCCTTGGCCGTCTGATCGAGGGAATGGACGTAGACGAAGCGATCAAACGTCTCGACGGAATCCACTGCGGTCCCAGACCTACCTCCTGCCCGGACCAGCTGGCAAAAGCACTGAAGCAGTATAAGGAATCCCTTTCCTGATGCGAATCCGGATCTGACGCCGTATACAGTTTTACATACGCAACCAGAAATACCAAAAAACAGAGAAATCACACAGAGAATCAGCACTGTATGCAGCAGGCCGCGGCTCCCGTCATCCGTATAATGGATGACCGCCGCGGCCTGCTTCTTTTTCATCATTATCCAGATCTTCATAAATATTTAAGAAATGGGACGTTCTTGCACTGCCGTTTTTTCTGTGCTACGATATACTTTCGAAAGAAAGGAGTTTTATCTATGGCAATACCCCAAAAAAGTTCCATCCTGCCGGCGGCTCAGGAGAGTATACGCAAAAATCTGAAATTCGCCACTCTGTCATTTCTGTTTATTATTGCTTACGTCAACGTGTTCCAGAAAGTATTCGGAGCAGAAAATTCCATTGTCGGAGTTATCTTTACCATTATGATGTCGGCCTCTATGGCCCGCGACTTAACCTCCACACCATTTAAGCATCTGCTTGCGCAGTCCGCGGTCCTGGTGCTGATGGCAGCTGCCGCCTGTCTGGTTGTCACTTTAAATCCATGGATCGCTCTTCCGATCAACTTTATCATGATTTTTTTAATCCTGTATCTCTATACCTATGAATACTCCGGACATCTGTATTTTCCTTATATTCTGTCCTACCTGTTCCTGATTTTCATATCCCCCTCCAGCCCGGAACAGCTTCCAAGGCGGATTATGGCCATGGTGACGGGAGCCGTCTGCATCATCCTCTATCAGCTGGTCATGGGACGGAACCGGGCCGCGGAGACGGTTTCCGACGTACTTCTTATGCTGATCGGGGAGGCAAAGCAGTACATATTCTGTCTCTTATCCGGCAGCGGAACACCGGAAAGTCTGGAAGATGTCCGAAAGAATATCCGCCGTCTCAGCCGCATGGTCTATGACAGGAGGCGTAAGGAGCTGTGTATATCCGATGCCAACTTCGCCGTGGTCGATTCCGGGCGCGGCCTGGAACACCTGCTTATTCTGCTGTCTCAGACCGAACATCCGGAAAAATACCAGGATATGCTGGAAAAGACGCTGGTCCAGCTGGACCACTTTGAGGCCTATGTAAATATGAAGACCACGGCACCTTACCTCATTGCGCGAGATGATTTTATTACGGATGTGAAAGACCTGCATCAGGCAGAATTTTACAACAGCCTGGAGTACATCAGAAATCACCTGGTCCATATGGCGGATCCCGAAAAGAAATCATATTTCCGTCCGACCCTGCTCTCCCTTTCCATCCGGATTCAGGCCGCATTAAAAATCAGTAAAGTGCGCGTCGTCTACGCCCTGCGGGTTGCTCTTCTGCTGTCACTCGCAACACTGCTGGTTGAAAGTTTGAATCTTCCTCACGGAAAATGGCTTCTGTTTACCCTTGCCTCAGTCTCTCTCCCTTACGCCGATGATGTGGGACAGAAGGCCGGGAAACGTTTCTTTGCTACCGTAGCAGGAGGCGTATTCAGTGTGATTCTCTATTCCCTGGTTCCGTCTCCGGCCGGCAGGACTGTTATCATGATGCTGTCCGGCTATTTAAGCTTTTATTTCTCAGATTACACGGGAACATTTGCCTGTTCCACCATCGGAGCGCTGGGCGGCGCGGTGTTTATGAACGCATTTGGCTGGGCGCCTGTGGGGCGGATGCTGCTCATCCGTCTGGCCTACGTGCTGGCCGGAATCGTAATCGCCTACGCCGCCAACTGCCTCCTCTTCCCCTACCACCGCAGCACAGCCACTGAGACTCTGCTGAAGAAATACGATTACGCCTCCAGGCTGCTGTCAAAGATCTGCCTCCAGGGCGTAACTGACACGCAGTTTTACTACCATCTGGTTATCCAGTCCCAGCTGATCGAGGAAAAACTGTACCAGAATACCTCCGGCGAGGAACGGGAGCTGCTGCATGACAAAATCTCAGAATGCCGGGCGCTGGTGCGGGCGGCTCACCGGAGTTATCCGCAGAAGGAAGGCTTGATTTCACAATAAATCAAAAAAGTATTTGACAAAGTCAACTATCAAGAATATAATTTGACTTAGTCAAATACTTTTTATTTACTTATTTTTAAAATTAAAATTGAAAGGAGCACTTCCCATGCCAGATTCTCTCGCTTATTATATTACTGCCCTGAGAAAAGATCTGAATGCCTATTCCGATGCCAGACTCAAGCAGTACGGTCTTACGGATGGCCTGTTTTATTATATTATTTACATTGGTAAAAATCCCGGTTGTTCACTCAGTGATGCCGCCCATTTTCTCAGGGCAGACAACGGGCATGTGACCCGGTGCATTGGCAAACTGGAACAGTTAGGCTACGCGGTCCGCACCCGCGATACCGTAGACCACCGGCATTACCATTTAACGCTTACAGCGCAGGGGGAAGTCATTTTCAAGGAACTTCATACTCTTCTTCATGACTGGGATGAGATCGTCTGCCGGAACTTGAACGACGGGCAGAGAGAACAGCTTTTGGAATTGCTCCGGCGCGTCTGCACCCGGGAAGGCGGTAAAGGGGGACAGAGCCATGTATGAGACGATTAACAGCCCATTCAAGCTGGGTAATGTAACCCTGAAAAACAGAATTATCTTTGCCCCTACCTCCATGGGCCTTAAGGAAGAGGAGTACTTGGAAAAACTGGGCGCCATCGCCCGGGGCGGAACAGCCATGATCATCATCGGGGATGTTCCTGTACTGAAAAGCCCATTTCTGTCTCTGTACAGCCGGAAAGGATTTCTCCGTTACCGCCGGATCACGGAAACGATTCACGAAAACGGCGCCCTGGCGGCCGCTCAGCTGCATATGTCGGACTCGCAGTTCCGTAGTCTGATCAAATATCTGCCGGGCTTGATCACCGGAAAGATCAAACCGGAGGAGATGAGAGTCCTTTTAAACGATACGGTATCCGGCTATATAACCGGCCTGATCGACAAGAGAATCACCGAGATCACACAGGGCTTCGGCAAAGCGGCCGTTTTAGCAAAGGAAGCCGGATTTGATGTCATTCAAATCCACGGCGACCGGATGTGCGGAAGTTTTTCTTCCTCCATTTACAATCAGCGCACAGACCGGTATGGAGGGAGTGCGGAGAACCGGGCTCGTTTTGCCTGTGAAGCAGTCGCCGCCGTCCGGAAAGCACTTCCCGATATGACCATCGATTATAAGCTGGCAGTCCGTCAGGAAGATCCCCATTATGGGAATGCCGGGGTGCTGAAGGAAGAGCTTCCGGTCTTTGTTCCGCTCTTAGAGCAGGCTGGCGTGAACAGCTTTCACGTCACCCTGGCCAACCATTCCGACTTAAGCGATACCATACCGCCGGCCTCACATCCCTATTTTCACGGGCAGGGCTGCTTTTTACCCTTCTGTGATGAGGTCAGCCGTCTGACCGATTTACCGGTCTGCGGAGTAGGACGGCTCTGTTCTCCTGATTTCGTGGAAGAACAGTTGCAATCAGGACGAATCCAACTGGCCGCCATGAGCCGCCAGCTGATCGCAGATCCCGAATGGGTTAAAAAAACCGCCTCCGGCGCCGGTTCCCAGATTTTCACCTGCACAGGATGCAACCGGGAGTGCCTGGGAGGTATGCAGGCCCATAAAGGAGTGCATTGTATTCGGGATCGTATAAAAACTACTAATTGAATCACCCAGCCATGAAAGGAAGGTCTTACCATGAAGCATTCAAAACTCTATGCCTGTCTCTCTTACTTAAGTATTTTAATCATCATCCCCGCGCTTGTCCCCGGGAAAGACTCATTCGTGCGCTTCCATTTAAACCAGGGGCTGCTTCTCCTGATTGCCAACATTCTGTTCGGATGCATCTCTTTTATTCCGCACATGACTTTGGCCGGCGATCTTTTAAACTGTATCGTGCTGATTCTGGCTGTTATGGGGATCGTATCCGCCATTCAGGGGCAGAAGAAAAAGCTGCCTGTTATTGGCAGGATTCAGTTGATTCGGTGATGGCAAGTATAAAACAGAAAAGGCCGGCACCCATATGGATACCGGCCCCATGCCTACAGATTCTCCGCAAACGTCCTGACCTGTGCAAGCGCCGCGGACTGATAGATACTTCCCTTCTCCACCATACCAGGCGCCGTAAAAGCTCCTTTATTCTCCCACTTTAAGTAATCGCAGATGTCCTTTAACTGGGCCTGGGCCGCGTTATAGACTCCCGGCGAGCCGGAATCCAGCAGCATGGCCGCCGAAGTGATGTGAAATCCCGTTTTGGCGCACGCATACATCCGGTCGATAAAACACTTGATCTGCGCCGAAATATCGAACCAGTAGATGGGCGATGCCAGCACCAGCATATCCGCCTTATGTACATCCTGCAAAATCTCGTTCATATCATCATTCTGCACACAGACGCCGTCATGGGTAAAACAGTACTCGCAGGCCAGACAGGGGCCTACCTTCAGCCGGCTTAACTTCCGCACGGTCACCTCGTGGCCGCTCTCCTTCGCGGCCTGAGCAAATGCATCCGCCAGTATCTCTGTGTTACCGCCTTTTCTCGGACTTCCCGTTACTACTAAAATGTTCATATTAAAGCCTCCTTCTCCGCTGACCTGCCATGATGCTTCTATGATTAGTATAGGTGGATTGGGGCTGTTTTTCAAGTGTTTTTGGGGGTCTTATTTATTCATTTCCCGACACAGCCTCATGCGTCTTATGCCGTCAAAATCTCCACCAGCGCCCCCTTAATCTCCCCATCAATCTCCATCGCCTGCAGCTCCGAAAGAAAGACCTTCAAACTCTTCCCTTCCCGGATCCGCCTAAACAACATTTCCTTTGTCTCAAACGTGGTCTCCGCCTGATTCAGAAACTCAAAGGCAAGTTTCTCCACCGGGTTTTCAGAAAGCTTCATGTTCGTCTCAAAGCTTACAACCAGCGTTTCTGCGGTACTAACCTGATCGATCTCCAGGGTCAGTGTTCTGCGGTCCTCATCATAAGACCTTCTGCATGCGCTTTCCCCGCCGTTCAGGCTCACACGGCACTCCGCATCCGTCACCGCGGCAAACTCCAGAACGTAATTTCTCTTCTCAGGTATCAGTTCCAGCGCTCCCCTGGCCGAATCAATGGTAAAGGTCTGTTTCTCCCCCTCCCAGTCAAGCTTCATCTCCGTCGTCACGCATACGCCCTGTTCGTAATCACACGTCTCATTGTCATCCTCATACAGCGTAAATGCGCCATCCGCTCCTCCGAAGATCCGGATTCGCAGAGTCTCCGGGTTTTTCGTCACATCGGCGGCCCCGGTGTTGTCCGTCATGGGAATCACACCTCCGGCCTTCACCAGTACCGGAAACGTCTCCAGCGGCCGGTAGAGTTCCATGACTCTTCCACCTTCATACACCATATGGCTGAAGAAATCGATATAAGTCCCTTCCGGAATCCATGCGCGCACCTTTGCCTCGTTGATCTTCCGGATCCTCGGCGCGGTGATGGGTGCCACGATCATCTCGCTTCCGAAATAATACTGATTGGCCGCCTCGTAGGCCTCTGCCGCTTCCGGATGCTTATAATACATCGGCATGATCATCGGCTCACCCGACTCACTCGCCCGGTAGTTCATGGTATAAAGATATGGCATCAGCTTATGGCGCAGGCGCAGGAATTCCCCCATCACAGCCTCCGACTCCTTCTTAAAGCGCCACGGTTCTTTTCCATTAAACTCACTGCAGGAACTGTGAAGCCGCATAATCGGAGAAAATACGCCGAACTGCGCCCACCGCGCCTCCATCTCGTCGTCCTTATAGCCCCTCATGTGGCCTCCGATATCATGACTCCACCAGCCATAGCCGATATTGGAAGCGTTGGCCGTAAAATACGGCTGGAAATCGAGGGATTCCCATGTGGTGATGGTATCGCCGGAAAATCCTACCGGATACCTGTGGCTTCCTGGACCCGCATACCGGGAAAATGTCATCGGGCGTTTTCCTTCCCTCTTACTGTCCAGAAAATGGTAGTGATTCAGCATCCAAAGCGGATCCAGTCCCGGAATTTTGCTGTTATTCCCCTGTTGCCAGTCCACCCACCAGAAATCCACGCCCATTTCCTCATAAGGATGGTGCGCATACTCAAGATAAGCCTCCAGAAAAGCCGGATCCGCAATATCAAAGTTAATCGGATCTTCCTTTTCCCAGTCCACGCCCAGCGCTCTGGCCATATCCGGATACATTTCCTCAAAGCCCCGGACGCCTTCCGCCGGATGGACATTCAGAGTCGTCCGCATCCCGCGTTTATGAAGTGTCTGAAGAAAACGCTTCGGATCGGGAAACAGGCTGCGATTCCACGTATACCCGGTCCATCCGCTGCCGTATTTCGGATCGATATCCACCAGATGCCAGTCCATATCGATGACAGCCACCGTAAATGGGATATCTTCACGCTCGAACCGGTCCATTAAAGCCAGATACGACTCCTCCGTATACTTATAGTACCTGCTCCACCAGTTCCCGAGGGCAAAACGAGGAAGCATGGGGGATCGGCCGCTGAGATAGTAAAAGTCCTTCAGGCATTCCAGATAGTCATGGCCGTAACCGAAGAAATAGATGTCCTCGCCCCCGCCGCATCTCGGCTCAACCCAGCCGTCCTCTGTCAGGAGCATGCTTTTTCCATCATCAAGAACAGAATATCCAAACCGGGAAAGAACTCCGTGCTCCAGCTCCGTTGAGCCATCCACCTCGTCCAGCGTTCTTGCAGTTCCCTTCAGATCGTGAATTTCCTCAGAATAATGCCAGATGCTGTGATATGCACTTAAGTTTCCGATCACCTGGATACTCAAGCCGTTTTTAGAGAATTTCTTCTCATCATAGATCAGATGAATCCGTTTTGTCAGGATCTCAATCCCGTCTTCCGTCTTAATGACCCGATACCGGGTTGGTTTAAAATCACGGTTCCACGCCATCTGTGAGGGACGGTCTTCAAAATGGCCGTTTTCCTGATATTCCAGCCGGATCAGTCCGTCCGTCAGCACGCTGATGCGGTAGCAATCGCCCAGCACTATATTTTCCCCGCAGGCTGCAGGGTTTGTCCTTACCTTAAATATATCTCTCATCACCGTATTCTCCTTCTGTCTTTAACCCTTTACTGCCGACGCGGCGATTCCTGCGATAAACTGTTTCTGGAAGAATAAGTAAACCGCCAGAACCGGTATGATTGAAATCGTAGTGGCTGCAAACAGTGCGCCGTAATCTGTGGAATACTGCCCGTTAAACATCTTAAGACCCACGGACAGAAGCTGTTTCCTGCTGTCATCAATAACCAGATAAGGCCAGAGGAAATCTTCCCACGCCCATAAAAACTGGAATATCGCAATACTGGAAATCCCGTTCTTTGACATGGGGATCACAATCTTATGGAAGATATAAAACTCATTTGCCCCGTCAATTCTGGCAGCCTCCAGTATTTCATTGGGCACGGATGCAATATGTTGTTTCATCATAAAGATACCGAAGCCGGAAAATGACGCAGGCACGATCAGCGCGGCATAGGAGTTCATCCAGCCAAAGGCCTTAATCATGGAGTATCTTGGAATGATGGTAACACACCATGGAATCATCATGGTCGCCAGCACAAGGCCGAAGAGCGCGTCTCTTCCTTTAAATTTATATTTGCTGAGTACGAATCCGCACAGGGTGCTGGTATAGATCACGATCACTGTGATAGCCAGCGTAATAAAAATACTGTTTGCAAGGAATCTCATGAAGTTAAAATGAGCATTCATGGACACGTAATTTCCCGCCGTAAACAGCTTTGGCAGGAAGGTCTGATGCAGGGCCACAATCTCACTGTTTTTCTTAAAAGAGGAGGCCAGCATCCATAAAAACGGATACACGGTCACGACTCCCAGTACCAGCAAAACAAGATTCAGTACGATACTGCTTACCTTCTTTTTCATGACATTTCCTCCTTATTCCGAATCCCCGGATACCCGGAATGACAGCCAGGTAAATACCGCGGTGATGACAAACAGTACAAAGGACATCGCGGATGCATATCCGAAATTGTATTTCACGAATGCCTCATTATAAATAATATAAGAGGAGAGGTAGGTGGCTGTTCCCGGACCGCCTTCCGTCAGGATCAACACCTGTACATACGCCTGGATATAGGAAATGATGGACGTAATCACCACAAACAGCGTCATGGGCTTCAACAGCGGAAGTGTTAAATACTTGAAGGTCTGCCAGGAAGACGCGCCATCCACTCTCGCCGCCTCCATGGCATCGCTGGGAAGGGAGTAGAGGCCTGCCATAAACATAACGACCGCATAGCCGAAATCCTTCCAGATCGTCATAATCATAATGGCAAGCAGCGCCGTCTTCGGATTCATCAGCCAGTTGATATCAAGTCCCAGGATCTGATTGATCGCACCAATCTGCGGATTATACAGGAATTTCCACACAAATGCCACCGCCACCATCGGCGTAACCACCGGCATGTAATAAATTGCACGGAAAAAGCTTTTATGCTTAATCAGGTTTGAGTAGATCGCTATAGCAATCGCAAGGCCCAGCCCTACCCGGAAGAAGATAACTACAACTGAAAATATCAGGGTATTGAGCATGGATTTGCCAAAAAGCGCGCTGGTAAATACACTAACATAATTTTCAATACCATTGAACCGGTAAATGCCGCTCAGCGGATTCCATTCGTGAAAGCTGCCTGCAAATGCGATCCCAATCGGCACCAGCAAAAATACCGTGTAGAACAGAATCATTCCGGTTACTGTGATATTGCGGAGCAGGATCTCACTTTTGCTCTGCAGGGGACTTGTTTTTCGGAACATGATTTTTCCTCCTCTACTCCGCGTATTTATAAAGGCTTTCTACTGATTCAAAACTGCTGTTCTTCATATCGTTATGTATGGTCTCTTCAGCCTCGGCCAGCGCATCGTCAATGGACATGCCGTTAAAGAATACATTTTCACCGGCGGTCTTTAAAGATGTCTCCATGGTCGCCGGCATCGGGCCCGGCCAGATGTAACGGTCGATATGATCCGCCAGAACCGCCATGGACGGATTGGCCAGAATCTCCGCATCCTCAGCCAGTGATTTCTTCGCCGGGAAGGTGCTCATGGCAATGTTGAATTTCTTCTGAATGTCATTGTTTGCCAGGAAATACTTCACAATATCCTGTGCAACGGCCTGCTGATCCGCCGGAGCATTCTTATTGATACCAAATGTAGACTCGCCGTTATACCGGTTATATGCATATGGATTTTCCTCAAATACCGGGATCTCAAAGACGCCAAAGTTGATATCCGGGAAGTTTGTCTTTAACGTATTGTTAAAATGGCCCCACTGGATTGTCATGGCTGACTGTCCCTGTCCAAAGCTGTCCGCGCCCTCTGCTCCGAAATCCTTGGAACCGACTCCGTCAACCTCATATAAATCCACCAGAAGCTGCATAACCTCCTTCATGGCGTCATTATTGACAGTCGCTGTCTTTTTGTCATCTTCGAATAAATCCTGGCCCAGCTGGTAATTCAAGCCCAGTAGGTAATTCTGATGGAAGGTTCCATTAAAGTTTAACCCGGCCTGTACAAAGCTGTTACCCTCTTTGATGGTCAGCTTCTTCGCCACTTCCCGCATCTCATCCCAGGTCTTTGGATAATCCGCGTCTGTAAGCCCCGCGGCCTCCCACATGTCCTTGTTATAGTAAACAGAGCCTGTCATGATGCCGTAGTCAATATAGTAAACCTTGCCGTCGATGACATGGGCGCTTACGCCGTTAAAATCCGCATCCAAATCGTCTGATGATACCTCATACGGGGCCATATAGTTAATCAGGTTTTCATGCTGGCTGTTATGTACGTTAAAAATTGCAGGTCCGTTTGCACCGCCAAGCGAAAGAGGAAGTTTAGTCCAGTAGTCGTCCCATGGATTGTTGACCAGTTTGATGGAAACATTGGGGTGAATCGCTGTATAACCGTCGATCAGCTCCTGAAACAGATTGTCACTGCCCCATTCCCAGAATTCAACGGAAATGTCTTTTCCATCGTTAATTGGCAACGACGGATCATACTTTACCGTATCGCCAAACGGTTCTGTCGGCACGTTTACCGCTGCGCTCTCCACAGCCTTTTTCCCGTCCGAGCTGCCGCAGCCCGTAAGACTTGTCACCATCATCGCCGCAGCCAGGCCGGCTGCTATCCAGCATTTCTTCATTTTAAACTCCTCCTTGTTCTTTTCGCGTGGTCACCGTTTCAGTCTCTGTTTTCTGAAAACGGTAATCGCTGCAATTGGTTTCATTAAGGTTTAGCGTTAAATCTAACATGAGAATACCACTCGAACGAGACACTGTCAATATTATTTTTATATTTTGTCATTTTTAAATAGTTTAAACCCATTTAAACTATGCACTTATACCAAAGCTTGTCAAAATACAATTGCGTTTTTTAACTTCATAGTGTATAATATATTTAGCGCTAAATATAGTTTAAGAAAAGGGGGATAAAAACATGACATTAAAAGATATTGCAGAAAAAGCCGGCGTCAGCATGATGACCGTGTCCAACGTCATCAATGGAAAGCACAGCCGCGTTTCTGCCGCAACCATAGAAAAAGTAAATTCCATTATAAAAGAGTACAATTACGTTCCGAACCTGTCTGCAAGGAGCCTGACGGTCAAATCCTCTCATATTATAGGAGTTATCGTCCCCCTGGATGACAAGGAGGACAACGGAACTTCGGTTAGCTACTTTGACAATCCGTACGTCAGCTCCATGATCGGCGTGATTGAAAGAGAGCTGCGTGACAACGGATACTTCGTCATGATACGTGCAGTCCGGTCTCAGGATGATTTGTCTATATTGATGCGCAACTGGAACGTTGACGGCGCAATCTTTCTCTATCCCCGCCTGGGAGACCGTTTTGAGGATTCCATCAACGCGATTGTTGCAGAGACTCATCTTCCCGTAGTCCTTTTCGACGCGAGAACGGACAATCCGGAGGTCATCAACGTCTGTTCCGACGACCGAAAGGGCTGTTACCTCTCAACTCGCTATCTCATTAACCGCGGACATAAAAAAATTGCCTTCGTGGCAAATTACGAAGGCAATCCTCTTTTAACAGACCGATTTGAAGGCTACCGGACCGCCATGGAAGAAAGCGGACTCGGATGTGATCCCGACTGTATCTTTTCCTATTCCCCCTCATACGAGGAAGGGGTCGCCGCCGGCAAGGCCATCGCGGCCAGCGCCCTTAAGATCACCGGGCTTGTCACCACGGCCGATATCTGCGCCATCGGCATCATGGAGGGCGCCAGACTGGGGGGCCTGCGGATTCCTACGGATCTCTCTGTCATCGGCTACGATAATCTGGCAGTATCCACCTACACGACGCCGAAGCTGACAACGATCTCACAGAATGTCATCAAAAAGGCAGAAACAGCCATGGAACTGCTGCTGGAAAAACTCCGCACCGGATGTGTAGAGCAGCCGCATGTCCAGTTGGATGTGGAGCTGGTAGAGCGGCAGTCTACGCTGTCGCTGCTGTAATGTCTGAGGGCAGCGAGCCATCAGCCGGGCCTAAAAAAACGGAGAGCCTTATGCTCCCCGTTTTCTGTCCATTACTTTACAATATACAACTGCCACGATCGTACTGGCCAGCGTGGCCACAATTGCCGGCCCTACCACTGCCGCCGGATTCGTGCTCCCATACTGACTCCGGTATGCAATCATGTTGACTGGGATCAGCTGAAGGGATGAGATATTAATAATTAAAAACGTACACATTTCATTGCTGGCTGTTCCCAGTGGTACGGCGCGCGGTGACTTCTGCATCTGGCGCTTCTTAGAGCCATCCAGGCTATTTTTCCCTGATTCTGTCTGCTCTTCCTCCCGCCGCTCCTCCTCCAGCTCCTGAAGGGATTCCATGGCCTTTAACCCGGCCGGCGTAGCGGCCCAGCCCAGGCCCAGGATATTGGCAATGATATTCGTGGCGATGTGATCCATGGCGGGATGATCCTTCGGTATTCTGGGAAAAAGGAAACGAAGCACCGGCCCCATCCTCCGGGACAACCGTTCAATCAGGCCGGACTTCTGTCCGATCTCCATGATCCCGGTCCAGAAGGACATCACTCCCAACATTGTGATACACAGCATGACGGCTTCCTTTGCCGACGAGAGCGCCCCGTCGGTAACCGCGCTTAAATTTCCATGGAATGCCGCCCATAAAACGCCTACCACCATCATAAACGCCCAGAGATAATTTAACATACTAATTCAACCGCCGTGGTGATTTTATTGCTATTTTATGATTTTCGAAATTGTTTTATAACCGAATATTATTTAACTTTTTTCTGTTTCGCTGTGGTAAATCTGTTTTCTTCTACTCCCCCATCAAATCCTTCATTACCTCATCCACCGTTTCAATCCGCTCCGCCCGGAACGCATTGCTTCCGCAGAACACAAGCCCTTCATCCGTATTCCCTTCCGCGGAATTCACCAGTGCCTTGGTGATACAGTAGGGAATCGTCTTCTTATCGCATTTCTCGAGACACTGGTAGCAATGTTCCAGCTTAAACGGAGTCTGCCCGACACCGCTTAAGAATGCGTTATTGATCGCCCGTCCGGGCATGCCTACGGGACTCTTTGTGATTACGATATTTTCCTTTGACGCGTGAAGATACGCCTGCTTAAATTCGTCCGGAGCGTCACATTCCTCTGTGGTCACAAAACGCGTCGCCACCTGGACGCCGTCGGCTCCCAGCTCCATCTGATGCATCACATCCTCATGGCTGTAGATTCCGCCCGCCGTCACGACAGGAATCTCTGTCTGGTACTTCTCGGCATACTCTCCTACCAGGCGGATAATTCCTCTAACCTCTTCGTCGTAGGCAGCCCGATCATACGTGTGTTCCACATCCGCAGTATCCACACCCAGTGTCTCCAGGGATTCACGGGAAAAGCCCAGGTGGCCTCCCGCAAGCGGACCCTCTACCACGACCAGATCGGGAACGCGGTGAAACTTGCGGTCCCACATCTTTAAGATTACCATGGCAGACTTAACAGAGGATACGATCGGGGCGATCTTTGTCTTTACCTTTTCCCCGGCCGCGCCCATCTCTGCCGCAGCCTCGGCCAGATATGCCGGAAGGCTGGCAGGAAGACCGGCTCCGGAGATAATAATGTCCGCTCCTGCCTTAACCGCTTCCTTCACATACAGTGCGTAACTCTTCGTCGCCACCATAATATTAAATCCGATCACGCCTTCCGGGGATATTTCCCTGGCCTTCTTAAATTCTTTTCCGATCGCCCGGAGATTCGCCTCCAGCGGATGGTCTGCAAAATCCGGTTCCCGGAAACCGATCTGTGCGGTAGAGATAATCCCCATACCGCCAGCCCTGGCCACAGCGCCCGCCAGGGATGAAAGGCTGATTCCAACTCCCATTCCGCCCTGTATAACCGGCTTCGGAACCACGAGTTCTCCTATTACCAATGGTCTTAAATTTCCCATCACATTCTCCTAAATCTGTCATATCGCCCGGAGGCAATTTCTTCTTTCGGCATAGCGGCGTATTTTATGAAAAATGCCTCCATGGCGCTGTCCATTTCCTTCGCCAGTTCCGCTAAATTCTCCGCTGCAGCCGGTTCTTCCTCAGCTATGATTCTTTCGATCAGGCCCAGTTCCATCAGATCCCTGGCGGTGATCTTCATGACTCGTGCCGCGTCGCTGGCCTTCTTGCTGTCCTTGTAAAGGATTGAGGCAAAGCCCTCCGGCGACAGAATCGAATAGATTGCATTTTCCAGCATCCAGACCTCATTGGCGACTGCCATCGCCAGCGCGCCGCCGCTTCCGCCTTCTCCAATGACGATGGAGAGAATCGGAACGGTGATGTCTGCCATTTCAAATAAGTTTCTGGCAATCGCCTCGCCCTGTCCCCGCTCTTCCGCTTCCAGCCCGCAGAACGCGCCCGGCGTATCCACGAAACAGATAATGGGACGGCCGAAGGTTTCCGCCTGCTTCATCAGACGAAGCGCCTTCCTATAGCCCTCCGGAGAAGGCATGCCAAAGTTGCGTTTAATATTGTCCTTCGTATTCTTTCCCTTTTCCTGGCCGATCACTGTCACTGGCATACCGTGGAAAGAGGCGATACCGCCCACAATTGCGCCGTCGTCGCCAAAGTAACGGTCCCCATGGAGTTCCATGAAATCGTCAAATACCGCGTTTATATAATCGCTGGCCACGGGACGTTCGGAGCTTCTGGAAAGCTGAACGGTATCCCATGGGCTCTTTTTATTTCTGCGAAACTTCGTCTTTTTCTCTTTTCCACTGGCTGCTTCGGATTTTCCGCAGTTATCCACATGGAAAAATGAGTTTTCACCGTTCTGCTCCTGATTCGGTGAGCGGTGAAGCTTTAAGATCGCAGAAATGGCATCTTTCATCTCTTCCCGCTTCACAATCTTATCCACAAAGCCGTGATCCTGCAAAAATTCAGAACGCTGGAATCCCTCCGGCAGCTTCTGTCCGATGGTCTGCTCGATGACTCTGGGGCCTGCGAAGCCGATTAATGCGCCCGGTTCTGCCAGAATGATATCTCCCAGCATGGCAAAGCTGGCCGTCACGCCTCCGGTGGTCGGATCGGTCAGAACGCTGACAAACAGCTGTCCTGCCTTGTGATGGCGCTTTAAAGCCGCGGAGGTCTTTGCCATCTGCATCAGGGATACGATTCCCTCCTGCATTCTGGCGCCTCCGGAACAGGCGAAAATGACAACCGGGAGCTGCTCCTTTGTGGCTCTCTCCACTGCTCTCGCTATCTTTTCACCCACCACATGGCCCATGCTGCTCATGATAAATCTGGCGTCACAGACACCGATTACCGCAGGCTCTCCGCCTATGGTGCATTTTCCGGTTACGATCGCTTCGTTTAACTTTGTCTTCTCCCTGGCCGCCTCGATTTTCTTTTCATATCCCGGAAAATCCAGCGGGTTCGCAAATTCCATCTCCTTATCCCATTCCTCAAAGCTTCCTGCATCCGCAGTCATCTCGATTCTGCGATAAGCGTGGACCCGGAAATAGCCTTTGCATTTGGGACAGATATAGAAATTACTTCTCACATCTTCCGCGTAAATGGGCTGACCGCATTTGTTGCACTTTCTCCACAGACCAGCCGGGATATTCGGTTCGTCTGCTTTGTCTGGCGTCTTGTATTTGCTGTCGATCAGTGTGTATGTTTTTTTAAACATGTCTCTTAACATGGGTTTTGCTCCTTATGAAAATGAAATGAGGACTGGTGGGATGATTCAGCTGCTTCAGCCGCAGTGGACAGACATGGAACACCTTTGGCGTCCCATGTCTGTCGGGCATTCGCCCCATACCCAGATGAAACTCCGCATTTCCAGATACAAGCGAGCTTGCATCTGAAAACACGAAATTTCATCCGGGTGCACTGCTCATTGCTTACGCAAAGTACTTCGGTATGAAATCCGTGTCAATGTCTCCGGACTGATACGCTTCATGACTTAAAATATCAAACTGGAAGTCCACGTTTGTCTCGATTCCCTCTATAATCAATTCGCCCAGCGCACTACGCATCTTGGCAATCGCCTCGGTGCGGTCTTTTCCATGGACGATCAGTTTCATCAGCATGGAATCGTAGTTTGCCGGTACTTTGTAGTCGTTGTAAATATGTGTGTCCACACGGACGCCGTTGCCGCCTGGAACGTGGACATTGGTGATCAGTCCCGGACATGGCATGAAATTCTTTTCCGGATTTTCCGCGTTGATTCTGCACTCGATGGCGTGGCCCGTGATCTTTACGTCTTTCTGGGTTACGCTTAAGGGCTCTCCCGCGGCCACACGGATCTGTTCCTTGATTAAATCCAGCCCGGATACCAGCTCTGTTACCGGATGCTCTACCTGAATTCTGGTGTTCATCTCCATGAAATAGAAATTCTTGTGCTTATCTAAAAGGAATTCTATGGTTCCGGCGTTTTCGTAGCCGACGGATTTCGCCGCCAGCACCGCGGTCTCCCCCATCTTCCTCCGAAGCTCTTCTGATATAGCCGCAGAGGGGGATTCCTCCAGTACCTTCTGGTGGCGCCTTTGAATAGAACAGTCACGTTCACCTAAATGCACCACATTGCCAAACTTATCCGCCATGATCTGGAACTCGATATGCCTCGGCTTCTCGATGTATTTCTCAATATACATGGTGTCATCGGAAAATCCCTTGATGGTCTCCATCTGTGCATTCTGGAAATTAGCATCGAAATCTTCCGATCCACGGGAGATACGCATGCCCTTTCCGCCGCCGCCCGACGATGCCTTAATCATCACCGGATATCCGATCTTTTCCGCTACAAGGCGAGCTTCTTCCACTTCGTGGACCGCCTCCTTGCCGCCCGGTACTACCGGCACGCCGGCGTCCATCATGGTCTTTCTGGCTTCGGATTTATTCCCCATCCGGTTAATAATATCCGCAGATGGGCCGATAAATGTAATGTTGCATTTCTCACATAATTCTGCAAATCTGGCGTTCTCCGAGAGAAAACCAAAGCCCGGATGGATCGCATCCGCCTTCATGGCCACTGTGGCCGTCAGGATCCGCTCCATGTTTAAGTAACTCTGGGTGGAAGGAGCCGGGCCGATGCAGATGGCCTCGTCTGCCAGAAGTGTATGCAGACAGTCGCGGTCCGCCTCGGAATAGACCGCCACGGTCTTGATTCCCATTTCCCGGCACGCCCGGATTATACGCACCGCAATCTCGCCGCGGTTTGCAATTAATATTTTATCAAACATATGACGACCACCTATCCAATCATAAATGTCAGTTCCGCGGAAGCGGCGATTTTTCCGTCAACCGTTGCTACAGCCCTGCCGATGCCTACCGGACCCTTGCGCTTGATGATTTCACATTCCAGACGCATACGGTCGCCGGGAACTACCTTATATTTGAACTTTGCCTTGTCGATACCGCCAAAGAATACCAGCTTTCCCTTATTGGCCTCTTCGCTTAAAATTGCGACGGCTCCGACCTGCGCCAGCGCCTCAATTCTCAGCACGCCCGGCATAACCGGTTCCTGCGGGAAATGTCCCTGGAAATACGGCTCATTAAACGTAACGCATTTATATCCTACGGCGCGGACGCCCGGTTCCAACTCTTCAATGCAGTCTACCAGCAGAAACGGATGCCTGTGCGGAATAATTTCTTCAATTTCCTTAATACCTAACATGACTCTCTCTCCTCTTTATGAAAAAAGAGCCTCAACCAATTTAAAACCCTGTCATTCCTTAAAAATCGGCTGAACCTCTTTTCAACTTTTTCTTTCCTGTCAATCACAGCCCTGGATCGCTTCTTACCGGATTCTGAACAGGGGCTGGCCATACTCCACCACGTTTTCGTTGCCGACGAGAACGGCTTCCACGATGCCGTCAAACTCGCTCTCAATCTCATTCATCAGCTTCATGGCTTCGATGATTCCAAGGGTCTGGCCCTTCTTTACCGCATCCCCCACCTTGACGAACGGTTCGGCATCCGGTGAAGAGGAATTATAGAAGGTTCCCACTAACGGTGACGCCACGATCTTATCGGAACGATCACTCGCACGCTCCGCGCACGAGTCACCGTGGCAGTCAATGGCTGCGGCCGTGTTTTCCGCGGTCTGCGCGCCTTCGCCGCTGCCGGCCGGCGCAGTATATTCCGCTGCCGGAAGCGCTGCCATCTCTACAGCCACGCCTGCTGCCGGTATCATCTGCTGCACCGCGCTGTTTCCCGCTACGGTTATAATCTGTTCTTTTTCTTTTTTGATGGAAAGCTTCAAGTTGCCTTCCTCTATCTTAAAACTGGTCAGGCCATTCTCTGAAACCGCCTGCATCAGTCTGATGATATCATTGATCTCCATATCCGGCCTCCTACTGTTCGAACTTTTTCACTAAAATACTGGCATTATGACCGCCGAAGCCAAGAGAGTTGCTGATTGCCACATTGACATCACAGGAAACGCCCTCGCCCTTCGTGTAGTCTAAATCGCATCCTTCTCCCTCAGTCTCAAGACCCGCTGTCGCATGCACAAATCCATCCTGGATTGATTTCACACAGGTGATGAATTCCACGCCGCCTGCGGCCCCCAGAAGGTGGCCGATCATGGACTTGGTAGAATTGATCTTAACCTCCCCCGCATGGTCGCCGAGTGCTGATTTGATCGCCATGGTCTCGAATAAGTCGTTGTGATGCGTGCTGGTTCCGTGTGCGTTGACGTAATCCACGTCTTCCGGTCTGATACCGCCGTCCTGGATGGCATTCGTCATCGCTCTGGCCGCACCGCTTCCGTCCTCGGCCGGGGAGGTGATATGGTATGCATCACAGGTTGAGCCGTATCCGATCACCTCGGCGTATATCGTCGCATTTCTTGCGACTGCATGCTCCAGGGACTCCAGAACCACAACACCGGCGCCTTCGCCCATCACGAAACCGCTTCTGTCCTGATCGAACGGGATAGACGCGCGCATCGGATCCGTCACAGTGGTAAGCGCTGTCAGGGATGTAAATCCGGCCACACCGATCGGCGCTATGCTGGCTTCCGTTCCACCGGCAACCATTACGTCCGCCTCACCGTACTGGATGGAACGGAACGCTTCACCGATCGAATGAGTACCTGTCGCACAGGCAGTTACCACGTTAAAGCATTTTCCCTTTAATCCGAACTGGATCGCCACATTCCCGGCAGCCATGTTGCAGATCATCATCGGCACCAGCAGCGGATTTACGCGGCCCGGTCCCTTTTCCAGGAGCTTACTGTGTTCCCGCTCCATTGCCTGAAGGCTTCCGATTCCAGATCCCAGACATACGCCTACACGGTACGGGTCCTCCTGTTCCATATCAATGCCGGAATTCTCCAGTGCTTCCTTCGAAGCGGCTACGGCGAACTGGGAGAAACGCTCCATACGCTTAGCAGCCTTCGGATCCATATAATTCTTGGGATCAAAATCCTTTACCTCGGCCGCAAGCTTTGCCTTATATTCGGTTGTATCAAACTGGGTAATCGGTCCGATTCCCACCTTTTTCTCTTTCAGTCCGTTCCAGAAACTCTCTACGTCATTTCCGATCGGTGTAATTGCTCCCATACCTGTTACTACAACTCTTGTCTTCATGTCGCTCTCTCCTTATTACATTATAACTCTTGCCCAACCGTGCATCTGCTGAATAGTTACGTTACATCGCCATTCCGCCGTCCACGCAGATCACCTGGCCAGTTATGTAGCCTGCCGCGCCGGAGGCCAGAAATGCCACTGCACCGGCAATATCTTCGGTGGTTCCAAAATGTTTCATCGGGATCTGTTCTGTCGCTCCCGCCTTTACGGCATCGGACAGCACCTCCGTCATCTCCGTCTCAATAAATCCAGGCGCTACCGCGTTCACGGTGACTCCCCTGCTGGCCACTTCTCTGGCAAAGGATTTTGTCAGTCCGATCACACCAGCCTTGGCCGCGCAGTAATTGGCCTGCCCCGCATTGCCGAGCACACCGGAAACGGAAGAAATATTGATGATTCTGCCGCCTCTCTGTTTGATCATCTGGCGGGCTACATGCTTCATGCAGTTAAATACGCCCTTTAAGTTGGTATCGATAACCGCGTCGAAATCGCCCTCGGACATCTTCATCAGCAGATTATCCTTCGTGATTCCGGCGTTATTTACCAGAATATCGATAGAGCCATACTTCTTTATGACGCCGTCCATCATAGCCGCAACGCTCTCAAAATCAGACACGCTGCACTGGATGGCCTCCGCATGGCCTCCGCCTGCCGTAATCTCATTTACCACTTCTTCCGCACGTTTCGCGGAACCATTATAATTGACAATGACGGTCGCGCCTTCCGCGGCCAGACGGAGCGCGATCGCCCGCCCGATTCCTCTTCCGGCTCCGGTCACAACAGCTGTTTTTCCTTCTAACATTCCGGCATCCTCCTCGCTATAGCTTTTCAATATCTTCCAGTTTTTCTATATTAATGACTTTTACATCTCTTGTTATCTTTCTCATGAATCCGGCCAGAGTCTTTCCCGGCCCGATTTCTATAAATGTATCCACTCCATCCTGCAGCATGGTTTCCACACTCTGCTGCCATCTGACGGAAGAAGACACCTGTCTCTCTAAAAGCGGTCTCACATCCTCTGCTTTCGTCACATACTGAGCCGTGACATTAGCCACATACGGGATAACCGGGGTGTTGATGCGGGCATCGGCCAGAACCTCGCCCAGCTTCCGTCCGGCTTCCGCAAGCATGGCAGAATGGAACGGTCCGCTGACATTTAACAGGACGGCACGCTTTGCACCAGCTTCCAGGAGCTTCTCATTGGCCGCTTCCACGGCTTCCTTCCGTCCGGAGATCACGATCTGTCCCGGGCAGTTGTAGTTGGCGATGGAAACGCCGTCGATCGCGCTTATCACTTCTTCAATCTTAGACGCGTCGAGGGCCAGGATGGCGGCCATGGCTCCGAGTCCAACCGGAACCGCCTCCTGCATGAGGATTCCCCTCTGTCTTACGGTACGGATCGCATCCGCGTCGCTCATCACGCCCGCGGCGGCAAGTGCAGGGTATTCTCCCAGGCTCAGTCCGGCAGCCACATCGGGCTTCACGCCTTTTGCCTCTTCCAGGACACGCATCATGGCGATGCTGGTGGTTACCATGGCGGCCTGTGTGTATTCCGTGATATCCAGTCTGTCGTTCTTCTCAAAACACAGCTCCGGCACGGAAAAGCCAAGCAGCTCTGACGCCATGTCAAAGAGCTCTTTTCCGGTCTTTGTATTCTCATAAAAATCCTGGCCCATTCCACAGTACTGTGCGCCCTGTCCCGGGAAAATAAATGCAGTCTTGCTCATAATCCGTAACTCCTTTTTCAATTATCGGTTCAGCAGTTTCTCCGCCTGTTCCATCATCTCATCAATCATTTCCTTACAGGTCTGTGTCTTATAAATCATACCTGCGATCTGGCCTGCCATGACGGTACCGTTCGTGATATCGCCTTCCTGTACGGCCTCTCTCAGCTTTCCGAGAGTTAAGTATTCCAGTTCCTCGAAGCTCTTGCCTTCCTGCTCCAGCTTTACGTATTCCCTGGTCATCTGATTCCTTAAGCATCTTACCGGATGGCCGTGGGAGCGTCCCGTAACCGCCGAATCGATGTCCTTTGCCTTGATAATGCGCTGCTTGTAATTCTCGTGCACAATGGATTCATCCGAAACCACAAATCTCGTACCGATCTGTACCGCCTCTGCTCCGAGCATAAATGCCGCGGCGATTCCGCGTCCGTCACCGATACCGCCGGCCGCAATAACCGGTATGGATACAGCGTCCACGACCTGAGGAACCAGTGTCATCGTTGTCTGCTCACCGATATGGCCGCCGGATTCGCATCCTTCCGCCACAACCGCATCCGCGCCGTAGCGCTCCATTCTCTTAGCCAGTGCTACAGAAGCCACAACCGGTATAATTTTGACCCCCGCGGCCTTCCACATCTCAATATATTTCTCCGGGTTTCCGGCTCCGGTGGTTACCACACCGATTCCTTCCTCCACGACTACCTTTGCTATCTCATCGGCATGAGGGCTCAGCAGCATGACATTGACTCCGATTGGTTTCTTTGTCAGAGCTTTTGCCTTGCGGATCTCCTCTCTGACCACCTCGGCCGGTGCGTTTGCACCGCCGATCAGTCCCAGCCCGCCAGCTTCCGATACAGCCGCCGCCAGATGATGTTCCGCAACCCAGGCCATTCCACCCTGAATAATCGGGTGTTTAATTCCTAAAAATTCCGTTATTCTGGTATTCATCAGCCTTCCACGCCCTTTGCTTTTAAGTAGTCCATAACCGCGTTTACGGTCGTCAGCTTCTCTAAATCCTCAGAAGGAATCTCGACTGAATACTCATCCTCCAGAGCCATAACAAGTTCGAATAAATCCAGGGAATCCGCTCCTAAATCCTCTTTAAATGAAGACTCTGCCAATACGGCCTCTGCGTCTACATTTAACTGCTCTGCGATAATTTCTTTCATCTTCTCTAACATGGTTTCATTCTCCTCTTCATTTTCCATCTTTTATTCCATTGATTTTTTAATATTTATCTAATTACTTTGATTTTCAAAGTATTAGTCTTTTTAATTACCACTCCAGAAGAGTGGTTCCCCAGGTCAACCCTGCACCAAAACCGGCTAAAAGCAATTTGTCGCCCGGTTTCAATTTTCCTTCGCGGTTCAGCTCATCTAAAAGGATGGGCACCGACGCTCCGGAAGTATTACCATACCGCTCTAAATTCGCTGGAAACTTTTCCATCGGTAATTTAAGTCTTTTCGCTATGGATTCGGAAATCCGGTAATTGGACTGATGCAGAATAAAATATTTAATTTCTTCTAATTCGGTTCCGCTCCCGGCAATCGTCTTCTTAATTGCCTCCGGCACGGTCTTAACCGCAAATTTAAAAACTTCCTGGCCATCCATGGTCATATAGCCTAATTCTGGTTTCTTTCCTGTCAGGAAATTTCCCGTAGTGCGTCCGCCGCATTTCAGAACGTCGCCTTTCCTTCCGTCCGCACCCATGGTCAGCCCCATGATTCCGGTGTCCTCTGCCCTCACGACAGCCGCTCCCGCACCGTCTCCGAAGAGAACGCAGGTGCCCCGGTCGTTCCAGTCCACCAGCTTGCTGAGTGTATCTGCTCCGATCACAAGCCCCGTCCGGTAGATTCCCGCCGTCAAAAAGCTATGTACCGTGTTTAAAGCGAAGACAAATCCCGAACACGCGGCGCTTAAGTCAAACGCCACCGCATTGACCGCGCCGACCGCGGCCTGTACCTCGCAGGCACCATTTGGAAAACAGCAGTCTCCCGAGGAAGTGGCAAGGACGATAATGTCCAGTTCTTCCGGTTTTATTCCGGATTGTTCAATCGCCAGCTTCGCCGCCTCCGCCGCCAGATCGGAGGTTCCTGATTCTGCTGCCGCAATCCTTCTTTCCCGGATTCCGGTTCTCGGTCTGATCCATTCGTCGCTGGTATCCACGATCTTTGCCAGATCATCATTGGTTACCACCTGTTTCGGTACAGCCGAACCTGTTCCTATAATTCTAGTCGTCATAATTTCCCCCATTCGTGCTGTGATTCACACATCCAGGTAAATGGGAAAACCCGTGGTTTTCACCTGTCTCTGATATTTTTCGTTTCAAATATTTTGATATTCAAACCAATTCTATACAATCCCGATTCGTTTGTCAAGAAAAATTTTTAAAATAACAGCCGCCTGTGATATGCCACATCGTTCAAGAAATTTTTTCGGACAAATGGTAAAATAGAACAACAAACAGAAAAGGAAGTAAGACAAATGGATTTACAGAACGAAAAATGTGTCATGGTCATCGACGAGACACTCCCCACCGGCCTGATTGCCAACACCGCCGGAATTATGGGAATCACGCTTGGCAAAGAGATGCCGGATACCGTGGGGCCTGACGTCACGGACAAGACAGGCTGCTCCCACCGGGGCATCATCCAGTTCCCTGTCCCCATACTAAAGGCTGACGGAGCCAAAATACGGGAGCTCCGGAAACAGCTTTACCGGCCGGAATATGCGGAACTGACTGTGGTGGATTTCTCCGACACGGCACAGAGCTGCAAGACCTACGATGAATTTATTGATAAGGCTGCCGCCACCGAGGAAGATACCTTCTCCTATCTCGGTATTGCCATCTGCGGACCTAAGAAAGCGGTGAATAAGCTGACAGGGAATCTCCCATTGCTTCGATAAATGAACATGTATTCCAGGTATTCCCCCAACACCAGGATGCAAAGAGGCCGGATCTTTGGAATCCAGCCTCTTTGCAGCTTTAACTGTTAATTCGTATCTCTTCCGATATCCCGTACAGACGGTATGAGAGGTAATCTCATGTCTGCTGTTTAATATCGTACCGTCAATATCGAGGCATATCATGTTACACACCATATCCGGATCCTCTTACTTCATCAGCTGCTGGTAGACATCCCGTTTACTGATTCCCCGGTCCTTCGCCACCATACGCATGGCCTCTTTTCGTTCAATTCCCTGCTTCTCATACAGATCCATATGCTCTTCCAGAGACATCTCCTCAAACGATTTCATCCGTTCTTCCTTTATTTCACCGATACTCTTCCCCTCGATAACAATGACGCACTCGCCTCTCGGATCCTCCGTCTCATAGGCCGCCAGCGCATCTTCAAACGTAGTCTGAAACGCCGTCTCATACCGTTTCGTCAGTTCCCTGCATATGGTGATTCTCCGGTTTCCCAGGGCCACTCTCAGTTCCTCCAGCGTCCTGACAAGCCGGTGGGGCGCTTCATATATAATGATCGTTCTCGTCTCCCTCTTCAGTTCCTCTAAAATCCACTGTTTTTCCTTCTTATCAGAAGGGAGAAATGCCTCAAAGCAGAAACGCCTCGTTGCCAGTCCCGATATGGTCAGAGCCGTAATGCAGGCCGCAGGCCCGGGCAGAGATGTAAGCGGTACTCCCGCCTCATGGCACTGCCTCACCAATTCTTCGCCCGGATCAGAGATTCCCGGTGTTCCCGCATCTGTAATTAATGCGATGGAAACTCCATTTTTCATCTGCTCCACCAGATATCTGGCCTTGTCCACCTTGTTGTATTCATGATAGCTGGTCATGGGCGTCTTAATATTAAAGTGGTTTAACAGCTTAATGCTGTGCCGGGTGTCCTCCGCCGCAATCAAGTCCACTTCCTTTAGTGTATTCAAAACCCGCAGGGTAATATCATCCAGATTCCCAATAGGCGTCGCACATAGATACAGCTTTCCTGTTTTCTGATCCTTTACCTGTTCTTCCATCTTCTTTTCCAACTTTTCTGCTATTTTTCGGGCCGTTTGACCGGCCTGTTTCTTCTATCATTAGTAGATATACTTTAACACAGAGGGCGGGACTTTTCAAGGAAAGGCGAAAATATGGCAGGACGGAAAACACCAATCCCCTGGTTCTCCGCCCTGCCATATTCACCTAATTCTCCAAATCCTCCCCATTGCTGGCAATAACTTTCTTATACCAGTAAAATGACTTCTTCGGCTTCCTGGTCCTGTCCGTCTAACAACCATAATCAGATACCATAATGAGCATTTTCTCAATACCCGTAAATATCATAAATCTCCTGCGTATACACCCCCGGCTCCCGATATACCACAATCGGCGCCTCCACCTTAATCATGGATTTACCGCCGCGCACGGCCTCAATCAGGACCATATTGGCCTCTTTGTCCACAAATGGATGGACCATCTTCATCCGCTTCGGCTCCAGCTTATACTTCGTCAGCGCCGTAATAATCTCTATCAGACGGTGAGGCCGGTGCACCATGTAGAAGCGCCCGCCCGGCCGCAGAAGCTTCGCCGCCTCCCTCGCCACATCGTCCAGCGTACAGAGCACCTCATGGCGGGCGATCGCCTTGGGCAGATCGGGATTTTTAAGTCCATGGGCATCGTTCATATAGGGCGGATTCGAGGTCACCACGTCAAAGGAAGCCGCTCCAAACAGCCGGCTGGCTTCCTTGATATCGCCCTTTACGATCGAGACCTTCTCTTCCAGGTGATTGAGCGCCACACTGCGCGCGGCCATCTCCGCCACCTCATCCTGAATCTCCAGACCCGTATAATGTTCGCCTTCATATTTCGCTTCCAGAAGAATCGGGATAATTCCCGTCCCGGTTCCCAGATCGATGGCCTTTTCCCCCGGCTTCACCGCCGCGAAACCGGATAAAAGCACCGCGTCCATACCGAAGCAGAACCCGTCCTTCTTCTGTATGATCTGATAGCCGTTTCTCTGTAAATCATCAAGCCGTTCCTCATCCTTAAGCTCAATTATCATCTAACTTGGATTTCCCTTCCTTCTTCTCAAGGGCTTCCAGAGCCTTCAGCTCTGCATCCGCTACAGAGCCTTTATCCTTGCGCCGCCTCGGTTTAAACTTCAGCTGATCCACACGGTATTCTCTGATTTCCTTCTCATCCTTTGTGATGACGATGACCTTCACCAGCTGACGAAGCACGCTGACCGAGTGAACCTCACCCTTCAGTCCGTCGTCCGTGGTCACATAATCCCCCACATTCGGAAGCTTGCTGTTTAAGTCCTCGTACGTCTCTTCCTCATTCTTCAGACAGCACATGAGCCTTCCGCAGACACCGGAGATCTTCGTCGGATTCAGCGACAGGTTCTGCTCCTTCGCCATCTTGATTGAAACAGGGATAAACTCCGATAAGTAAGAGTGGCAGCACAGCGGTCTGCCGCAGATACCGATTCCTCCCACAATCTTCGTCTCGTCTCTGACGCCGACCTGACGAAGCTCGATTCTCGTTTTAAATACCGATGCCAGATCCTTCACCAGTTCGCGGAAATCGATTCTTCCATCCGCGGTAAAGTAAAACAGCACCTTGTTGTTGTCGAAGGTATATTCCGCATCGATCAGCTTCATCTGAAGCCCGTGTTTCCTGATCTTTTCCTTACAGATCCGGAACGCTTCCCTTTCCTTGTCGTGGTTTTTTAACTCCACATCCTCGTCTTCTCTCGTCGCCATCCGGATCACAGACTTAAGCGGCTGGACGACCTTGTCATCCGGCACCTCTCTGCTTCCCAGCACTACATAACCGTATTCAATCCCTCTCGCCGTCTCCACAATCACGTGGTCACCCGTATGAATCTCCCTGCCGGCCGGATCGAAATAATAGATCTTCCCCGCATTGCGGAATCTTACACCAATCACTTTTATCATCAATCAGTTCTCCTTCATTACCAGTAACATGAGCTCCATGGCCAGTTCCATATTCACATTGGCATTCAGCCTGATCCCCGCCTTATCAATGGACTGGAGAATCTTTTCAATCCCATCGTAGGCGCTGGAGGCGCTCATTTCCTTAATTGTATTATACTCTTCCTTAAACACCAGAAGATTAATATCCTGTGTCACCTTATACATCAGCACATCCCGGTACCATAGCTGCATAAAATCGAGGCAGTCATAGATGTCCAGACTCTCATCCTTCAGCTTCTTGATATAGTCCAGAAGTTCCGTAATATCCATATCCTTCAAATGCTTCAGCATATGCAGAAGCTCGGTATACATCAGCTGAAAATCCTCCGAAGAGGCCAGATGGATCGCCTTTCCCAGATTTCCTCTCGCAAACGCGGCGTAAATCTCCGCCTTCACCTCGGGAATCCCCAGAGATTCCATCAGATACGTCCTGACCACGCTGTCCTGAAGCGGCTTCAGCTTTAACTGCACGCATCTGGAGAGAATCGTCGGCAGAAATGCCTCCTGATTCGTAGTCAGCAGCATGATAATCGCATAGGACGGCGGTTCCTCGATGGTCTTAAGCAGGGCATTCTGCGCCTGTGCCGTCATCTTTTCCGCTTCATCCACGATGTAGATCTTATAATAGCTGCTGTAGGGCCGTACCATGATTGTATCATTAATTTGTTCCCTGATATCGTCAACGCCGATGCTGTTCGGCTTTTCATGATTTACAAAAATCAAGTCCGGATGGTTGCCGCTCATCACCTGCTTGCAGGCGTGGCACTGCATACACGGTTCCTTCTTCCCCTTTTCACAGAGAAGCGTCATGGCAAATGCATTCGCCAGCGACTTACGTCCCATTCCTGCCTCACCTGTCAGAATATACGCATGAGATACATGATTTGTCTCTATAGCCTTCTTAAAATGTTCCTTTATCATCTCATGACCGATTATATCGTTAAATCCTGGCATTGGGGCACCTCCGTCTCAAAATATACGGATTTATTATAGCATATAAAATTCATACTCACAAGAAATAAGTGCTGGTAATTCCCATAAGAGGGCGTCTCCTGTCATTTCCCGCACAAAAAGAAACAGACGGCCCCATACGGCAGCCGTCTTAAGCATTTAATTCAGTTCCATCCTCTCACCAGCCTTCACCCGGTAAGAAATCCCGTCCTTCTCAAAATATACGTCCACTGCGGCAGGATTCCACACCATAGACCCATCCGCGCTGAACAGCAGCCGGTCGTACGCCGTCATGTAATCATACAGCTCCAGGTTTGTCGCATACCAGATCTCATCCCGGTTTCCGGTATACGCAGCAAATCTCTCAATCACATCCCAGTTTCCATCAGCCTCAAACTCATAGCTATGTCCCCAGAGATAGAACAGCCAGGAGCCGTACTTTGGCGTCTCCTCCACAAATTTTTCCGCCAGCTCCATCAGACGCTCATCCCGGTGATGGCACGTGGCCGTCAGACGGAGCCAGTCGGACGGAAGCCGGAAATCCCATGTCGAAACCGTTGTTCTCGCATAGGCGATTCCCGCCTGCACAAGCGTATCGACCACCCTGTCACTGGTAGTACCGAAGGGATAAGCCATACCCCTGACAATTGTATGAAACTGCCGCTCCAGATTCTCCCGGTCCTTCATCACCTCCGCCGTACAGAGATTCACCGGAAGCTGCTCCAGAAACGGATGTGTCAGCCCATGAACCGCCACCTCCATACCGCTGCCGCCGTAGACCGCCGTCACCGCCTTTTCCGTCATCCTTCTGTGCACCGTACCCGGCGGGTATACCGTACCCTCTTCCGCATAAAGCCCGCTGTTTAAGTTAAATGTGCCCTTTAATCCATGCTGCTTCATGATTTCGATCAGACGGATATCCTGTTCCACTCCGTCGTCATAGCTTAACGTCAGCGCCTTCTTTTTTCCCTTTGGAAACTGAATAAAGATACTTCCCATGATTTTCGTCCCTTACCTCCTGATCCGTATAATAATTACCTTAATACTACACGCAATCCCCTGATCTGTCCAGAACCACATTCCCATTTCCGTCTGTTTTTTAACAGTCAGACATCCCCGCCTGAACTGTTACATTTACTTCCCCATATCTCTCCGCTCCATGACGCTTCCGTCCATTGCATTGATTGTCATAAGTGAAAGATCCGGCTGACTATAAGTCTCCTTCCCTACCGATTTCCCCTCCTTAAGATACTCAACAGACACACTTCCCAGGAAATCCCACACGGGTATCATCTTCCCTTCCTTCTCCCGTTCCCCGTTTCTCACGTCGTGAATCCCCATATATCCAAGTCGTGCCTCTTTCACCCGAAGCGTCACCTTCCGCTCATCGGCAAACGTGCCGCCGTACAGAAAATAGTCCTCATAGCTGCTCTTTTCCACCGATTCAAAGATCGACGCCACCTCAGAGAACGGCAGCAAAAATACGCGCTCCTTCGAATCGCCGATGATCTGCTCCTTGTTCTCCAGACCAATTCCGTTTAAGCTTCCATCCTGGGTATAGGCAAGTGTCGCATACTGCTGATACCCAGCGTAGCCGTCCTGCCTTTTTACCTGATGGTAGGCCGGTGCGCCGATTCCATCCGGCGCCAGGGAGAAACCAAACACACGCATATACGTCGGTTCTTCCCAGGAGTCATCCGGTTTTGACCGCGTCCCTTCGATCCATTTCTCAGAAACCAGCTTCATCTTTCCATATCCCAGATTCCCCATCAGAGTTTCCGCCTCATTCCGCATCTTCGCCCACTCCTCCTCAGACTGAAGTTCCTCCGGAATGGTCTCATAGTCGTAGACTTCTCTGAATGCAGCGCCTACCCCCTCTGATATACTGTTGCTGTAGGCATAGTCCTCATTTTTTCCATCACCGTTCCAATAATAGGAGATGAAATACTCCTTGCCCTCAACGAGAGCCCTGCTGCCTGAAGCCTTCAGCCCTTTGACCGCAGAATGGTCCGTCTCTTCCCCCCATGCGATTTTTTCCTTGTCCCGAAAATACTCCTTGATCCGCTCATACTCCTCCATCGAGTAATAATCCGCTTCCGTCTTCTTCACCGAGATTGAAGTCACATCAGGAATTGATATTTCCGCATCCGCGAAAAATCTTAAACCGCCCTCTTCAAAAGACGCCTGATACCGTTCCGGCAAATGAAGCTGTTCCCTCATTGTTGTGTTCTCCTGATTTTCCTGTCCCGCAGAGAGAGCAGACTGGCTCTCCGCCTCATCCTTTGGAACAATCACCACCGGCTCTGCCGCCCTGCCGCATCCGGCAAGAAAAAGCGCCGCTGTCATTACCAGTATGATCTGTCGTTTCATCCGAATCCTCCTTTTTTATCTGATGCTTCGCACCGTTTCCTCCTCTTCTCCTATCATAAACAATCCTCAATGCAAAGTATTCATCGGCCTGTAAACGTTTTGTAATCATCCTCAAAATGGATCCGGACGACAGTCCCCTCCCCCTCGCGGCTCCTAATCTCAAGCCTGGCATGATGCAGCTTAGCAATCTGTCCGCAGATGGCAAGCCCCAGTCCCGCGCCGCCTTCCTTTCTGCTTCTCGATTTATCCACCATGTAAAATGCCTTCGTAATATTGGCGATTTCGCTCTCCGGGATTCCTCTTCCAAAATCCTGAACCTCCATCCCGTCTTCCGTATCCCGCATAATAACCGTGTCACCAGGCTCGGAGGCCCGAATCCCATTCTGAACCAGATTCCCGATCAGACTCTCCATCAGAACCGGATCCACGAGGTAGTTCCATTTTCCCCGGCACTCCGTCTTAAGAGTGACGCCGTGCGCCTTAGCACACGTTTTTTCCATCTCTTCAACACACTGGAACAGCGCTTCGGCCGGAATCCATGTAAATTCATACGCCCCCTCCTCATACAGCCCCAGAAGGCTCATCATCTTTCCAGAGAGACTCTCCAGCCGCTTCCCCTCCTGATAAATGTAGTTAAGCGCGGTCCGGCGCTGTTCCTCCGGAAGCTTTACATGAATCAGACTCTCCGAATATCCGATAATAGAGGTCATCGGTGTCTTAATTTCATGGTTCAGCGCGCCCAGAAGAAGCTTTAAATCATCCACCTGATGTTCAATTTCAGAAGCCATCCGGTTAAATGCAGCCCCCAGCTCCCCTACCTCATCACCGCTCCTGACCTCCACACGTTCCTTTAAATTTCCGCCGCTGAGCTGTCCTGCCGCCTGTTCCAGCTCCTTAAGGGGCTTAAGAAGCCGCTTCACCATCATTGCGACACAGACCGCTGCCGCCGCCGAAACAGCCCAATAGATGAGCAGATACAATCCAAGCTGCCTCTCAGTCTCCCTGTACGTGTCCGTAATATCCTGAATCGAGACAATCTCATATCCTTCAATCTCCTGCAAAACCTTTTTGAGAATCAGGATTTTCTTTTTCTCAACGCTTTGAACCATGCCGTTCTCATCCAGTTCATCCGGATTCACAATGTCATAATCCGTTAGATTAATAACCGTGCCGCCATCCTTCAAAAGCGCATATCCCGCACCGCAGCACTTCTTAAACTCAAACTGAAGATAGGCATTCCGGACAGTTTCACTCATTTCCTCAAACTCCTGTCTGGCTCCAAACTGGTCAAACGTATAGGAGACCGCCTCCAGCTGCCGTTTATAATTGGAAACCGTCCTGTCGATATTAATTTTTCTGGTATGGTAAAGGGTAATGGTGCCGCATACGGCCAGAGAAGAAATGAGAAATAAAAGAAACAGGACCGTGAGTTTTTTCCACAGTTTCATGTATTGTCCTCCAGCCGGTATCCCAGTTTCGGTATTGTCCTGATCGTCTGTTCCAGGTTCAGTTTCTTCCTCAGCTGAGCAATATGGACATCCACCGTCCTCGTCTCCCCGAAGAAATCACTTCCCCATATTCTGTCCAGCAGCTGATCCCTGCTGAACGCCACATTTTTATTCTGTGCCAGGAACAGCAGCAGATCATACTCCATAGGCTTTAATCCCACAATCGTTTCCCCGGCATACACTTTATGCCCCGCCAGATCAATCGTCACATCACCAATTCTGATTTCCTTACAGCGCTTTCCGCTGCGCTCCAGAACCTTCTCCACACGCACCAGAAGTTCCATAATCTCAAACGGTTTTACCATATAATCCTCGGCCCCCATCCGGAGTCCATAGACCTTTGAGGTGATATCCGACCTGGCTGTCAGATAAATCACCGGGATTTCCCTCCGTTTCATGAAATCCATCAGCGTAAATCCGTCCTTTCCAGGCAGCATAACATCCACCAGCGCAAGATCAAACGGCGGCTCCTCATTTACGTATCTCTCCACGGAGTCCCCATTGTAGACCGCTCCGGTCAGATATCCTGCTGCCTGTAAATTCATGCAGATCAAATCCGAAATTGCCCGTTCATCTTCCACCACTAAAATCCTGTTCTTCATCTGCCGTCTCATCCCTTTTTTCTTTTATTCACCATTCTATCATATCGCACTGCAAAAAACTTTATCAAAATGTAAACGCCGGCTCAAGCGCCGCTGCATCTCCATAATTTATCCGAAAAAAAAGAGAAGAAAAACCCATCCGTTTTCCCTCTCTCCAATCTCCAAACTCCAAACTCCAATATCCAAACAAACATCCGAACATCGGCAAACATCAGTAAATATCGGCAAACATCAGCAAATGCGGGCAGCTTACTCCCTGCTGCCCGCCCCCTGTTCCATAACCGCCTTCATATCCCTGCAGATCTCCTCCAGGCATACTCTCAGATCATCATTCCTGTATCTCCTGTCAATTCCGCATCTTACCAGGTTTTCTTCCTTAAAATCCTCTTCATCCGCCAGAAATCTCCGGCAGAGTTCCTTATACTTCGGTTCCTTCTGTCCCTTTTCCCGCTCCAGCGCACGTTCCAGCCTCACTCCGTCATCCAGCTCGATGTAGACAGGAACCAGCCCATTTTCACCGAAATACTCTCTCATCTTCTCATAAGACTCCAGCGTTCCGATCATCAGATAAGAATCCCTGTCATCCAGACAGATCTGCCCGTCATCCACGGTAAAATAACTCCACGGTCCATACACGGTCTGATACGTCCGTTCCTCGATCAGCCTTTTCTCCCTGCGGAAGTCATCCAGCCGTTCCACCGTCGTAAAATGGTATTCCACCCCTTCCGTCTCCCCATCCCGGATCGGCCTCGTCGTATAAAGGACCACCGTCTTTAATTCCGGTATCCGTTCCCGCAGTTCTTTATAAATCGTATCCTTCCCGGATGCGCTTTTTCCCATCACATAAAAAATCTTTCCCATGTTTCATTCCTCAGTTTTTTCTAATAATAATAGTATCTAATTCTCTGCTCCCTTTTATACGCGCTTTCAGTCCGATCCTGCTGCCGTCAAAACCTCCTCCACCTCCGGATCCGCCGTTCCCTGGACCGGAAGGCCCTTGCGCTTATACTGCTGGATCATCTCCACCAATTCCGGTTTTAATACTTCTCCCGGCGCCACAATCGGAATTCCCGGCGGATAAATGTAGATAAACTCCCCGGATACCATTCCCTCACACGCATCGAGAGGAACAGACCGCCCCGGAGAGTCCATCGCCTGTGCGATCGTCATAGCAATCTCCGGCCATCCACAACCGCGTTCCTTTTCCATCCCGTTATCCACAATTCCACGGTCTCTTTCCCCTGTGTTATCCCCGTTTATCCCCGAAAGGCCTGATGCGGCAGTCCCGCAGTCTCCCGCATCCCCCCTCCGCTCATGATCGATCTCCAGGAAAGCCCGGCATAACCGGTCCAGACCTTCATCCGTATCAGCCACCGTAGTAATCGCCGTCACATAATCCGGTCCGCACATTTCCATTTCCAGATGGTATCTGTTTCGAAGCAGCTCCGTAAGCGCCGGCCCGGTCAGACCGCTGCTTCCCACTGAAACCACAATTTTAGACTTATCCACATCAAAGACCTGGCACCGCCCTTTCACTCCGCCAAGAAGAGCCAGACACTCCATCTCCCCCATCCGCCGCCGGATACGGTCCAGCCTGCCGCTAAAAGCCTTCATCTCATCTCTTCCCGCTTCATCCATCCATCGGATACAATTTTCAATAGCGGCCATCAACACATACGACGGGCTGCTGCTCTGGAACATGTGTACATACCGGTCAATCCTGCTGACATCCGCAAATCCCGCTTTCACATGCATGACCGCGGTCTGAGTCAGAGAAGGCAGCGTCTTATGGAGACTCTGTATCACCACATCCGCTCCCAGTTCCAGCGCAGAAACCGGGAATCCCGCCTCCCCTCCAAAGGGGAAATGCGCCCCGTGAGCCTCATCCACAATCAGTGGAATCCCCCACTCATGGACGATTTTCGCAATTGCACCGATATCCGAGACAATACCGTCATACGTGGGAGATACCACCAGCACAGCCTCCGTCTCCGGATGGGTTATCAACAGCCGCCGCACATCCTCCGGTGATAATCCACCCTGAATCCCAAATTCCGGGATCGTCTGTGGATAAATATATTCCGCCCTCAAATGGCCCAAATACACGCCATGATACGCCGATTTATGGCAGTTCCGGCTCATGAGAATAGTGCCTCCATGGGAGACAGAGCCGCATACCGCGCTCAAAATACCGCAGCTGCTTCCATTCACAAGATAATACGTCTGGTCCGCCCCATATACATTTCCTGCCCACTCCATAGATTCCTTCAGAATCCCTTCCGGGTGGTGGAGATTATCAAATCCCTCAATCTCGGTAATATCCACAGAAAACGGATTTGGAAAATCCCCTGCAAATCCGGCCCCCGCCTGCCTCTTATGCCCCGGCATATGAAACGGATAGGCGTCAGATTCCCCATATTCCATTAATCGGTCCAACAGATACTTCTCCATCTCCATCCTCCAGATAGTTTTCTGTAACAGTTCAGACGGCGGGAAAATTGGCGCAGGAAGCAGCGTCAAGCTTGCTTGTAAGCGGCTTTATGCACCAGTTTTCACATCGGATGAATATCCGATGCTTCC
>OFMJ01000358.1_pt1 | contig 51658 bp, 47 predicted proteins | sample 1541801 | NCBI WGS metagenome assembly OFMJ01 (sample SAMN04209234, study PRJEB22552) | human gut metagenome | biome: gut; material: feces | host: Homo sapiens | place: USA: Oklahoma
TTGCCCGCAGCTGGCATCGATTTTCAACCACAGACCCGAGTTCGTCCAACCATTATTATAGTTTCATTGTAGTGGAGAACACTCTAAAAAGCAACAGATATTTTTAATTTCCTCTCTGTTTGTAAGGAATTTTTTTGTTCCTTTTTCTTTTTCGCCCTTATTTTTGTCAATTCTTTATGCCTGGCATACTGCGCAAACCCATATGCTGGCCCCTTTTGCCTCCAATGCATCTGCGCAGGCCCTTACCGTACAGCCTGTGGTGACCACGTCGTCTACCAAGCAAATCCGTTTTCCCTTCACTGCCTCTTGCGCTTCAAAGGCGCCATATACATTGGCTCTTCTCTGCAGTGCTCCCAGCATCGCTTGCTGCTCCGTGCTCCTTATGCGCCGCAGCCAGCCGGGCTCCACGGGAATGTCCATCCACGCTGCCATTCCCTCTGCCAGCAGCGCCGCTTGATTGTATCCGCGTTCATGCTGCCTGTCTTTGCCCAGCGGCACAGGCACCAGCGCATCAGCCTCCAAGCTTCTTTGCAGGCATGCCTGCGCCATCACACAGCCCAAAGCCTCCGCCAAATACCTCTCGTTGTGGAATTTTAAGCCTTTTACCATTTCCTCCACGGCCCCAGCATACGAAAAAGGGGCGATCACAACAAGCGATTCTTTAACCATCATCGGCTCCTCCCGGTGCGGCAGTTCAGCCCAGCACCGCTGGCAAAAGCCCGTCTGCTCCACCAGTTCCCGCTCCTCTCCGCATAGGGCGCACCGGCACAACTCCGGCAAAAACAGCGAGCGGATCCCTTTTCCCAGGACAGACAAGCATTTCATTGCTCCGCCCCATTCTTTCTCAATCTTTGCGCCAGCCCGCTGTACCGCCGCTTTGTCTTGTTGTTAGCGACCATCTGCTGGATCACACTTTTTCGCCCAATGAGTATCACATGCTTTTTCGCCCTTGTCACCGCTGTATACAAAAGATTCCGATTGTACAGCATCGGCGTGCCGCCTAAAAGTGCGATGGCCACCCTGTCAAATTCGCTGCCCTGCGATTTGTGGATGCTGATGGCGTACGAGAGCGTAATTTCGTCCGCCTGCGCAAAATCGTATTCCGATACCCTGTCATCATCAAAGCGCACGGTAAACATCTCCGCCTCCGTATGTATAGCGGTGATAACGCCGAGCTCTCCATTGAATACGCCCTTCCCGCGTTCCAGTTCTTCTCCCCGGTCGCGTGTCCAGGGCTGGTTATAATCGTTGCGGATCTGCATCACCTGATCCCCTACCCGGAAGGTTTGCCCATAACGGGCAAACTCTGCCTTTCTATGCCCTGCCGGATTGATAAGCTCCTGCAGCTTGCCATTGAGCGATATGACCCCGCTTTCCCCCTTCTTCATCGGCGTGATCACCTGCCAGTCCCCTTCTGCGCAAAGCTGCTGTAAGCACTGCCACACCTGTCCCGGGTTTTCTGCCTGCCACAGCTCAAAGCCCTGCCCCGGCGCCGGCATTTCCCCTCGGTTGATGCGCCTGGCATTGAGGGAGATAGCGCTGCCCTCTCCTTGCCTGAAAATGGTATCCAGCGCTGTCACGGGGAACTGTCCGCAGCGGATCAGGTCGTGCAGTACATGGCCTGGGCCCACAGACGGCAGCTGGTCGGCGTCTCCGATGAATACCACCCTGGTTCCCTGCGGGATCGCCCGCAGCAAATGCATCAGCAAAAAGGTATCCACCATCGACATTTCGTCCACGATGACAGCTTCCACCTCCAAGGGATGGTTTTCATCCTTTCCATATACCTCTTCGTTCTCTTCGCCCCGCCCGTATTCCAGCAAACGGTGAATGGTGTGCGCCGCACGGCCTGTCGCCTGCTCCATGCGCTTGGCCGCACGGCCCGTAGGCGCACAGAGCGCCACCTCCAGCCCTGCCTGCTCAAATAAGGACAGAACAAACTGCACAATGGTGGTTTTCCCGGTACCCGGGCCGCCTGTGATGATAGAGACCGGGGAGTCCGTTGCTGTCTCCACGGCGGTTCTTTGCTGCCCCGCCAGCTGTATGCCGCTGCTTTTCTGCCGGCGTTCTATGCTCTTTTGCACCTCCGCCCGCAGCGGCTTCAGCGGTGCCTCCCAGAGCTGCCGCAGCAGCGCCGCACACTCCTGTTCCGCCCGGTAATAGCCCGACAAATAAACGGGTTCGTCCTCCCCTTCTCCCAGCTTCAGCACGCCGGTTTGGATCATGCGTACCGCTGCCCGCTGCACCCGCTCCACATCCGTACGCAGCTGCTTGGCCGTAAACGGAATGAGGATCTCGCTCGGCAAGAACATGTGCCCTTCGCCGGAGGCAAGCTGCAGCGTATGCCGCAGCCCCGCTTCCATACGAAACGGGGCGTCCGCTTCAATGCCCATCTTCTGCGCGATGGCATCCGCCGTCTTGAACCCTATGCCGAAAATATCATCCGACAGCCGGTACGGGTTTTCCTTTACTCTGGAAACAGCGTCTTCCCCGTATTCCGCGGCAATGCGAATGGCCTGCGATACCGTGATCCCATATTCCGAAAGACCCGCGATGACCTGCCTTAGCTGCATATTCTCCGCATACGAAGTGCCAATTTTAGCCGCCGTCACAGGCCCGATGCCCGGCACCCTGACCAGCTGGTTGGGCGCAAAGGTCAAAATATCCCCCGCCTCGTCGCCAAAGGTCTGGATGATGGCGCGTGCCGTGGCCGGCCCGCAGCCTTTAATCAGCCCGCTGGCCAAAAAGCGCTCCAGTTCCTCCGTTGTTTTAGGTAGCATAGGACGGCAAACGGCCGCCTGAAATTGGCGGCCGTATTCTCTGTGCATGGTAAACACACCCTCCAGCTGTACCCGTTCCCCCTGGCCCAGCATAGGGCTGTACCCTACCGCAGTCAACTCCTCCCCGTCGTCTGTCATAATTTCCATCACGGTATAGCCGTTGCCCTCGTTGCGGTAAACGATCTGTGTGACCATGCCTTCCAGCATGATTTTCTCCTGCCCATATTCCATCAAAGCTTTTTCTTCAAATCCTCCATCAGATCCAACTTCTCCCAAGGCAGATCCAGGTCCGGACGGCCGAAATGCCCATAAGCCGCGATCTGCTTATACAGCGGGCGGCGCAGGCCCAGCCTTTCGATGATGGCCTGCGGCCGGAAGTCCATCGCCAGGCACAGCGCATTTTCAATGTCCGTTTCCTTGGCTTTGGCCGTGCCCCTCGTATCAATGCGCACCGAAACGGGATGCGCCACGCCAATGGCATAGGCCAGTTGCAGCTCGCATTCCTCTGCCAAGCCTGCGGCCACGATGTTTTTGGCCGCATACCGCGCCGCATAGCTGGCGCTGCGGTCTACCTTTGTCGGGTCCTTGCCGGAAAACGCGCCGCCGCCATGGCGTGCGTATCCGCCGTAAGTATCCACAATGATTTTCCGGCCCGTCAAGCCCGCATCCCCATGCGGGCCGCCGATGACAAAACGCCCCGTTGGGTTGATATAATATTTCGTATCGCCATCCAGCAGGCGCTGCGGAATTACCTTGGCGATCACCTTTTCCATCATATCCTTTTCGATTTGCGCATGTGCCGCATCGGGATCATGCTGCGTAGAAATAACTACCGTATCCACCCGCACCGGCACACCATCTACATATTCCACCGTGACCTGGCTTTTTCCATCCGGGCGCATATACGGCACCTCTCCGCTTTTGCGCACCTGGCTCATCCTGCGCGTCAGCGCATGCGCCAGCTCGATGGGCAGCGGCATAAACTGTTCGGTTTGGCTGCAGGCAAAGCCAAACATTAAGCCCTGGTCGCCGGCGCCGATGTCCAGGCCGCCCTGGGCCCTTGTCTCCAGCGCGCTGTCCACGCCCATGGCAATGTCCGGCGATTGCTCATCTATGCTCACTACCACCGCGCAGGTATCCGCGTCAAACCCGTATTTCCCCCGCGTATACCCAATATCGCGCACCGTATCGCGCGCCACCTTTTGCAGGTCGACATAGCAATTCGTCGTAATCTCTCCGAAAATATTCAGCAATCCTGTGCTTGCCGTACACTCACAGGCCACGCGCGCGGCCGGGTCGTGCCGCAAAATCTCATCTACCACCGCATCGGATACCTGGTCGCAGAGCTTGTCCGGATGCCCTTCCGTCACGGATTCAGACGTAAAATACCGCTTGTCCAATCTATTTCCCTCCTCGTGTTTGCCGGGGTATCAAAAAAACCCCGCGGCGCGGGGCTTGTTTCTTTCATCCGCGCCTCATCTTCCGGGCCTGCCGCCCGCAGGAATTGGCACCTTGCATTCTTTGCCGGTTGCCGGGCTTCATAGGGCCTGTTCCCTCCGCCGCTCTGGATAAGGCAAATCCATGGCTTTATTATACTGCCCTTTTCTGCTCCTGGCAAGGGCCATTGCGCAGCGTTTTCGGATACGCTACAATAGCACAAGACCGAAAGGATGGTTTTCATGAAATATACATTGGGCTGTGTCCGCAAAGCAGACGACGACTTTGCCCTGATCCAACCGGGCGACTCCGTTGCCGTCGGCGTTTCAGGCGGCAAAGACAGCATACTGTGCCTGGAGGCACTGCGCCTTTATCAAATGTTCTCCCATAAGCAGTATTCCCTGTGTGCCGTCACCGTAGATCCAGGGTATGGCTTTGACCCCTCCCCCTTGGCAGCGTATTGTGAAGCGCACGGCATTCCCTTTCATTTCGCCCCAGGCGCCGTGGTGGAGACTGCCAATACCCTGGCCAAGCCTGGAAAAAGCCCCTGCTCGTTCTGCGCCAAGATGCGGCGCGGCGCGCTCAATGCAAAGGCAAAGGCTCTGGGCTGCAACAAGGTGGCCCTGGCTCATCATCGAGACGACGCTTTGGAGACCTTTTTGCTCAGCATGTTTTATGAAGGCCGTCTCAATACCTTAGCGCCCAAAAGCTATTTGCAGCGGGCGGATCTTACTGTCATCCGTCCTTTTCTCTATTTGGAGGAAGCACATATCAAAGGCGCGGTACGCCGCCTCGGGCTGCCTGTTGTCCCCTCCCCCTGCCCATTCGACGGACATACCAAGCGCGAAACCATGAAGCAATATCTCAAAACTCTGCGCAGGCAATTCAAGCGTGCAGATGAGATGATGTTCTTTGCGCTCTCCAATACAGAGGGCTACCATCTCTGGGATCAATACAAGCAGCCGTCCGCAACATAAAAACAGGGCCAAAGGGCCCTGTTTTTATGTTGTTTACTCATCGTCGCTTTGGCCTGTATCCGTCGGCCGCTGGGTAGCCGAATGTGTCGTCGTAGGCTTGGGCGTTGCAGTTTTTTTCTGTGTGGGTTTCGGCGTCGCTGTTTTTTTCGTTGTCTTCTTTGGCGCAGAGGTTTTCTTCGTCGTCTTTTTGGGCGCCGCCGTTTTCTTTGTCGTTTCCGTCGGGCTCGGCGTGGCCGTCTCCGACGGTTCCGGCGTAACCGTTACCCCTGTCTGGTCCGGGTCCTTGATGTAAAACGTATCAATGACCGTCTGTTCCAGCGCTTCCTCATCCAAGATCCAGCCCGAACCGCCGCCCACAGCGCCAGAGGTGCCTGCCAGCTGCGTCTGCTGCATGGTATCCAAATCAATATTCTTCAATATTTTGGCATAAGCCACCATCTCATCCGTGCTCAGGTTTGTAAACACATATTTGGTCATGCTGCTGTAAATACTGGGGATCTGCGTGACCTGCATATTCTTGATCGCCTTCGCCAGGCCCATCAAAAACTGCATCTGCCTTTGGCCGCGCGAAATATCCGATCCGTCCATACCGGCAATTTTACGCTGAATACAGAAGGTAAATGCCTGGTCCCCCGTCAGCTTAACGGTCTCGCCTTCCTTGCCTACGCCGGTTACAGATTCCTTCAGCGTCACGGTAACGCCGCCCACCGCGTCGTTGAGCGGGCTAACGCCGTCCATATTGATTCCGCCGTATTTTTCCAGCGGAATATCATATTTGCCATCGCAGGATAGCAGGCGCTTTACGCAATACACCACATTTTCCGCGCCCTTGTTGCGGTCCTGGTTGCCGCCGCCGTACGGGAACGAAGAGTTCAGCTTATTATAGTCCTCTTTATAGACATTGCCGTCGGTATCAATATGGCGGATCAGCGCTTTAGAGTCGCGCGGGCAAACGATCATTTTAATGGTATTTTCTACCACGTCTACTGCGCAGACCACCATCGTATCGCTGCGCGCGCCCAATTCTTCACGGTCCTCCGCCTCGGACTGGTCTATGCCTATGAGCATCAATGTCACAAGGTTATCGTTGTAGTAATACCGCTCCCCCTTATAGGTGATATAGGTCTTTGGCTTGTTGGATCCCAACTCCCCGTCGTTATCCAGCAGGATATCCGGGTTGATGTTCTTTAGCCGCTGATACGCCGCAAAAAATACGCCGCCTGCCCCTACGATCAATACCGCCAAAATACAGGAGAGGATCTTGATCAACTTTCTTCTGTTCAAATGCGTTGCCTCCTAAATTGCAAGTCTGCCATTTTCATGGCAGACTCCACAACGTAGTTCGTTAAATATCCAGATAATTGCCGCGCTTATAGTCGTACACCGCGCTGTAACTATCAATATCCTCCAATGCCTTGCCCGTCCCAATCGCAACACAGCTGATCGCATCCTCCGCTACATAGCAGGGAAGCTTTGTTTTCTCCGTCAGCATACGGTCCAGGCCATTGAGCAGCGAGCCGCCCCCCGTCATGCAGATGCCGTTTTCCGAAATATCCGCAGACAATTCCGGCGGGGTACGCTCCAATACGCCGTGCACCGCCTCAAAAATGAGCTGTACCGGCTCCTCCAGCGCTTCCAGGATCTCGTTGCCCGCGACACGGACGGTTCTCGGCAGCCCGGATACCAGGTTGCGGCCCGTGACATCCATATATACCTCTTCGCTGCGCGGGTAAGCTGTGCCGATGTTGATTTTCAGCTCCTCGGCCGTCCGCTCCCCGATGAATAGATTGTGCTTTTTACGGATATAGCGCACAATCGCTTCATCAAATTTATCCCCGGCCACCTTGATGGAATCGCTCACCACAGAGCCGCCCAGCGATACAACGGCCACATCCGACGTGCCGCCGCCTATATCCAGCACCATCGAGCCGTAGGGCGCGCCTATATCGATGCCCGCGCCGATCGCCGCCGCGATGGGCTCTTCTATCAAATAAGTCTTGCGTGCGCCTGCCTCGTCCGAAGCGTCAATCACGCTTCTTTTTTCCACCTCTGTTACGCCGCTGGGCACGCAGACCACGACCCTGGGCTTAAAAAACAGCTTGCGGCCAATGACTTTATTGAGAAAATAACGAAGCATTCGTTCCGTTACGTCAAAGTTTGAGATGACCCCGTCCTTCAGCGGCCGGATCGCCACGATATTGCCGGGCGTACGGCCGATCATCCGGCGCGCTTCATCTCCGATGGCAAGCATCCTTCCTGTAAAGCGGTCGATGGCCACCACCGATGGCTCGCGCAATACGATCCCTTGTCCCTTTACATATACCAGCACGCTGGCCGTTCCCAGGTCAATCCCTATATCGCTGTATTCAAACAGCTTGCTTTTTCCAAACAAAGCCATTGTATCGCCCTCGTTCCTGCGTTTTTCTATATTCTTTCCTTTTTTCAAAAAAAGTGCACAAAATGCCAAAACAAATTCACTTTATCTTACCTTGTTTGTCTCCGTTTTTCAACTCTCTTTCCCTTATAAAACGACAGAAGCAGACAAGTTTGTTGCTTAGTCTACCACCATACATCCTCCGATGCAAGAAAAAAAGCGCCGTTTGCCCAGCGCTTTTCTTTGCTTGTCCTCCTGATTTTACCAACGTGCAAGCCTAGCTTTGCACGGCCTTGTATTTGCGGTGCGTCGCCTCTCCGCCTCTTAGGTGCCTTTCTGCCTTGTTTTTGTCCAAAACGACGCGCACCTGCCGATACAGCTGGAAATTCAACCGCTGCAGCCGGTCGCAGACATCCTTATGGATGGTGCTTTTGCTTACGCCGAATTGCTTGGCCGCATCCCGTACCGTCGCCCCTGTTTCCAGGATGTAACCGGCTACCTGCATCACTCGTTGTTCGATATATCCGCGCATTTCCCCACTCACCCTTTTTCACAGTTTGTACAGGGTATGAAAAAATGCGCGCATTTATGCGGCCGGAATGGGGTGCCACATTATTTTCTTTCTTTTCGCCCGGTTTTCTGCTTTGTTTTCTTTCCTTTCACGCCCGCACGCCGCGCCTGTTCGCCTTTCCTCCCGTGTGCAGACGGCTTGCCGGCTGTTTTTTTCTCCGGCCGCACCAGGCATTGCGGCCCGAACCCAATCAGGTCCTCTCGGTGTGCCTTTTTCAACGCCCGGCGCACCAAATCAGCATTTTCCGGGCGGTAAAACTGAAGCAGCGCGCGCTGCATACGCTTTTCCATCGGGTCCTTGGGAATATATACCTTTTCCCCTGTCCGCGGGTCCTTGCCGGTATAAAACATCGTCGTGGACAATGTTCCGGGCGTGGGGTAAAAATCCTGTACCTGCTCCGGCCGTTGCCCTGTCTTTTTGAGATAGCAGGCCAGTTCAATGGCGTCCTCCATCCTGCTGCCAGGGTGGCTGGACATAAAATACGGCACAATATATTGCTCCTTACCCAAGCGGCGGTTGATGGATTTATACCGCTCTACAAACCTATCGTACAGCTCATGCTGCGGCTTGCCCATCAGCCGCAGCACCCGCTGCGATACATGCTCCGGCGCCACCTTGAGCTGGCCGCTGACATGATGCTGCACCAGCTCTTTGAAAAACGTCCCATCCTTATCATACATCATGTAATCGTACCGAAGGCCGCTGCGCACAAACACCTTTTTTACATGTGGCACCTGCCTTACCTTCCGCAATAAGGCCAGGTAATCGCTGTGGTCTACCTCCAGCTGCGGGCACTTGGGGGATAAGCACTGCCGGTTCTTGCAGACCCCGCGTTTTAGCTGATCCTTGCACGAGGGCTGGCGGAAATTGGCCGTCGGCCCGCCTACGTCATGGATATAGCCCTTAAAGCCTTCCTGGCGTGTGATGGTCTCCGCTTCTTCCAAAATGGAGTCATGGCTCCGCACTTGGATGGTTCTGCCCTGGTGGTAGGTCAGCGCGCAAAACGAGCAAGCGCCAAAGCAGCCCCGGCAGGAGGTGATGGAAAAAGAAACCTCGTCGATGGCCGGGATATGCTGCGTATAGCTGGGATGCGGCTTTCTGGTATACGGCAGCGCATAGACCTCGTCCATCTCCCTGGTATGCAGCGGCGCAGAGGGCGGGTTGACCACCACATAGCTCTCGCCGTGCTTTTGCACCAGCCGTTTGCCGCGGATGCCGTCCGTCTCCTGCTGCTGCCGCAAAAAGGCGCGCCCGTAGGCGTCCTTGTCCTCCCGTACTGTTTCAAAGGAAGGCAGTTCCTCTGCATCCACGACATTTTCCAGGCTGTGCGCCACATAGCAGGTGCCCGGCACATAGGTGATGTCCTTGATATGGATCCCGGCATCCATCGCGTCTGCGATCTCTACCACAGAACGCTCTCCCATGCCAAACATCAGCAGATCCGCGCCGCTGTCTACCAAAATGGAGCGTCTTACCTTATCCTCCCAGTAATCATAATGCGCAAACCGCCGCAGGCTGGCCTCAATGCCGCCGATGGCAATGGGCATTTTGGCGTAAGCCTCGCGGATCTTGTTGCAGTAGACGATGGTCGCTCTGTCCGGCCGTTTGCCGGCTTTCCCTCCCGGCGTGTAGGCGTCGTCGCTGCGCGGCCGCTTGCCGGCGGTATAATGGCATACCATGGAATCTATGTTGCCGGCCGTTACCAAAAAGCCCAGCCTTGGCCTGCCGAACCGCTTGAAATCCTCTGTCGTATGCCAATCCGGCTGCGCGATGATGGCTACTTTATAGCCATGGCTTTCCAGCACACGGCTGATGATGGCCGCGCCAAAACTGGGATGGTCGATATAAGCATCGCCTGTGACCAAGCAAAAATCCGGTCTGTCCCAGCCGCGCGCTTCCATTTCTGCCCGTGTCAAGGGCAGGCATTGCTGGCTCAAGCGCGTCCCTCCTGTTCCTCTTGGTACTGCTGGGGGCCCAGCTCATAATAATCGCGGCCCTGGCAGTCCATCGCTACGATGGCCGGAAAATCCTCCACCTCCAGGCGCGCCACCGCCTCGCTCTGCAATTCCGGATAGGCCACCACCTCCCTGCGCTTTACATGCTTGGCAAGCAGCGCGCCTGCGCCGCCCAGCGCGGCAAAATACACTGCGCCGTACCGAACGACGGCTTCCTGTACGGCCCGGCTGCGGGGCCCCTTTCCCATCATCCCCTTGAGGCCCTTTTCCAGCAGCCTCGGCGCAAAGGCGTCCATGCGCCCGCTTGTCGTGGGCCCCAGGCTGCCCACCGGCATGCCCGGCTTTGCGGGCGTAGGGCCTGCATAATAGATCAGAGCGCCCGCTAGCTCCATCGGCAGCGGCCGGCCGTTTTCCAGTGCCTCTGTCATTTTCGCATGCGCCGCATCCCTGGCCGTATAGAGGATGCCGGAAATGCGCACCTGGTTCCCTGCCTTCAGCCCCTTTATCTGCTCCTCCGTCAAAGGTGTATGTATCTGTTTTATCTCCATCGTTTTCTCCTTTACAGTACCGCCTGTACATGGCGCGCCACATGGCAGTTGAGATTCACCGCGACTGGCAGGCCCGCGATATGGGTCGGGTACGCCAATATTTTGACAGCCAGTGCCGTCGTCCGCCCCCCAAAGCCCTGCGGCCCTATGCCCAGCGCGTTGATGCGCGACAGCAGCTCCTGCTCCATCTCTGCATAGTAGGGGTCGGGATTGGGCTTGTCCAGCGGCAGCAGCAGCGCTTTTTTTGCCAGCAGGGCTACCCTGTCAAAGCTGCCGCCTATGCCCACCCCCACCACGATGGGCGGGCAGGGATTGCCGCCGGCCAGGCGCACCGTCTCCACCACAAAATCCTTCACGCCCTTAGCGCCGGCCGAAGGCGTCAGCATTTGCAGCCGGCTCATATTCTCGCTGCCAAAGCCCTTGGGCGCCAGCGTGATCGTCATGCTGTCTCCCGGCACAACCTCCACGTGCAAAATCGCCGGCGTATTATCCAGCGTATTGACACGGCGGAGCGGGTCAGCCACGACGCTTTTTCTCAAATACCCCTTGGTATAGCCACGCCGCACGCCTTCATCCACGGCATCTTTCAGCAGCATCCCTTCCAGCCGTACCTCCTGCCCCAATTCCACCATCACCCAGGCCATGCCGGTATCCTGGCAGATCGGCAGTTCGTTTTGCGCCGCCGTTTGTGCATTTTCAACAAGCTGCGATAAAATCGCCTTAGCGGGCGCAAACGGCTCCTGCTCCGCCGCGCTGTGTACCGCGCCTGCCACGTCCTCCGGCAGGCGCTGGCAGGCCTGTATACAAAGCGCTTCCACGGCGCCAATGATTTCATCGCTGTGTATGGTCTTCAAAAAAATCCCCTCGATTTAATGAAATTTTATATTTCCTTTTTTCTCAATTTATTATATTATGATTATATCTTATTTTTTTCTTTTGTGATACGCAAGCTATACCATATAGATTCAGATCGATTGTATGTGCGAATGGATATTTTTTATATATTCATAATTTCTTTATGTAAATCATTTTAGCGAGGAAGCCGTATGGCTTCCCTGCTATGATTTTTAATCCAATTTTGGAAAGGACGGAACAAAATGGAAAAATCTAAGGTCTACTTCTCCGACTTCCACACCGTGGACGGACTGAGCCTGCCCAAGAAGCTGGCCCGCCTGATCAAACGCGCTGGCTTTGACAGCATCGATTTTGAGGACAAATTCGCTGCCATCAAAATCCACTTCGGCGAGCCCGGCAATCTGGCGTATCTGCGCCCGAACTATGCCAAGGTCGTTGTCGACATGGTGAAGGAACGCGGCGGCAAAGCCTACCTGACGGACTGCAACACCCTGTATGTAGGCGGCCGTAAAAATGCGCTGGATCATATGGACTCTGCGTATGAAAACGGCTTCAACCCCTTCCAGACCGGATGTCATATCATCATCGCAGACGGCCTGAAGGGCAACGATGAGGCAGAAGTGCCGGTAGAGGGCGGCGAATTTGTAGAAAAAGCCAAGATCGGCCGCGCCATCATGGATGCCGACGTATTCATCACCCTGACCCACTTTAAGGGCCATAGCTCTACCGGCTTCGGCGGTTGCCTGAAGAACATCGGCATGGGCAGCGGTTCCCGCGCCGGCAAGATGGAAATGCATTCCAGCGGCAAGCCGTTCATCGATCAGGATGCCTGCATCGGCTGTGGTACCTGTCAGCGCAACTGCGCACGCGAAGCCATCACCATCACGAACCGCAAGGCAACCATCAATCACGACAACTGCGTGGGCTGCGGGCATTGTATCCCGGTATGTCCCAAGGACGCCATCACTCCGCCGTTTGACCAGGCAAATGATGTACTGAATAAAAAAATCGCTGAGTACAGCTACGCCGTGCTCCATGGCCGTCCGAACTTCCATATCAGTCTGGTATGCGATGTTTCCCCGCTGTGCGATTGCTGCAGCGAAAACGATGTGCCGATCATCCCGAACGTGGGTATGTTCGCTTCGTTCGACCCGGTCGCGCTGGATATGGCCTGTGCAGATGCATGCAACGCACAGCCCGTCTTTGAAAACAGCGAACTGGCTCACAAAGAGCATCTCCATGACGACCACTTCCGCAACCTGCACCCGGATACCAACTGGGAATCCTGTGTAGAGCATGCTGAAAAGCTCGGCTTGGGCAGCAGGGAGTATGAATTGGTCAAGGTGTGATCTCCCCTATCCGATCATTGATTTTACCAAAACAGGCGCCTAGAAAGGCGCCTGTTTTTACGTTCTTGCTTTTGGTTATTGCTGCATGTATTGTATAATGAAAAATACTAGGAGGCTTTAGGATGATCTTTCGCTTTGCTTCAGTGCAAGACAGCGCCGCGTTGCTTGCTGTCTATGCACAGTATATCGAGACGCCCATCACCTTTGAATGTACACTGCCCGCAGCGCATGATTTTGCAGAACGCATCCGCAGCATTGCAGCAGAGTACCCCTATCTGGTATGCGAGGAGGGCGGCCGCCTGATAGGCTATGCGTATGCGCACCGGCAGATGGAGCGCGCCGCCTATCAATGGAATGCAGAGCTGTCCATCTATTTAGACCAGGGACATACCTCGCAGGGGATTGGCAAAAAGCTGTATCTTGCCTTGATGGATCTGCTCATGCTCCAGGGCGTTAAAACAGTATACGGCGGTGTGACCATGCCCAATGAAAAAAGCGAGCGCCTGCATGCTAGCCTCGGCTTCAAGCGCTTAGGCACCTACCACAATACCGGCTATAAATGCGGCCGTTGGCATGATGTCGCTTGGTTTGAAAAGCCGCTGTCCTCCTACGAGCAGGCTCCAAAGCCGATCACCAATATCCATGAGGTCTCCCAGCCTGAAAAGAACCTAGTCCTGCGCAAATACCTTTGATTGCTTTTCAGCAAGAAAAAGCCGGCTTCATGCCGGCTTTTTCGTTATTGCTTCGCAAATGAAATGATCGTCTCTATCTCCGATTCTGTTTTGGCGTATTCTACCTTTACAACACTTCCTACATTGCATGTCACAATGGTTTCATAGGTGCTGGCAGGCACTACAAACATCTTCCCGTCCACACCTTCGAGCCGAATGTAAAAATAGGTGTTTCCGTCTTTCACAATGCTCTTGATTTCCGTAATGGCTCCCTCGGCCGTTTCCACGCCGGTATTGCTGTTGGCGTCTATCCCGATGCCATGCTGGCTCATCAGCCGCAGGTATTCTTTCTCGCATTCCGGGACAGTATCGCCGATGGCAACCACCTGGTACTGGCCCACGTTGACCATCGCATACTTTTTCACCAACTGGGCATCGTCCTTGAGCGATACAAAGTAAGTAGGCTGCCCGCCGATATTCAGCAGCAGCGGGAAGGTGGCAGTATATCTTAGGTTCTGTACCTGTCCTTCCGCCGAAGCCATCGCAGATTTTTCATCGGCTCCCGGCACTGAATAATATTTTGTCTCCTTGGTGCGCTGGTTGACCAGCACAAAGCCCACATTGCTCTGGTCGCTGTTTACGCTGGATACACCGCTGTACATCCAAATATCATCGTTGAGCGCCAGGTAGTTGTATCCCTCCGTGCTGACCAGAGAATCCTTCTGGCCGAAAACAGAGTTGATAAAGCCATGCTTCAGCGTTCCCCAGTTATCAAACTGCTCAATCAAAATATCAGAGGATACGGCACGGTCCACCCACTGCGGCACCTCCCCGATGGGATAATACTGCGTCTCGCCCGTTACCGCATCACAGAGCACAACGCCGGTAATATCCGTGCCGCCGTACAGGCCGATGGTATATTCAATACGCGGCACCACCCAGTAGGGATGCCCGTTTTCATCCACCTCAAAGTTTGGATCGTCGAAAATATAGGTAGGATAGCGGAACCGCAGGTGCCGATCCAGATTGCGCCCAAAATGATCCGCCGGGGAAAACATGATGCCCTGCTCCAGCCGGACGACCGTCACCTCCTGCGTCACCATATCAATCATGATGTAAGCAGGAATGCCGTTCTTCATGTTGTTGAACCATTTGATCAAATCCCCGTATTGCAGCGGCGTCACGCGCACCGGGCGGCCCTGGTAATTGATCTGCGAATAATAATCCGTCACCTCAAACTGGGATACCATATCCACCAGCTCGCCCATTTTTCGATCGCCCAGCTTTTTCGCGCTTTCCAGATCCAGCATGGGGATCTGGTCAAAATCGATCTCCTCGACCTCTTCGGCAAAATCACCCGTCTCTACGTTGAGCATGCTTTGGTACTTTGAGGCGTGAAAAATCTTCGTGGAGCCGATCCAGCCAATGACCGCCGTCAGCGCCACCACCGCCGCCGCGCCGATCAGCGCGATTTCTGCGGGGCCCAGCTTGAACCCGCCCTCAAAGGGCAGCTTGCCCTGCAGCAGCGTCCGACCATAGCACAGCACGGCAAAAATCACAAGTACGATGGCCAAGTAAGTTACAAACAGCTTGGAATGCAGCGTTACAGGCGGCAGCATGATGTAAAACATGACCGCTGCGATGGCCAATGTAATCACTGCATTGATGATGATTTGCTTGATTGTCAGCTTCATAAAACCTTGGTTCCTCCCCAAATGAATACAAAAGAGTCTATCGCTTCAGTATTTTACTTTATCAGTTTCTTTTGTCAGGCGCAAGCCGTTTCTTTTTTGTCTTACAAAATCTTAATATCGTTGCTTTTCTCCCCCTTTTACGTCTATACTGTATATAAGGAAAGCACCTTTGCATCAAGGAGTGTTTTGTGAAGATGAAACGGCCCCGTTCGTTGTTTTTTTCTCTGTTAAAGGGCCAAAAGCTGACTTTGTGCATCGTTTTGTTTTGCATGGCCCTTACCGCTCTGTTTACCTTTCTCCCCCAACAGATCATCCGTTATACCGTGGATGTCGTTTTGGCCGGCCAACCTAGTTTTCTGCCGCCCTATCTGGAATCTGCCGTTCGCTTTTTAGGGCAAAACAGTGTGGTCGGGTGTCTGGCTGTTTGTGCGCTTGCCACCGTCGCTGTGGCGCTGGTCAACAGCCTGTTTACCTATTTTAGAAGCAAGCTCTCCGCCAATGTCGCAGAAACCATCGCTTACCGCCTGCGCTGCCGCCTGTACGATCATATACAGCGGCTGCCGTATGATACGCTGTTGTCCTTTGGCACCGGCGATCTCCTGCAGCGCTGCACGTCCGATGTGGAAACCATCCGTAAATTCATCTCCGTACAGATCGCCGAAATGGGCCGTGCTATTTGTTTGCTGGCTTGTGCGTTTTTCATCATGTGGCCTATGAGCCATACCATGACGCTGATTTCGCTGGCCAGCGTGCCGTTTCTTTTGCTGTATTCCTATTTTTATTTTGTGCTGGCCAAGAAAAATTTTCTCAAGGCTGAGCAGGCGGAAAGCGATATGTCCGTAGCGCTCCAGGAAAATTTGACCGGTGTGCGCGTGGTGCGCGCCTTTGCCGCCCAAAAAACCGAGCAGGAAAAGTTTGATAAAGCCAGCGCCCGTTTCCGAGACCTTTCGCGGCGTTTGAACGATATTATGAGCTACTATTGGTCTATTTCCGACCTTGTCATCTATGCGCAGGTGGTCCTGACCGTATGGATCGGCACTACCATGGCGCTGGCCGGTACACTCACGGTCGGCACCGTCATTACGTTCTCCTCCTATGTAACGGTGCTGTTGTGGCCCGTTCGCCAAATGGGGCGTATCCTGGCCGACCTCGGCAAAACCAGCGTAGCGCTCAAGCGCATCGATGACATTTTGCAAACGCCCATCGAAACAGACGATCCGGGTAGCGCTGCGCCGGATATTTCCGGGGAGATCGAGTTTGACCATGTCAGCTTCGGCTACCAGAAGGGGCAAACCGTACTGCATGATATCCATTTTGCCGTAAAGCCCGGCCAGACCGTCGCGATTCTAGGCGCTACGGGCAGCGGCAAAACCACCCTTATGCTGCTTTTGCAGCGCCTGTATGACCCAACCAGCGGTCGTATCCTCTTCGATGGACATCCCTCTGTCAGCATACAGCGCGCCTGGCTGCGCCGCCATGTCGGCATCGTATTGCAGGAGCCCTTTCTCTATTCGCGTTCCGTATTTGACAACATCGCCATCACACGCCCCTCCAGCCGGGAAGTGGACGTCCATGCCGTCGCCAAGATGGCCAGCCTTCATGATTCTATCCTCTCCTTTGAGCAGGGGTATCAAACTCTGGTCGGCGAACGGGGCGTCACGCTTTCCGGCGGACAAAAACAGCGCGTAGCCATCGCGCGGATGCTGCTGCAGGATACGCCCATCATGATTTTTGACGATTCCCTGTCGGCCCTGGATACCGAAACGGACGCCGCCATTCGTGCCGCGCTCGCCAAACGCCGCCATAAAGCCACAACCTTTATCATTTCCCATCGTGTCAATTCCGTTTGGCAGGCGGATCAGATTTTGGTTTTAGAGCAGGGGCGCATTGCCGAACGCGGCACGCACGAGGAGCTCTTGGCCAAAGACGGGCTGTATGCCAAGCTGTGGCGCCTGCAAGGGGCTTCCGGCGAGTCTTTAGAAGGGGGGGAAGCATGATGCAAAGCCATTTGGAGGAAAAGGATTATTCGGAAAAAATCAGCCTTTCCCTTTGGAAGCGCCTGTTTGCCTTTGCCCGTCCCTACCGGGGATTGATGATCCAGCTCGGCATTGCCGACATTTTCCTGGGCCTTGGCGAAACCATTTTCCCGCTGCTGACCCGTTATGCCATCGATCATTTCATTGGCCAGCATACCCTGGACGGCCTGGTTCCTTTTCTCATCGCCTCCCTTTCGCTTGCAGCCCTGCTGGCCTTTTGTGTCTGGCTGTTCATCAAGCAGGCCGGGCGCATCGAGCAGGGCATCAGCTATGACATCCGCAAAAAAAGCTTCCATCATTTGCAGCAGCTGAGCTTCTCCTATTACGATCGAACGCCGGTAGGCTATATCATGGCACGGATGACCAGCGATACCGCACGGCTTTCCGAGACCATCGCCTGGAGCCTGGTGGACATTCTTTGGGCTGTTGCGCGCATGGGCGGGGCGCTCATCGCCATGCTCTCCCTCAGCCCGCGCATCACGGGGTATGTGCTGCTTGTCATTCCTCCGCTCGGCATTGTTACCGTCTATTTCCAGCGGCGTATTTTCAAAAGCCAGCGGCAGGTGCGCAAGGCCAATTCCCGTATCACCGGCGCATTGAACGAATCCATCATGGGCGCTGCGACAACAAAATCCCTGGTGCGGGAGGATAAGAACCTAGAGGAATTTTCCGGGCTTGCCGGGCACATGCGCAAGGTCTCACGCAAGGCCGCCCACCTCAATGCCACCTATCTGCCCCTTGTCATGCTGCTGGGCAGCATCGGCGGGGCCCTGGCGCTGTGGCGCGGCGGCATCTTACAGCATGAAGGGCTCATTTGGTTCGGCACCATCTCTGCCTTTGCCAGCTATTCGCTGCAGTTTTTTGACCCCATGCAGCAGCTGGCCCGCATCTTTGGCGAAATGCAAATGGCCCAGGCCTCTGCCGAGCGTGTCTTTACGCTGCTTGATACGCAGCCGGAAATCGTAGATACCCCCGCTTCGTTGGAAAAAGAAGGGGATGCTTTTGCGCCTAGAAAAGAAAACTGGGCGCCCGTCCGCGGCGAGGTCGTTTTTGAAGATGTTTCCTTCCGCTATGGCGACGGCCCCCTTGTGCTGGAGCAGTTCAACCTGCATGTGTCGCCCGGGCAAACCGTTGCGCTGGTGGGGCAGACAGGCAGCGGCAAAAGCACGATTGTCAATCTCCTGTGCCGCTTCTATGAGCCATCCGGCGGCCGTATTCTTTTGGACGGCGTGGATCTCCAAGCCCATTCCCAGGCCTTTGTTCAATCGCATCTGGGATATGTATTGCAGGCGCCGCATCTGTTTTCCGGCACCATCGCGGATAATATCCGCTACGGCGATCCTACGGCCTCGATGGAACAGGTGCGCTGGGCTGCGGAACAGGTTTCCGCCGCCCCGTTTATCGAGCGTTTGCCGGAGGGGTACCAAACCCAGGTCGGCGAAGGAGGCAACCGGCTCTCCACCGGCCAAAAACAGCTGATCTCCTTTGCGCGCGCCCTGCTGCCCGATCCGCCCCTGTTTGTGCTGGATGAGGCCACCAGCTCCATCGACACTGAGACAGAGTTACTCATTCAGCAGGCCATTGAACGCACGTTCGTCGGCCGTACTGCCTTTGTCATCGCCCATCGGCTGAGCACCATCCGCCATGCAGACGTCATTTTGGTGCTGCGGCACGGCAGGCTCATTGAAAAGGGCACGCATGAAGAGCTGATGGCCCGGCACGGCTACTACCGGCGTCTTTATCAAAACCAATTCATCGCCGACGAGCAGCAGGATCTGCTTTCCGGCGAAAAAAGGCAATAAAAAAAGAGCGGGTTCTCCGCTCTTTTGCTTTTAATACTTGGATTCCATCACGTAGACCTTCGCTCGTTTCGGAATGGTATATCCATCCAAATGCATCACCGAATCATGGTACATGCTGATGGCATACTCACTTTTCTTCATTTCTTCCAAAAAGTCCTCTACCGGGGCCAGGTCATAGAGACAGGCTTCTGTCTTATAGTGCATCGGGATCACGATCTTTACATCCAGCGCCTCAACAATGTCAGCCGCCTGTTTGGCGTCTATGGTGAACAAACCGCCTACCGGGATCATCAATACGTCGATTTTCCCCAGTGCCTCTACCTGTTCTTCGCTAAGCACATGGCCCAAATCTCCGCAATGGCAAAAGCGCAGGCCATCTGTCTCAATGACGGAAACGAGATTTTCTCCACGCTTTGCCCCGTTCTCATCATCATGATAAGCAGGCACCGTGTCTATGGCAAACCCTTTGGTTTCAAAATGGCCTGCCTTGTCTATCCTCATATAGCCGGTATTTTGAATGACTGCGGTATTCGCGTGGTCCATATGCCCATGAGAACAGATGACAACATCCACATTCTCCAGCCGAGGCTCCTTATACCCCGTATCCTCGCCCTTATAAGGGTCTATCAACAGCTGATGCCCCTCTTCATTGACCAGGCAAAAGCACGAATGTGCCAACCATTCCAATGTCATGTTTTCACGCCCTTTCCTTTTTAGGTTATTATATAGTATAGCACACAATTCCCTAAAAATGGAATTCTCGCGCTGCTTTGTCCGGCATCAGTATACAAATGTGCCGTCCTCCGCGTCGATGATCTGCAGGATATCCTCTTCTTGCCCCGTTTCTGCATTGATATGCACATAAAATGTATCACCGCCGTTGGTGCCGACAAATTCATAGCACAGCGCCTCCCCCATGTCATCTGTGGGGATCAGGGCTAGCCTGCACGCCTGGATATCCAAGCGCTGCGCTACGCGCTGCTCCATCGCCGCCTGGTCAATGGTCGTTTCATTGCTCACCTGTCTGTCCGTATGGTACACGATATAGTTATTGGCGTCCATGCCCACGATGCGACCGGATTCTACCTCGATCCAAATCTTGACCAAATCCGGATACAAATATACTTCATTTTGCACAGGCAGCATATTCAATACTGCCATGCCGTTGTAATATTGCGCATAAGCGCCCCGCATTTCCGGATACCCTCTTTGCTGAAGGTACTGTGCCGCCGTTTCCTCCAGCGCAGACAGCTGCTCGTCCGAGGAGCGCACAGTCTCTTCGCCCGCGCTGTTCGGCAGCGCCTGGTACAATAGGCCGTCCCGTTTGGTCACGCTGACATCCAGCACTAGCCCATCCTCCATTGTACACTGGAATTCATAGGTCGGGATCAGTCCCTCTGCCTGCTCGCCCGTTTGTTCATAGTTGCCGGGAAAAAAGCGCTTTGCCGTCTCCAAGGCCTGCGCTGCGCTGACCTCCGGCCCCTGCGCGTTTTTGGGCTGGATATTCTCCGCCTTTTCTGAAAAAGCGCCGTCATAGATCAATCTTGGGCGCTGCTGCATGCTTTCCATCACCTTGCTCGCATTTTCGCCGCTTCCGTTGAGCATGTCAAGCTGCTTGGCCGGGTCGTCTATGTCCCAGCGGATGCCCTGTGCCCGCCGCTGGTCCAATAGCTTTGACAGCTCATTGCTCTGCTCTTCCATGGTTTTGAGCGTATCGTATTCTTCCTGGGTGATGTCCGTGCCCTGTTCTATCTTTTGGGACAGCAGGTAGCAATAATCCCCTAGCTCATTGACAAAGGTCAACAGCGGCTCGCTGACATCCTCCGGCAGGGGCAGGGTGGACAGCGCACCCTGTGTTTCCCCTGCCAGCCGCCACAGGCCGCCCAGCAACAGGGCCTGCTGTGCCTGTGAAGTGCTGACCCTTAGCTTGGCCAGTTCCGCTCCCATATTGGAAACATTGCCGGAGATCTCTCCCAGCGCCTGGTCATACGTGTTGTTCAGCTGCTGGGCATAGGCGTTCTTTCTCCCCAAGCTTTGTGTCAGGAACATCGCCAATACCACCGCAATGATCAAGATCGCCGCTGCGATTAGGCGCCAAATTTTTGCTTGTGTCCATGTATGCTTTGTCTGCATGGCATTCTCCCTCATTTGCAAAATACGTGCTGCCCGATGGTCAGCAGGATGGGGCGCTGCTTGATCCATTCATTGGTCGCGGTCTTCGGATTGTAATAATACAAGCATCCCTTTGTAGGGTCGTAACCGTTAAGCGCATCCTTGGCTGCGCGGTAAGCTTCGCTGTCCGGCGTAAGGTTGAACTGCCCGTCCGCCACTGCGTCAAATGCCCCCGGCTGGTAAATAACGCCTGAGATAGAATTGGGAAATTCCGCGCTTTTTACTCGGTTCAAAATCACCGCCGCCACTGCTACCTTCCCCTTGTACGGCTCTCCCCGAGCCTCGCCATGGATGGCCCTTGCCAGCAAGGTTACATCTGCTTGGTTCTGTGAAGGCGAGCTGCTTCCGCTGCTCCCGCTGCTTTCCAGCTGTATCCCCAGCTTGGCCGCGGTGGCAGGGCCGATGATGCCGTCAGAGGTCAGGCCGTTTTTGCTTTGAAAGTATTTGACAGCCTTTTCCGTACCGCTGCCGAATATGCCGTCTACGCTGCCGTCATAGTAGCCCCAGTTTTTTAATTTTTGCTGTACGGTTTTTACCAGCGGGCCCTGCGACCCTTTTTTCAAATTCACCGTTGCCGCCAGTGCCGCCTGCTGGTTTGGGAACATCAGCGTCAGCATTGTGCTCAGCGCGATGACCAGCCCTAATAGCTTTGCCGGCGCGTGCTTTGTATGCTCCATATTGCATTCCTCCTTTATTCAAACAGCCCTGCTAAAAACGATTCGTACTCTACGCCATCGGAGGGCTGCCAATCTTCCTCTGTCTGTATAGGCTCCAATAAGCATAATGGCGGAAACAGGACGCACCACCAGTTTTGGCCCTCTGCCTGTCCCAGCTTGATGCGCAGCGCTCGGTACTCGCCTGCGGGAAATAAAACGCCGCCATAGGTTTTATCCGGAAACGCAAAGGTGCCAATCTCCGCCGTTGCCCGATAAGGGAACCCCTCTTCCTCCAGTACGCCGTTTGCCGTCTCTATCAATTCCTCCAGATGCTGGGAGGCGTATTGCTCCGCTTCCTGGCTTGTCTGCGCCCCATCCATATCCCCCATCTCTTCAATGACAGCATCCCGAACTGCCAGTTTTACGGCCTGGTCCGCTTCGCCATCGCTATCCGCGATCACATGAAGGCGGAATACCGGCGGCACGCCCTGGGCCGTAGCCAAACTCAATGCAATCAAAAATGCAATCCATCGTTTCATTGTCAGCGCCTCGTTTTCCCTTGAAGTTATGTATCCAAAGTTTGTCCATTTTGGATTTTTTTAACCGCACTTGCGAAAAAAAATGGGTCTGATACAATAAAATTACAAAAGATTCGGAAAAGGAGTCGTTGTGTTTTGATCTCTGTGCGTTCTACCGCCAAGCTCAACCTTACGCTGAAAATTACCGGCGTCCGTTCGGACGGGTATCATCTTTTGGATTCCTTGTTTTGCAGTATTGACCTGCACGACCGGCTCAGCATTCTTCCCGGCCAGGACGCATGCTCAACGGTATGCACGCCGGAGCAGCCCATTGCCGATAACCTTGCTACGCGCGCAGCGTCCCTTTTTTACCAGGTGGCGGGCATCCCTGGCGGATGCCGCATCCATCTGGATAAGCGCATTCCCATGGAGGCCGGCCTTGGTGGGGGCAGCGGGGATGCTGCCGCCGTGCTGAAGGCACTGAATGAGCACTTTGGCCATCCCTTTTCCGAGGAGGCGCTCTCCGCGCTTGCCTTGCAGCTGGGCGCTGACATCCCCTTTGCGCTCAAGGGCGGCCTGGCCCGTGTGACGGGGATCGGAGAAACGCATGCACACCTTCATATGCGGCGTTCCTTCAGCTTTGTCATTGCAAAGCCTGCTCAGGGGTTGTCCACCCAGCAGATGTATGCCCATTACGACGCGGCGCCGTCCAAGCTGCCCATTGACAATCCCTCCTTTTATCGTGCGCTTTTGGCGCTGGATGGCGCCGCTATGCGCGCCTGCGGCGGCAACGACCTGCAGCCCGCAGCGGAAAGGCAGCTCCCCATCATCGCACAGCTTCAGGAAAGGCTCTACCAAAGCGGCGCGCTGTATGCTGCCATGACAGGCAGCGGCTCTGCCGTGTTCGGCCTTTTCCCCTCCTATGAACAGGCCCAGGCGGCCCAGGCATCTCTTTGTTCTCTTGTGCCTTATTGTGTATGCTGCCAATCGCTGGTATAAGCTGCAAAATAAAAAAAGCGGCAAGCGCAAAGGCGCACACCCACAAGGAAGTAATGTATCTTGCAGGGCAGCATGGCAAATTGCTATGCTGTCCTGCTTTTTCTTTCTCGTTCAATGGTCTGCGCGTCCTCGTCCTGTTTCAGTTCCCCGACGAAGTTCCAGATAATCTGGATTTTCTGCCGCCGGTGGCCGCTGGACTTGTCCGGAGCATGGACGATAATCTTCTTCACAAACTCGTTGACAATCGTAGACGTGAGTTCGGTAATGCCTATATACTTCCGAATAACGACCGCGAAACTGTCAAAATCTGCTTTGTCCTGCTCGTAGGCGCTTACCATTTCCCGGTCTGCCTTAACCTTATCCGTCAGTTCTTTCTGTTCCGCTTCATACTCGGCAGATAACTTCAAAAACCGTTCGTGAGAGATTGTGCCGGATATATCGTCCTCATAGATACGCTTAAAAATCCGGTCAAGTTCCGCAATCCGCTTTTCGGCTTGGGCGATTTCCCGCTTGCGCTTTTTTGTCGCCTTTTCCGCTTCTTCAAACCGCTGCTCATACACCGCCTTTTGAAAACTCATAATATCCTCAAAAAAACATGGCGGTTACATCGAATATCCGGCGCAGCACAAACCGTTTCAGCGTTTCCTCGCGGATAAAGTGCATAGAGCAATCCCCTGTATTGCTCTTGTACCTCGCACAGCGGTAACAATCCTGCTCCGGGGTCATGTTCTTGCCCGTAGCGAAATGCAGTTTGCTGCCGCAGTCGGCGCAGTACAATAGCCCGGAGAACAGTCCTTGCCGTTCTGCCTGTTTGGCAGGGCGGCGTTTGTTTGCCCGTAGTTCCTGCACGCGCCCAAATACATTGCTGTCAACAATAGCGGGTTGCGTGTCGGGGAAAATACGGTAATTTTCCGGGGCATTTTGCAGACGCTTTTTCAGTTTGTGGGACTTGGAGTAGGTTTTGAAGTTCACCGTACACCCCATATATTCGGGGCGCTCCAATATTCCAGCAATAGATTTTGGATCCCATTGATAGAAGTTTTCCGGCATAGACTTCCCGTCTCGCTTTGCGTAGTACGCCTTGACGGTCAAAACTTTGTCAGCGGTCAACGCCTTTGCAATCTGCATCGGCCCTTTTCCAGCAATGCACAAATCGAAAATCCGCTTTACTACCTCGGCGGCTTCCTCGTCCACAATCCACTTCTTTTTGTCGCTTGGGTCTTTCACATACCCATAGGGCGGGTTGCTGCAAAGATGTTCCCCGGCGTTGCCCTTTGCCCGCATGACGGCGCGGATTTTCTTGCTGGTGTCGCGGGCATAGAAATCGTTGAACAGATTACGAAAAGGGGTAAAATCGTTGTCGCCTTTGTCGCTGTCCACGTTGTCATTGATTGCGATATAGCGAATATCACGCTCCACAAAGAAACTCTCGGTATAGTAGCCAACTTTCAGATAATCCCGCCCCATGCGGGACATATCCTTGACGATAACCGTCTTGACTTTTCCCACTTCCGCAAGGCGTATCATCTCATTCCAGCCGGGTCTGTCGAAAGTTACCCCGGAAACACCGTCGTCAATAAAAAAGGTTGGGTTGGGGAAACCGTTGTCTGTTGCGTACTTCAAAAGGATTTTCTTTTGGTTGGCTATACTGTTGCTCTCACCGTCCAAAGCGTCCTCTTGGGAAAGTCTTGCATACAAAGCGGTGATGTTGTCGGGATATGTATTCATGGTTCATTCCTCCTGTAATGAACGCCCGACAAACAGGTTGCTATTGCTATTATAACGCTCCTTGCTTTTCTTGTCAGTAGGCGTTTTCACGGTTTCCGATTTGATAAGGCGCGTCATCTTGTCATAGAGCGGTTCGGAGCCGCCGCAGGAAGTTTCAATTTCAAAGACCGTACCGCCGATTTTGTAGCAGACGGTTTCATTTAGAGGGTTGCCCTTTTTCGGCAGTAAATCATTGTGTTCCTTTTTTTGTTTCTTTTCCATTCCTTTCCCGTCCTTTCCTTGTTTTGAGTAGGGAGCAAGCACAGCAAATGAGTACCCATTTGTCGCTTGCTACTTCCGCAGCAAGCATAGGAAAGGGGTACCCTTTCCGTAAAATGCACCGCATTTTCTCTTGTTAGGATAGTCCAAACCCTTGTGTATCCTCTCATTCAATATCCCGTCCGACAAGCGGCATTTGTTGCACTTTGCCCCTAACTATATACAACGCTGCACTTTTGATTTTGCCAAAGCGACGAGAGAGTTTTTCAAAATAGAGCGAAACACATATGCAAATTGATATACTTCCGCAAATGTGCTATAATTAATTTAACAAATTGCATTTGTGAGGGCAGTTGCTATGAATATTATGACGACGGAGCAAGCAGGCAAACTATGGGGTGTTACGCCCCGGCGGGTATCTGAATTATGTCGGAACGGTCGAATAAAAGGTGCCTATAAAATTGGTACGTCATGGGTTATGCCTGCCAATACGGAAAAACCGAAAGACAAGAGAGTTACAAACGGAATTTGGATTGGATATAAGCGCAGAGATAAGGAGGGGCAAAAGTGAAAATATCAAGAGTTCATATTGAGAATTATCGCAGTATTAAGTCGCTTGACTTTTCACCCAATAATTATTGCGCTTTAATCGGGGAAAACAATGCCGGTAAGAGTAATATACTAAAGGCTATTAACCTTGTTTTGGGTGAAACATGGCCTACTGATCGCACATTTACAGAGGAAGACTTTAACGAATATAATACCGCCAATAACATTGTAATTCAAATTTTCTTTGATGAGGTCATTGAAGAATGGCGCAATAACTGTAAATGTGACATCTCTGGCTTTGAATTACGGGGTAAGGCATATAAAAGACAAGTTAAAACTAAACCTGCGGGAACACTCGTTGTTGATTTTGTTTGCATTGATAAGAACGGTAAAGTTTGTAAATATCCTGCTACCCCATATAAGCAAGGGGAGAGATATTCCGGACAATATTATGAATTGAAAGTAACAAAAGAACTTCGCGAGAAAATACCATTTATCTATGTTGATGTAATGCGTGATTATAATAGGCAAGACCCGAGTAATCGTTGGTCGATATTGCGTCGTCTTTTCAACGACATCAATACAAGTTTGTCGTCAGATAAAACAACTGTAACCGTTGATACGCCAGAGGGAAAAAAGAAGCTAACGAGGAAACAAGCATTTGAACTAAAAATTAAAGAAGCATATAGCTTTTTGCAAACAGAGCAGTTTCTTGAAATTGAAAACAAGATACGTGATAATTCATTAGAACAGATGGGAATTGATCCCGCAGAGGGGGATATAGCTATCCGTTTTGATACTTACGACTCAATGAATGTATTTAAGAACTTGCAGCTTTATGTCGATCAAATGGGAATAAGCACAACTGCTGACATGGTAGGTGCTGGATTACAAAGCGCGATTGTGATAGCAATATTTAGAACATATGAGGAAATTAAAAAAGAGGGTGCAATTTTTGCAATCGAAGAGCCGGAAGTTTATTTGCACCCACAAAAGCAAAGATATTTTAGTAATATCCTTTCCCGGCTGGGAGCAAAAAATCAAGTCTTTATAACAACACATTCCCCTACCTTTGTTCGTTTGTATGAACCAGAAAATATTTGTATAATCCGAAGGAACAACACAAATGGAACAACAGCAAAACTTTGCAAAAGGGACGACATTATATCAAGTGAAAAACAAGCATTAAAACTTGAGAACTATTTTGACAACCAACGAAACGAAATGTTCTTTGCTAAAGGGATTGTTTTGGTCGAGGGAGCAACTGAAAAATTTGCTTTTCCTTATGCAGGACGTTTGTTAGGTATCGACACTGACCGATACGGAATATCTGTTATTGAGTGCGGCGGTAAAGGTAACTTGATAACTTTCGCGAAAGTTGCATCGGCCTTTGAAATCCCTTATGTAGTTGTTGCCGATGATGATATAAAAGATGTGAGTACCATTACTGACCCAGAAAAGGAGAAAAAGCTTGAAAAAGAAAATGATAATCATACGAAGAAAAACATGGCATTAAAAGAATTTGTACCAACTACACAACTATTTTGGATGGTGCCAAATATCGAAGCTGTTATGGGGATAAACGAAAATACCGATAACAAAATTAAGCAGGCTTTGGATTATTTAAAATCCAAAAAAGATAAAGATGAGATTGCCACAGAAATACAAAAACCATTAAAGGCAATAATGCGTATGCTTGGCAAATCAGATAAAGATACCCCATTGTAATTAACAGATTATGACTACTGAATGTAAAATCTTTTTGCCTCTCTTTTTTGTGCAGGGAAAGAGAGGACTTATCCTTTGTAGGTTGATAAAATGAAATAGGCAGAGGGGGAATGAATGTGGATTGGATTGAACGACTTAACGAGGCAATTCGCTATATAGAAGAAAATCTAACAGGTGAAATCGAGTATGAAAAACTCGGACAAATTGCCTGTTGCTCAGCGTATCATTTTCAAAGAATGTTTGCGTATATAGCAGGTATGCCTTTGTCCGAGTATATCCGCAAAAGGAGGATGTCGCTTGCGGCTGTTGACCTGCAAGGCAGCGACGCAAAAATCATTGATGTAGCTGCAAAATATGGGTATGCTTCGCCTACTGCGTTTAACAGAGCATTTCAATCTGTTCATGGCGTAAATCCTTCATCAGTAAAAAACGAGGGTATCGCAATCAAATCATTTCCACCCATTACCATCAAAATCACCATCAAAGGAGTGGAAGAAATGAATTATCGGATTGAAACTAAAGAGGCGTTTCGCATTGTCGGAAAGTCATTCCCATTAAGCAGAGAAATCGAACAAAACTTTTCAGAAGTACCGCAAATGTGGCAAGGTGCAGTTTTAGACGGTAGCCTTGAAAAAATTATCTCGCTGATAAATCGTGAACCGCAGGGCGTTTTAGGGGTAAGTGCTTGCAGCGATGATGAAGAATGGAGATATTATATAGCGGTTTCCTCTTCTGCCGAAATTGACAATTCGTTGGAAGAATACACCATTCCAAGCTGCACATGGGCAATTTTTCCGGGTGCGGGAACGGAAAAATCCATTCAAGAGTTGGAAAAACGCATTGTAACAGAGTGGCTACCAACTTCCGGCTATGAGTTTACCTATGGACCGGATGTTGAAGTTTACTTTAATCCTGACCCACAAAATACCGTTTATGAGGTTTGGATACCCGTCAAGAAAAAGCAGGTGTAACCGTTCTGAATAAAAAGGTTGATTTATCTATGGAAGAAGATCAACGTCAAAATAATAAAGAAAAACATTGGCTGTTATGCCCTGTTTGCAAGAGCAAGACGCGAATAAGATTACGGGAAGATACGGTACTTGAACACTTCCCGCTGTTCTGCCCGAAGTGTAGTCAGGAAACGCTAATCAATGTGAAGCAACTCAATATATCCGTTATCCAAGAGCCGGATGCACAGACGCAGAGCCAATAACACGCAGATAAAAATGCGGTTATCGGCTCTGCTATTTTGTTTGGAGGTATCTATGTTGATTGCCATTTCTCATAACCTACGGTCAAAAAAAGTCTTTGCACCTATACGGGATTTTGCGCCTATGAGTGTGAACACACAAATCATATAGCAATCTCTTATAATTCCTACTTTCAACGCCCATGCGGTTTTATGCTGCGTGGGCGTTTGTTATTTTACCCCTGTCTGGGAAGAAAGGGGGTGAGAAAGATGATAAATACAAATCAGTATCGGGAACATATCGAGCGCACTTTCAACGCCTTTTGTAAGATTGTGCTTTACCACGCTGCATTGGACAATTACAAAAAAATACGAAGAAAGCAACAGTTTGAAGTATCACTTGACTATCTTCGTGAGTTTGATTTTGAGCCGGTTACTACAACAGACGAGTATTTTGTAAAATACGATATGCCTACCACTTTTACCGTTTACGGGAAAACGGTCATTGTGGAAAGCGAACAGTTAGCAACCGCACTTTTGCGATTGCCGGAAAAGCGGCGGGAAGTGTTGTTTTTGCGGTACTATCTCGATTACAGCGACGCAGAAATCTGTCAGATATACGGCATTAGCAGAAGTGCAGTTTTTCGCAGACGAAAGATTGCCTTGCGCTTACTGCGAAAAGAAATGGAGGCGTTAGAAGATGAAGAATAGGGAGTACAATTTGCTGCCCTATGAAACGATAGTCAAGGCAGCCGCTGGGGAGCCGGAAGCGGTAAACACCGTCATTCAAACCTATACCGGCTACGTCAAATATCTCTCCTACTTCCAAGGGAGTGTCAACGATGATATTCAAGACCATCTCAAAGCGTCCTTAATGGAAGCACTACCCAAGTTCCGTTTTGACCGATAATGAGTAGCAAAGCCAGAAAAAGCCGTCAAGGATAAACTTCACGCTTCGCGTCCTTGACGGCTTTTCCCGTCTTTGCTGTTGGGTAGACAAGAGGACGCAAACAGTTAACCGTTGCACCCTCAAAATATTATGGGTATGTTGTTACGCAGTAGGCTTGAAAAATCCTTGCGTCATACGGTTTTATAGACGCGGAACAAAGGCAATAGGGACTTCATATTCCTGCCCTTAAAAATGGCGGTCTACTGCGTAACATTTTGCCATACCAGCGTGGATTTTTAGACGGGTAAAAAGCCTTGATTTATGCGGATTGCAGAGGGCAGGAACAGAGCAGGCAATACAATATCCCTCGAAAGTACAAAAATGCCGTTCTATCGTTCCACGCAGTACAGAAAAAGCGGGCAAGAAGTTTTTGACCTCTTACCCGCTCTTTGTCGCAACCTGTCTGTCAGCCGTTAAGTTAGTTTATTTTTAAACCTTCCTTATCGGTGGTTGGCAAAGCTTACCGCTTTTTTGTTTTTTACCGGCAGATCAGGATCAGCTTATCGCCTTTCTCCACCGGCTTATTCTCCTCTTTCCCTTTATAGCGGATATCCTCCATGCGTACACGGTACCGTTTGGCTACGTCCCAAAGATCTTCTCCGATGCCTACAAAGTAGATGATGATGCCCGCCGGCCTTTTTTCCGATTCCTCCTCCAGCTCTATGCCGCATACCAGGGTTATCTCCTGCTCCTGCTCCCCTTCTGCTTCCCAGGCCAGCATCACCCGGATATCCAGGCCATCGCCGTTTGTCACCGCTTGGATCTGCTCGCACGTCACATGTGCGCATGTCTGCATGCAGGCTGTCATCCCCGGCGCTTCTTCTTCCAGGTGTACCGGAATCTCGCAGCGGATGCTTTGCAGCTCTTCGTTTCGGTCTAAAAACAGGACGTCACATTGCACTACGGTATCGATGCAGATTTTATCCTGCTCAGCCATAGCCCTGGCCGCACAAGCATTGGCAAAGCAGCTCAAAACCTTGGAGGGCTGCTCCTCCAGCGGCACGGATACCTGCTCTCTGACCGGCACCTGCCCTTTTGCCTTCGCACTGGCTACGCATACCTTCACCTGCTCCTCTTCCAGCACCACATCATGGCCCAGGGCATACGCATCCGTCACCACCGTCATCGTACGTTCTACAGAGGTATCTGCCTCCAGTGTACAGATAGCTTCAATATGCAGGCCATCTCCCTCTTCATTCACCCTGGCAAACAAATCCTTCCACTGGGCCCTGACCATTGCCTGCTGATCCATCATGGCGCCCGGCGCCGCAATCATCTGGCTGAAGGGCAGCTGGGGGAAGCACTGCAAAATGGGCGTCTGTTCCTCTTCCGTCCCCACCACAATATTCAGCTTCAGCACACCCTCTACACCGATGGCGTCCTCCTGGCAAAACGATTGTAATATCTCCGCATGTCCCTGGCAGCACAGCACCTGGGCCGCCTGAGGCGCGCCGGACGGCAGTTCGATATCCCCTGCGACCTCTACGGCTGCCGTTCCTCTGGCACATCTGCGGCGGAGCGGCAGATTTCTTGTTTTTGTCGCCACGCCCTCCGGCACGCGTTCCTGCTCCAGGGCGCAAAGGTCTGTTTCCTCCTCCATTTCGCACTGTACATCCACCACCGCAGACACATTCAGCCTGCGGGGATCTATCATCTCATAATTCACTTCGCAAACATACGCCTGTGCGATCCCCCGCATACCCGGCTGTGCGCCTGGCAGCTCCGCTGTATGCTTGAAGGTAGAAACCGACTCAAACGCATGCACCTTGCCTTCTGCGCAGACATAGCATACGCACAGCGTCACGGTGCCGTCCGTCATCATGCGCCCTTCCAAAAGCTCCACCTGCGCTGTTTGCGCATGGCCGCGTACCATGAGAATGCGCTCCATCTCCGGTTTTCCGACCGGCAGGGCCACCTCCCCTTCAATCAATGCCTGTGTCAGGCTGCCGTTGTTATGATGCAATACACGTTCCCTGCTGCATTGTTCTTCCATTTTTATACCCCCGTTCTATGCGTAGCTTCGCATTGTTGTTTTCTTTTCTATGCTTAATCGGCACAAACGAGGTTTATGACTTTTTATACGTATTTTTTTATGCTTGTATCGCTTTTCCCCCTGTCCGCAGCGTTCTTTCTGCCCCGAGATATAAAAAAAGGCGCTCTAAAAAAGAGCGCCTTGCTACCGGAGTAGGGGGGAAATTACTCCAAGTATTCCATTTCAAGCTGCCTGGTGAACAGTTCATTGTATCCATAACTGATGCGTTTTTCCTGTCCGTGTTCCTCAATCAAGATCGTGAATACGCTAGGAAAACTGCGTTCTAGGATACCCACATTTTCCACGCATTTGCTTCTTCCTCGATGGGACCGCATCCAAACCCGTCTTCCCAGGTTCTTTTCTATGCCGCCTCGTATTTCCTGCCACTGTTCCATGCCATCGCCTCCTGTTCGTTCTCACGATTAGCATGTCCACAATGCGGCATTTTATGCAGATTGTTCCATCGAAAGCTTATCTGCAACCAAGGCTATGAATTCGCCGTTGGTCGGCTTATCGTTTTTGGTATACACCTGGAATCCAAACAACTGATTGATGTTTTCGATCCTGCCCCTGGTCCATGCCACCTCGATGGCGTGGCGGATGGCGCGCTCTACCTTGGTATCGCTCGTATCAAAGGCAGCCGCCACCTTGGGGTATAGCTCCTTTGTGATCTTATTGATAAGCCCGCGATCCTCCATCACCATTTTGATGGCAGTGCGCAGATACTGATAGCCTTTGATATGGGCTGGAATGCCTACTGTCAAAAAGATGCTTGTAATCTTCTCATCCAAGGACCGCTCCGCCGGAATGGGCGCAATGCTCTGGTTGGGACGGCGCTCCTGCTTTGCGCCTATGATCTCCAGCACCCTGCGTTTTAGGTTGTCCATCGAATAAGGCTTCACCATAAAATACTTGGCGCCCAAAGAAAGCGTATGCTGGATGATCTCTTTGCTCGCAAACCAAGAGGTGATGATCACTTCCGGCCTAAGCTGCGGCGGCATCTGCACGACCTGCTCCAGCACGCTGATCCCATCTTGCTGCGGTACGATCAGATCCAGCACCAGAATGTCCGCTTTGATCAGCTGATCCTGGGAAACGCATCCATCCTGCACGGTGCCCATCAGCGCAATTCCATCGTCTCCTGCGAAGTAGTCCGCCACCTGCTGGCAAATCTCTTCTTCGTCCTCGATCATCAATAGTTGTCTGTTGTCCATTGTTATCCTCCTCATTTTTCACCACTCATTTATTTTCCCATATTACAAGTTTCACCCTTACGCTCGGCATATTACCATATTTCTTGGGAAAGATACTATATGAGTCTATGTGTTTCGACCACATTCGTGGCCATTCGTCATAAATAGATAAAAAAATATCGGCTGTCCTTGCCACACGCTGTAAAATCGGAGGTTTTTTTCATGGTATCCCCTGCATCACGCCGACGAATCAAATATTTCTGCCTATTGATGGCAGGCTGTTTTGCAAGTCTCATCATTTCCCTCTTCGTTTTGCAAGTCGTACAAGGTGAACGCTATCGAGAGCAGGCCCAGGCCCTGCAGGTACGTACGCTGGCCTCAAAAGGCGCACGCGGGCGCATCACAGACCGCAACGGAACCGAGTTGGCCGGAAACCGGGTTTCCTACCAAGTCATGTTCTTTCCTTCTGAGGCGGAAAAGGAGCAGTGGAATGCCAGCCTGTCCGCTGCCTTGACATTGATGCGCAGCGCAGGCATCGAATGTGCATATCCTCTGCCTATTGAACTACACGAATCCGGGTTTGTCTATAATAAATCGGCAGAAGAGATTGCCGACTTTCTCTCCCAGCATAAACTGGCCGCGGATACCAGCGCTTCTGACGCCGTGCAAGCGCTGATGGAAAAATATCAAGCTGAAAATGTCCCTGGCGAGATCGCCCTCGATCTTTTGGGGCTGCGCAGCCAGCTTAGCCTGCAATCCTATCGTTCCTATCTGCCGGTTTGCCTGGGAGAAAGCGAAGATTTTTCCCTCTGTGCCCGCATCATGGAATACAAACAACCAGGGATCCGCATTCAAACCCATTATACCCGCTCCTATCCCCAGGGGGAGACTCTATGCCATGTATTGGGCAGCGTAGGGAAAATCCCTGCGGAGCAGGCCGACGCCTACCAAGAGCAGGGATATGATATTTCCAGTGATATTGTAGGGAAAAGCGGCCTGGAGCAGACGCTGGAGCCCCTGCTGCGCACCAAAAAAGGGCAAATCCAGCTATCCGTCAACAGCTTGGGGCTCTCCACCTCCTCCAACGCCGTCTATGCCGCACAGGATGGGGAAACCGTCGTCCTTACCATCGACCTTTCCCTGCAGCAGGCGGCAGAAAAGGCCTTGCAGCAGACTATGGCCGATATCCGTACCGGCAAGCTGGGAGAGGCCTACCCCCATGCAGAAATCGGCGCAGCCGTCTGCATTGATGTGCACACCGGGGAAGTGCTGGCCTTAGCCTCTGAGCCCGGCTATGACCCTAACGTATTTACCGAAACACTGCCTGACACCGTCTGGCAGACGCTCAGCCCTTCCTATCTTACAGCCAGCGGCGATGTAGACAGCGATCCTACGCTGCCGCGCCCTTTGGTCAACAACGCCGTATCCGCCGCATTCCCGCCCGGCAGCGTTTTCAAACCCATTACAGCAGCGGCTGCCTTGGGCAGCGGCAAAGTGACTGCAGAGGAAACCATTTTAGACCTGGGCCGGTATACCGCTTTTTCCGAAACCGAGGCCCCCGGCTGCTGGACCTGGAACGAAAGCCATACCACCCATGGGTATGTGGACCTTCATGATGCACTGGAGGGCTCCTGCAACTATTATTTTTATGAGGTTGGTGTGCGCACAGGCTCCGAACAGCTTGAAGCCATCGCAGAAAAATTCGGCCTTGGCCAAAAAACCGGCATTGGGCTGTCTGGCGAAGCCAGCGGCATGATGGATGGCAAAAAAACAGCGACACACCTTGTCAACCAGCGTGTCGCTGCTCAGTTAAAAGCCATGGGCTATACCATTGAAGAGGAAAAGCTCAGCCAAACCTTGGCCCCCATCCTGAGTGATCCTTCCCTCAAAAAGGCCCAGGAACAGTTTATCCCGCTGGGGATCCATCCGGATGATATCCCCGCCTTATACCAAACCATCAATGATAACCGTTGGCGTGAATCGCGTGTCCTGGCTGCCGCCATCGGACAGGGGGCCGACAGCGTCACTCCGCTGCAAATGGCCAATGCCATCGCCGCTTTGACCCAAGCAGGACGCCGGTATCAGCCCCAGCTTGTGCTCTCTTTGCCGGATAGCAAAGGCCTTAAAGCCTCCAAGACCGTCTGCGAATCTTTTATGGATTCGCAGGATGTCCAGGATATTCTAAGCGGCATGCAGGCCGTGACACAGCCGGGCGGTACAGCTGCTAAGTATTTTTCAGACTGCAGCGTGTCCGTAGCCGGCAAAACGGGCACTGCCCAAAGCGAAGGCAGGGATGCTTATGCCTGGTTTGTCGCGGCAGCGCCTGCGGAAAATCCCAGCATTGCCATTGCCGTGGTCATCGGCCAGGGCGGCCACGGCGGCTATGCCGCGCCTGTGGCAAAAGCGATCATAGAGGCCTATTTTGCGCCCGGTACAGGCAGCGAGTTAGTCAAAGAAAAGAACATGCTTCATTAAACAGCCAGCGTTCTTCCCGTTTCGCCATCCTGCGCTAAGACCCAGTAGCCGTCTCGGTAAATGCTGAAGCCCTGCAAATAAGCCGGCGGCTGGGGCGCGTATTCTCCTGGTACAGCCACAGCCATGGCTATGCTGATCCCCCTTCTTTCCACACAGCCCAATAGGTAATACCCATATCTGCTGGGCGCTTCTACCCGCCTCCACTTCCATTGCCCGGCATATTCCCCGCCCAAGGCCGGGCCCTGGATCGCCTCTTCCAAGGGGTTTTCTTGCGTTTCCCTCATCGGCGCCTGGTCTATTTCGGATACGCCCTGCGCCTCTGTTTCTAAAGCAGGTGCAGCTTTTGTTTCCTCCCCCATATCAGCGATTTCCTCCTGTTTTGTTTCCAGGCTCTCCTCTGCAGGCTCCGCTTCCGTTTCCGTCTGTATCTTCTCCGAAATCGCTTTGGCAATATGCTGGGCCAGCTGCTCATCCTCCGCCGCTGCCCCCTCGTTTTTTTGCTCCGTGGCGATCACAACCGGCTCTCTTGTCTCCGTTTCCTGCCCACACAGCTCCTGGTGAATCATCCGGGAAATTTCTTCCATATCCAATGCCTTCTGCTCTGGCTCTGGCGGTGTATCCATTGGCTGCGCCTGCTCCAGCAGCGTCTCAATCAACGGTGTTTCACATTCTTCTCTTTCCTCTCTCTGCACAGCCTCCATCTGCCATTTCCCCGTGTCCTCTTGCTGTGCACGCAGGGTGGCGCTTCCCTGTGCCTCAGGCGATAACGGAAACGCATAGGTATCCTCTGCATGTATTTCTTCCGAGACGCCTTCTTTTTCTGCTTCCCTCCGTTTTTCTTCGTCTTTCTCGGGCACATACGGTACAGGTATCGGCGCCGATTGGGCCGGTCGATGGCTCTGGCCTGCCTGCTGTGTTTGGATTCTGGCCCGCATATGAGGCCAATCCATCCTAGGCTCGCAGGATTCTCCCATGGCTACCATTTGGCCCGCCTGGTTTACAATGGCTGCCTCCACACGGGTATTTTTCAGCTCTGTCTTTGCCTGCAGCCTCAATTCCCTGCCGTTATGGCGCATCTCCCACTGCCTTAGCCTGTCTCCATCCCACAAATACAGGGTATATGATCCTTTTTGTATCCTCAAAAGGCTTGCTGAAATATTGCAAGCCTGATGTGTATAAAACAGCTTTACAAACCCTTGTGCCGTGCGTCCGCTCTGGTCTCTCAGGACAATATACTGCCGCCACATACTCATGACCTTCTCCTCCTTTGATGCTCTGATTATGTGTATGCATTGACATACGAAAAAAAAACAGGCAATTTGCCTGTTTTTCTGTTCAGTGTTTTTTCACCATCAGCATGGCTCCTTCATAACGTCCTGTACTGCCTCCGACAGCGAAATATAATCGTCTATGCCTAGCTGCTCTCCGCGAACCGACGGAGCCAGCCCCGCCCTTTCAATCGCCCTTTGGGCCCGTTCCCTGCCCATTCCCTGGTAATTGGCAAGGTTATTGCACAAGGTCTTGCGGCGCATAGCAAACGCACTCCGCACCACCTCAAAAAACACCGCTTCTTCCCGGGGCATGCGTACGTATGGGCGGCGGCGTAATCTCACCACCGTGGATTCTACCTCCGGCTGCGGAAAAAAGTTGGCCGGTGACACCTTGAGCACCGTCTCCACCTCTGCGTAATATTGTACTGCAATGCTCAGCGAGCCATAGGTTTTGCTGCCCGGCGCGGCGCATAGCCGCTGTGCCACCTCCTTTTGCATCATCAGCACCATGATCTGTGCATGGGGCAGCTCCTGGAGCAGCCGCATGACAATCGGCGTCGTTACGTAATACGGCAGATTGGCCACCACTGCCGCAGGGCCGCAGGGCACCAACGCATTCAAATCCTGCTTAAGCGCATCTCCATGCACCAGGGTAAACGTATCGGCCCGGACCTTTCCTTCCAAAAGCCGGCACATGCCCGCATCCAGCTCCAATGCCGTTACCTTCTTAGCCTTTTGAATCAGCCGTACGGTCAGCGCCCCTGGCCCTGGCCCTATTTCCAGCACATGGCACTGGGACAAGTCCCCCGCCGCGCTTACAATGGCATCACAGGCCCTTGCATCGCATAAAAAGTTTTGGCCCAGCCCTTTATTGGGCGCCAGGCCGTATGCCGCCAACGCTTCCCTCAGCTGAGTACGGTCGGCTCCATCGTATTGCAGTTCCATGCTGCCTCCTTATTTCTATGGGCGGCGGCAAATCGTTACCGTCACATTGCGTTTGCGCCCCCAGCGCAGGCAATCCTCTTTGGTATCCATAAATAAATCAATGGAGACCAGCGAAGAATCATTGGCGCCTGTGTCCTCTGCCACAGCATATCCATAGCCTGGCACGTAAAACATCGTTCCGTATCCAAATATTTTCGGATTTACCGCGCACATGCCCACCTTTGGCCATTTGCCCGTGGCAGTGCGCCGCCCGGTATGCGTGTAGGCCGTAATCTGGTCCACCGTGACTTTGCGGATTACCATGCTGCTGGTCGGCGTTTCCGGCAGCCCCTTGACCGCCGGGTTCATCGGCGGCCCGGTTCCGATCAACACCACCTTGTTCACAGGCTCCTTTGTTACCTCATTGGAGGTCTCCACCCGTTTTACTTCCTTGCCATCCTTATAGACGACCTTTTCTTTGATCGTGCGTACGCCCTCTTCTCCCTTTTGCGATATTTCCGTTTCTCCCCGCTCTACGCGGTTGCTCTTCTTTTCCACTGTCTCAAACGCTATTTTTTCCGTATGTGTCTCCATCCGAATTGCCAGCCGCACCAACGAGATTGTCATCCCCTCGCTGATCTCGGTGTCTAAGGAGGGCGTGATCTCATCCTCCTCATCATACTCTAAGCCAGACTTATCCAGCGCATCCTTTACGGTGCCCTCCGCCAGCATCACGGTCGTATCCCCTGCTTTGGCCAGAATGTGGATCTCTTTGGCGCGGGTAATCGCCACAGACATGTCCTCGGTGATTTCCGTATCCAGCGGTATATCGATCAAATCATCTGCCCCCAGCACAACGCCCGCTTTTTCCAGCGCTTGCTGCAGCGTGCCCTGCGCCAGTTTTGTCTGCACCTGATTTCCGTCCCCGGTATCAATGGTAATCGTCTTTGCCCGTATGATATGGACAGCCATCTCATCCGTCAGCGCTGTATCCAGCGGCGTATCGATCAGGTCATCCGCCCCTAGCACAATGCCTGCTTCTGTCAGCATTTGCTCCACATCCGGCATAGCAGAGCGGATCTGTGTCACTGCCCCGTTATCGTCTAGGGTCAGATAAACATACCGTCCTTCAAAATAATACCAGCCGCCCCAGCCCAGCGATGCGCAAACTAGGCACGCCAAAATCCCCACCGCCAGCCTTTTTTTCCAGCGGCCGTGGTTCTCCGCCTTCTCGGCCGGAATTTCTCCTGGCAGCTTTGCTTTCCCCGGCTTCTCTTCCAGGCCAGGCGCATCCTCCGGCTCGAGCCGTTTTTGGTGAAAATCTATGATTTTCCCTTCCCGCGGCAGCCTGGGCTGGCCTTTCCGTTCCTCAGGCACAGCAGGGGGCTGTTTTTTTGGCTGCGGCGCCGCGGCCCTTGCTTGTGCTGCGGCTACGGCAGGCTGCCGCATCCATCCCATTTTCAGCGTTTTTTTGCGTTGCTCTGTCGGCGTGGGCTTTGCTGCTTTTTCTCTTCCCACGTTCTTTTTTATCCGCTGCAAGGCAGCTCCCAGCCACCGAGCCAAGGCATATATACCAAGAAAAGGCAATACCAAAACAGACGCAGCTGCATGTGCTGCACGCCTGATCATTCGTTTGCCCTTTGCCAAAAGCCCCCTGCGCCGAGACATCCCAAAATCTTTATTGGTCTTTAAGATCGCTGAGGTTTGTTCTCCTCTAAAAACCATAAAGTCTCGTTTGCGCAATCGGCTTTTTCGTCTGCGCCTAGGCATATAAGCCCTCCCATTCCCTTTTCATGTAGAGAGATTATAAGCCCAATGGTACAAAAGTGTCAAATTTTGACTCAAATTCGCAAAGTTTTTTTAATATTTTCTTTCTTTTTTCCCTTTTTTATGTACCCATTCCCTATTTTTCATCATTCTCTCATTTTTCTGCATTCTAAAAAGCGCCCCTTCCTCAATCAAGGAAAGGGGCGCTTTTCTTCACGGCCTGCCGTACCATTTACAGATGGGGGCTTCCCATGCGCCAATGACGCGCTGAAATTGCAAGGCGGCCGGATAACGGCAGCGGAAGCAAATATTATATTTGCAGTCCACTGCTGTACATTTGACCGGACTGTTTCTCTGGGGCGGCTGTCTGACAAAATCCTCCATGGCCAAATCCTCCTTAGAAGAAATCCTCTGGTCTTGGTACAGCGCAGTGCCGGCATCGTCCCGGCCGGTTTTCCCGGGGCTGAATGAATGACATCGGGTATTGTTTTTTCCGCGCCCCTGTTGGATGACCGAAACCAAGGGAGCCAGGCATATGCCCTGTGTGTTGTGCTTACAGCATAGGCTGTTGCAAGCAATGGGGGATCGCTGGTTATTTTGCCTTATAGCTGCAGCAGAGGGTATGTTCTGCGTTTCCGTCTTGTTTGCAGCCAATGCTGATACTATCCAGCGTACATTCCTTGCACTGCTCGTTAAAACGACAGCTGTCTACGCTGCAATCGATGATGGTTTTGTGTTCAAACATGCTTTGCACCTCCTCGTCCTAATCCGTGGTCAATGATAGTATGTGCAGCGTTGTGTTTTTGTCTCTGGCAAAATCCGCCAAAGCGCAGCGCAGTTGAAAATCGCCGGAAAATCATGTATGCTTTGTGTATTGATTTTTATTGTAAACGAGGGACTTTTATGGCGCTTTTGGCTGCATACAATATCTCAAAATCCTTTGGTGACAGAGGCTTATTTTCCTCTGTTCATTTTGAATTGCAGCCCAAAAGCCGTACAGGCCTGGTGGGCGCAAACGGCACAGGCAAGACCACGCTGTTCCGCCTTTTGGCCGGGCAGGAGCAGGCGGACAGCGGTCATATATTCCTGGATAAAAATGCCAAAATCGGCTATATGGAGCAGCATGCTGCGTTTGATGCTGATGCGTCTGTATACGAGGAAACGCTGTCTTTATTCTCCCCATTGATGGAGGATGAAGTCGCCTTGGAGCAGCTCAATGCTCAAATCGAGGGCCAGGCTGAAAACCTGGACCAGCTTATTCAAAAGCAAACATTTTTGTTAGAGCGTTACCAGCAAAACGGCGGGCTTACCTATCGCTCTCGTACGCGCAGCATGCTGTTGGGCATGGGGTTCTCGGACAATGATCTGTCTTTGCCCATGAAGGCGCTGTCCGGCGGCCAGCAAAGCAAAGTGCAGATGTGCAAGCTGCTGCTATCCGGTGCAGATCTTCTCTTGCTGGATGAGCCCACCAACCATTTGGACATTCAAAGCGTGGAATGGCTGGAAAGCTTTCTGCAAGCCTATCCCGGCGCGCTTTTGGTCGTATCCCATGACCGCTATTTTTTGGATAAGATCTGTACTTCGATCCTGTCCCTAGAGCATGGCGAAGTAAAACGCTATACCGGAAACTACTCTGCCTTTGCCCAAAAGCGGGAGCAGCAGCGCATGGAAGAAGAGCGCCATTATAAAAATGCGCAAAAAGAGATCCAGCGCATGGAAAATATGATTACTCAGCTCCGCCGCTGGAATCGTGAAAAATCCATTCGGACGGCAGAAAGCAAAGAAAAGCAGTTGGCAAAGCTAAAGGAAGCTGTCAAAGCGCCTGCCCCTGCCGCTGCAACGCTTGGGTTCTCGCTGTCCGTTGCCAAGGAAAGCGGCCAGGATGTGCTCATAGCCGAGCATCTGTCCAAGGCCTATAACAAGCCGCTGTTCAGCGATGTTTCGCTGCATATCCGAAAAGGGGAACGCGTTTTTTTGCTGGGGCCGAACGGATGCGGCAAAACGACGCTTTTCCGAATCCTCATGAAAAAAACAAAGCCGGATGCCGGCCTTGTGCAGTACGGCGCTAATGTACGGCCTGGGTATTACGACCAGACACAGAGCGGGCTTTTGCCCCAGGCAACGGCTTTGGAGGAAATCCAAAACGCTTATCCGCAGATGAATGATACGCAGGCGCGCAATGCGCTGGCCATGTTTTTGTTTCGGGGCGACGATGTTTTTAAGCCGATCGCCGCGCTCTCCGGCGGGGAAAAGGCAAGAATCGAGCTTTTGAAACTCATGCTGTCGGAATCAAACTTTTTATTGCTGGACGAGCCTACCAACCACCTGGACGCTGACTCTCGGGAAGCCTTGGAAAATGCGTTGGAGGGATATGAGGGCACATTGTTCACGATTACGCATGACCGCTATTTGGCAAATCGGCTGGCTACGCGCATCCTTGTGTTTACACAGGACGGGCTGCGCGAAAGCCTGGGCAACTATGATGATTATCTCCGCAATGCTGAGCAGTGGACGCTTCAGCCCCAGCCGACCCAGGCGGAGCCTTCAAAAGCATCTGCCATTTCCCCGAGCAAGCAGCAGCGCGAATCCTCTATCCAGCTCCGCAGGTTAAAAGCGCAGCTCCGCAAATGCGAAGATGAAATTTCCAAGTTAGAAGCTGCCATTGCGCAAAGCGAGCGTTTGCTCTGCGATCCTGCCCTTGCCTCCGATTATCAAAAAATCATGGAGGCGACCGATACGCTGCAGGCACAAAAACAGCAGTTAGATCAAGCTATGGAGCGTTGGGAAGCATTGAGCCTTGAAATTGGAGAGTAAGGCTCCTTTTTACATAGAACTTCATAAGGGGGTATATAAAAATGTCAAGATTTCTCAATGAAGAGTTCACTTGGATGAATCCAGGGGTTCTTGTGCACGAGGACGGAGGGTTTTCCATAACCGCGCCGCCTCATTCGGATTTTTTTAGAGATCCTACGGAGGAAAAGGCCATTTGTGACAACGCTCCATTCTACTATACTGAAGTAACAGGCGATTTTGTATTGCGCGCCACAGTGTGGCATGATTTCATCGCAGCAGGGGATGCCTGTACGCTGATGGTCATGGATACGCCGACTTTATGGGCCAAGGCATGCTTTGAGCAGACGTATTTCGGTGCGCACACAGCTGTAAGCGTTGTCACCAATGGTCTGTCTGACGACGCCAACGGACAAAACATCATAGAGCAAGAGTCCATTACCCTGCAATACGCTCGAAAGGGCAATACCTTCGCCATTCACTATTCGCTGGATGGGGAGCACTTTTATATGATGCGCCTGTTCAACTTGCCAATGCGCGAAACCGTAAAGGTTGGGTTTGTGGCGCAGTCTCCTGCCGGAGAAGGCGGCATCATGCATTTTAAGGATGTTTCTTTAGAGCACCGCAGCATCCAGGACATGCGCGTAGGCCGCTAACCGAGGGCTTATTACTATGGAGCCGCTTAGAATTTTGCCATATCTGCGCATTACCGAAGAGCGGGAATGCTTTGCCTTGCAAGGGCGCTTAGTTTGTCCCTGCGGCCATGATGCGTTTTCTCTGCACCATACAGGCAAGCAAACAAAGGGCATACTATCGAGCTACTTGGCCTTTCTCGACCGGCAGCTAGCGATCAAGGCCACCTGTACCGCTTGCGGGAAGGAAATCCTCGTTTATGACTCTACAAAGGACGGCGAGCAGGCAAAACCGGCCAAGGGGCCTGCTCATTTCCAAGAGCTTATGCTCCCCAAGTATCCTGGCCGCAGCTGGGAGTTGATTCTTTCTTTCAATTTTGAGGAGAATGCCTACAAAACCAACCGCTTTCAGGATATATTCATCGACGCATGCAATGCCAATACAACAAAGCCGATTCGTTTATGGGGATAAAAAAAGCCGTGGATCTGCCACGGCTTTTTTATTCGGGTCAAAAGAGCCCGTCTATTTGTCCTTGCTCATTGATGCATATACTTTCTGCTGCCGGTTTTTTGGGAAGACCCGGCATCGTCATCATCTGTCCTGTCAGCGCCACGATAAACCCTGCCCCCGCCGATACCTTCATACTGCGCACGGTCAATGTAAAGTCCTGAGGCCGCCCCTTTTTCTTAGCGTCATCAGAAAGGGACATCTGTGTCTTGGCCATACAGACAGGCATTTGCCCAAAGCCGTTTTCCGTCAAGCTTCTCATCTGTTCCTTTGCCTGGTCCGTAAAGACTACCTCTTTAGCGCCATAGATCTTAGCAGCGATAATGCGTATCTTTTCCTCTATGCCCTGCGATTCATCATACAGGAAATGCGGGCCGTGATTGGGTGTTTCCATCGCCTGCAGCACTGCGTCTGCCAATGCCAGCGCTCCCTGCCCGCCCTGGGCCCATACTTCTGTCAAAACAGCCCTGACGCCCAACTCTTTTTCACAGAACGACAGCACAGTTTCCAGCTCCTCATCACTATCCGAGACAAAGCGGTTCAGCGCCACCACCGTGGGCAGTTGGAATTTTTGTGCCATATTCTCTACATGCGCCTGTAAATTGCACAAGCCCTGGTGCAAGGCCTGCACATTGGGGGTATTCAGATCATTCTTCGCCACGCCGCCATGAAATTTCAGCGCACGCACCGTAGCCACCACAACACAAGCATCCGGCCAAATCCCCGCCTTGCGACATTTGATGTCCAAGAATTTCTCCGCTCCCAGATCTGCGCCGAATCCTGCCTCCGTTACCGTGACATCCGCCAGCTTTCGCGCTAGGTTCGTAGCGGCTATGGTGTTGCAGCCATGGGCAATATTGGCAAATGGGCCGCCGTGTACCAAGGTAGGCGTTCCCCCCAAGCTCTGTACCAGGTTTGGCTGCATTGCTTCCTTCAAAAGCGCTGCCATTGCGCCCTCTGCATGCATATCTCTCGCCGTAACGGGATGGTCCTCCTCATCATACCCTACGATCAAATTGCCCAGGCGCTGTGTAAGATCCTCTAAGTCAACAGCCAAGCACAGCGTCGCCATCACCTCGCTGGCAGCCGTAATATCAAAGCCGTCCTCCCTGGGCACACCGTCTTTGCTGCCACCAAGGCCGCTTTGAATCGTGCGCAGCTGCCTATCGTTCATATCCATGCACCGTTTCCAGGTCACTCGCTTGATTCGTTTCTCATTCCCCTGAAAAATGTGGTTATCCACCATGGCTGCCAATAGATTATTGGCTGCCCCAATGGCATGCAGGTCTCCTGTAAAATGCAGATTGATTTCGTCCATTGGCACGATCTGCGCCAGGCCGCCGCCCGTAGCGCCGCCTTTCACGCCAAACACCGGGCCCAAGGAGGGTTCCCTCAATGCCAGCATTGTCTTTACCCCTTTGAGGTTTAATCCATCTGCCAGGCCAATGGAAACCGTTGTTTTGCCCTCGCCGGCAGGGGTTGGCGTAATGGCCGTAACCAGCACCAGCTTTCCCGGCTGGTTGTGCTGCACCCGCGCAATGGCCTCTTGGTCTACCTTTGCTTTATTTTTTCCGTAATAGCAAAGCTCCTGCGGCAAAATACCGGCTCTTTTTGCAATATCCTCCAGGGGCAGAGCCACATGCTCCCTTGCAATTTCTACATCTGTTTTCATAGCGAGAACTTCCTTTCTTTCTATGTTACATTCCTTCCTTAAGAAATTTTACTTTATCCAACGCCTTTGCCAGCGGGTATCCCAAGCCAACGCAAGCAATGGCCTGGCCAATCCCTACATAAATCACCCCAAGCCAGTAAGCCTGCTCAGCAAAGATAGAAAGCACGATAGGGACGAGCAATGCATTGGTGATAACCGGCATACACAGGGCCATGCCCCTACTTCTTTTTGCAAACAAGGCAACCCCCAGCGCGCCTAAGAGCGTGGCCAGTGTACCAATGGCAATGTCAAGGATTCCAAAGGGGCTCCAGAATAAATTACTCAGCAAGCACCCTACTGTCAGCCCAGGCACCATCCAGGGGCTAAATAGCGCCAGCGCGCAAAGCGCCTCGGAAACTCTCACCTGAATCCCCCCAAAGCTAATGGGGGCAAACAATCCTGTTGCTGCGATATACAGCGCTGCTACCATAGCGGCCAGCGCGATGTTCCTGATGCTCTTTCCCGCTTTCATCTTTTCACACTCCTATGGCGTTATTATATCATATACACCATAGGAACTAAGAGGATTTTCCTAAAAACAAATCGGTCCCAAAAAGCATAGACATTTGCCAATGTATGGAAACTTATTGCAAAATCATTTAATAAATGTTAATATTTTATTAAATTTTTGGAGGTATCTATGCTAAGACGAAACACCAAGCAGTCGATTTTCCATATTCTTTCTGCTTTATTTCTATCCATAACGCTGCTTATCTCATCTCCAGTGCCAGCCGGTGCGCAGCAGGCATCCCCGTTGACTGAGCTTCCTGCACAGCTGGAAGCGCTTATCCAGCAGTACCAGGATATTATGCAGCAAAATCCTGTTCACCTGCTTTCCTGGGCACAAGCAGACGGCCAGTTTCCCCTTGATGCTGATATAGAGGTCATCGATGTTGAAACAGGACAGCGCTTTTCCGTGCAACGCATATATGGTTCCCTGCATGCAGATGTCGTGCCAAGCCAGCAGCAGGATACCGATACCCTCTTGGCGCTGTATGACGGCACCTACAGCTGGGATCGCCGAGCTATCCTCGTTAATTTGCAAGGGCGGTATTATGCTGCTTCCATGAACGGCATGCCGCATGGCAAGGGCATAGAAGGCAATGGATACCCCGGGCATTTTTGTATCCATTTTGTGGACAGCAAAACGCATGGCGGGCAGGCTGTATGCCCGCAGCACCAGGCAAAGATCCATCAGGCCTATGAACAGGGGAACCGATGGCTTTCTTTTGAGGAAATATGGAACAGCTTAGTTTAATATACAGCCAATTTCCCTCTTGACATAATCCTCCTTTTCATTATAATAGATATGCATGGGGCATTGGCACAGTTGGTAGTGCGCCTCGTTCGCATCGAGGAGGTCAGCGGTTCGACTCCGCTATGCTCCACCAAAGGAAGGCAGTCTGATACGCAGACTGCCTTTTTCTTTTCCAATTCCAGAGGAGTTTGATGGTAGGAAATGTTTAGAACGATATGCGTGGGTAAAGCTCCCGCGTACCCAAATACCCGCTGGCCGCAGCTTGTTAAGCAACTTCATGCGGCTGTACGCCAGCGCTGCTTACCGCCCCGGGCAAGCTCGTTACTGTCAATATATCAACGAAGTACACTTTGGCGAATGGGTTGGCGGCATCGTCGGACTCAAAAGCATCTTGGGTCTTTCCTCCCGTGAACAGGCATTTTTGGTGCTGGAAGAGCTATCAAATTGGGGCTTGCTCGAATACGAGTACGCCCCAAAATCCAAACGGCTTTGCTACCGTATATCGCAAACACATCACATCGCTGTTCCCGCACAAGGGGTCCCCATTTATGCAAGAGAACAAGGATTCCTGTGCGTACCCCGTACCCTTACGCAGCCTTTGATTCAGGCCGGCTATGTTTTTGAAGAGATCGACGCCTGGCTTGATCTTTGGATCCATACCATCTATCGGGATTCCGATTCCCCTCTCTCAAATATCGTACCACTTGTCCAATTCGATACCGGCCCAGCTCTCACCTTAGCATCTCTTGGCAAACGGTGGGGATGGGAACGTACAAAGGTGTGGCGCTTTTTCAAAAAGTATGCCGACACCTTTTTTCTTTTCAAGCTGCCCGGTTCCTATGGGGCTGTCGTCTGCAACATGATGTATTGCCAAACAGAAAATGCGCATTCTGTCCAGAAAACCATCTCGCGATATATATGCAAAATACTCATTCTCGGACGGAATACGCTTTCCGGCCAAAAAACGTATTTACGTCTCAACCGCCTTCTCCGGCTTTTCGGTGTCGTGGTAGGCAAGACGTTTTTTTGGCTCAAAAGTCGTGTTGCACCGCGCAGTCTATATACGCGCGCGTATATTTCTTCCTGGATAGATCTATCTGGATTATTAGACTGCAAGCGTGTATTTGGTGGTACAAGCTCGGTACGAGATCCCATTATGATACGAGGCGAATAAGATGTCTGAAACAAAAAACTATGAACAACAGGAGCATATGATTTTATGCGAGTCCAATAAGTTCGTTCAATATTTGGTGGACCGTGGCTTGCTAAAAGATCCCGAAATCACCGATGAAACCGCTCAAAAACACGATCAAAGACGAAAATACAACCTATACCACAACACCCTGCTGCTCCTCAAAAACTACCGCAATATATGCTGGCAGTTAAAGGCGTTCCCTGCAAATATTACAGCAGAGCTGGACCAGCCTCTGGCGGAAGTGGACAACATTCTTTCCTTGGTTGACGACCAGCTGGATATGGGCAATCGCAGGTTGGAAAGCCGGCTGCGTTCTTTGCAAAAATCCAGGATACTGATCGACCGGCTCAATGAAGCCGTTGCGATCCTGAAAACAAAACCGGGCGACGGCCCATTGCTGTACGATGTGATCTATACCGCTTACCTTCAGCCTGAAGAACTGGGCTATGCGGAAATCATCGAACGGCTGAATATGTCGATCCGCCAATACTATCGCCTTCGCAAACGCGCGGTCAATCTCATCTCCATACGGCTTTGGTCAGCTCCCTCTCGTGAGCTTGAAATCCTATTGGATACCGTTGCGCTTTTAGAGGCTATGAATGAAGCGTAAAAAATCCGGCACAAATCCGCTAACGACATGCATGGGAAAACAGATTACACTGATACCGTGCCAAGATGGGCATAGGCAAGACGCCGTATCCTCTCGTGATGAGATATACGGCGTCTTTTGTGTAGGAGGAGATGAAATGCAAGCTACAAGGGATAAGCGTTGGTATTGGATGATCGTCAGTGCGGTTTCCGCGCTGATTTTATCCGTACAGCTTGTAATGGCCGATGATATTTGGAGCCGGTTTTCTTCCATCATGCGGGATGTATACGGCCAAATCGTCGGCATATCCACCATCGTAGGCGTGACCGCAGCCGCGATTGCGCTCATCGTCCGTATGGTTTCCCGCAACCAGCGCGCTGTGGATGAAGCCACACAATGGCTAAAACGCATTGTCATTACCTGGATCATCCTGAACACGCTTGGCTTTGCGGTAGCCTATCTGCAACCGTTGATTGCAGGCGGCAATTATACGGGGTAATACAGCATGCTGGATTGGATTTTTGAAGGCATTGCCGAATGGATCGGCGGCATCGTTTCTTCCATGATGGACGCCGTCAGCGGCATTTTTCTCGGCGCCCTGGGCGCTGATATGACCACCATGGAAGAATACTTCCCCTTTGTCAAAAGCGCCTTTTCGGTGTTGCAGTACACCGCCTGGGCGCTTTTGTTCCTCATTACCGTATGGCAGCTATTCCGCAGTTTCGGCGGCCCGATTTCCGAATCGGAAAACCCTTGGCAGCTTGTTGCCCGCAGCGCTCTGTTTGCAGTCTTGGTTGCCTACGCCAAACCCATCTTTGAGATCTGTCTATCCATTGCCCGAGCGCCTTATCTCGCACTCATGGATGCAGGGGCAGACGCTTCCTTTACCTTTGCCGGGATTGAAAGCACGCTAACAAACGGACTTACCACCGTAGCTGCCGCCAGTACAATCGTTGGATTGCTGTTGATGATCATCCTGCTTGTCTCCTTGGGATGGAATTATTTTAAGCTGCTGCTGGAAGTCGTAGAACGGTACATCGTTGTTGGGGTCATGTGCTATACCTCACCGCTTGCTTTTGCCGCAGGCGGCAGCAAAGCCACCCAGTCCGTATTCCGAAGCTGGTGCAAGATGGTTGGTTCACAACTGCTCCTGCTCGTATTAAATGTCTGGTTTCTTCGCGGCTTTGCATCTTCCGTCGGCCAATTCCTGGCAAACGGCGGCGCGCTCACTTCCGGCAACGGCAACATCTTCTTATGGCTGTTCTGTGCGCTGGCCTACCTAAAGACCGCCCAGCGCTTTGACAGCTATCTTTCTTCCCTAGGCCTGAACGTCGCCCAAACCGGCAGCGCCATGGGGATGGAGATCTTGATGGCTTCACGCGCTATTTCGGGGCTGGGCGGAGGAGGGCGTAACGCCGGCAGCGTGTTTGGAGGAGGCGCCGGTCCTTCTCCTGCTCCATCCGGCGGCTTTTCCACCAAGTTTGCCCCCAATTCCTTTGTACGGGACGCCGTTGTGGACGGTGGTTCCAATATCGCCGCCGGCGGTGGATTGGGATTTGTCGGCCGCTCATTTGGCGCTGTTGCCGCCAACCACGGTGCTGTGCTGTCCGGATCTTCGATTGCCTCTGTGGCTGCCCGTCCGCCCGCCACTTCCGGCTCCATTGCCGGTGATATAGCGGACAGGAGCCTTGGCAACTATATGCCGCATTTGCAAGGACACTCTTTGAGCGGCACATCCATCACAGGCGGGCGGATCCAAACAACCGCCTCTTTAGCGGATGGAAAAACAGCCGCTCTTTCCTTGTTCGATACCAACCAGTTTGAAACTCCTACATCGCCGTATTCTTTGGTCACTGCCGAAGACGGCAGCCAATGGTATCAAATGGCGTCTGGTGAAGGGATGGGTGCGTTTTATTCGACGCCTTCTTTCGACGGCTCTGAATCCATGGTCTCCGATACCTTTCCCGGGATTATGGATACGTCTCTGCGCACCGTTGACGACGGCGTACTGGAAGCGAGTTCTAACAATGGGACAAGCCTTTGGTACAGCAGCGCGTTGTATGACGAACCGGCAGCCCCCCACGATACCGTGCGAACCGCCGACGGCGTGGGCTGGTACGCGCTGCATCCAAACGGGGCCATGCCAGAATTGAGTGGAGATGGCACATTTGACGCTACACAGTTTCGTTCCTTTATGCCAGGCTTCTCCCCAAGTTCTGCTATCTCAGGTTTTTCGCCTGCCCAGCAATCCGATGGCTTTTTTGAAGTATTGCATCAGGACGGCAGCGGCACCAGGTTCTACGATTGTTCTCAATACGGCTCACCGCGCGGCGATTATACGGTGTATGAGGACAGCACAGGGCATCCATGGTTTGCCATTGAAGGAACGTCTTCCGTAGAGCGTGTTCCTATCACCGATTCCAAAGGACAGCCCCTTTATGAAAATGGGGCGCTTAAAACCACAAGCAAACCCACGATTCGGTATCGGTCTGTTCTCAATCGGTTTGCTTCCCCCGAAAAGAGGGACCCGCTGCAACCCATCCATCCACCCAAACGAAAATAGAGCGCAAACGCGCTCTGTTTCTTTTTCAGGAGCGTGCATCATGCCCGAAGAAAAAAACACAACCATCGTGGGAGACGGACACGACAACTATGCGCAGGCCGCGCAAAACGCCATACGCACCAAAGCCGCGTTTCAAGCCAGCGCCGCAGCAGGCGCAGCTGTTATTCCCTGGGGCGCTGTTGTCACAACGGCCTGGAGCGCACGCCATACGCTGATGAAGGTGTTGATCTGCGTATGCCTTGCTTTGTTGTTCCCCGTCATTCTCGTTATCTCCCTGCCCGCTATCATTTTCAACGGGAACAGTTCCGGCGATATTTATGAAGAAACCGACGCCATGAGCGAGGTGGTAGCTGCCTGTGTGCAGGACGGTTACGACGCCGCGCTTGCCGAGGTGGAGAGCATCATTGATACGGGCGGATACGATTACAATATGTCCATGGACGCATTGATCAATTACGCCAATGCAAGCAACAGCTACGACGTCTGTACCATCCTGGCCGCTTATTCAGCCAGTATGGAGCAGCGCAATGTTTCCGCTATGGACATGCAAACGAAATTGAAATCCGTAAGCGGCAGCATGTTTCATGTCACTTACGAAGAGAAGATCGGAACCAGGCAGCCCTCCTCCGAATCCACCCCCGAAAACCCGTCTCTTGTACGGTACGTCGAATGCAGCATTCATCCCTTGGATGAAACAGTCGTCTATCAAGCGTTTGGCATTGTGCCGGACGCTCTGTACAGCGATACCAACACCACCTACGCTGAAGCCATCGCCACTATGTCCGATTCCTTGAAAAAGACGTTGTACGGCGGCGCGGATATAGGGAACATTCCCACCATCACCGATGCGCAGCTGCTGCAAATCTTAAACGGGTTACAGTGCAGCGCTACACGCAAGGTCCTGGTACAAAACGCCCTGTCGTTGGTAGGAAAAGTACCCTACTTTTGGGGCGGT
>OFMJ01000364.1_pt1 | contig 51308 bp, 48 predicted proteins | sample 1541801 | NCBI WGS metagenome assembly OFMJ01 (sample SAMN04209234, study PRJEB22552) | human gut metagenome | biome: gut; material: feces | host: Homo sapiens | place: USA: Oklahoma
AATTCAAAATGGTTCCTGGTGCGATGCACCCGGAACCATTTTGTCTACAGTCTGAAACGGATAAATAGTTAATTTTATTAGTAATAAAATTAACTATTTATCCGTCCATTACGGTTTTATCCACTTTTTAAATCAATATTTCTTCGTTTCGCCGTTCCCCTGCTTTTTGCTTACTAATATTATTAGTAATAATTTTTCAAAATTTTTCTATTTTTTTCTCCGGTTTGGCCCTGTCGAGGCTCTCGCAACCAGTTTTGGGACAAATTCCACACGCACGGCACTGGCCGGCCACAAATCCCCGTCGGTTCCATTTTCCTGCTCGATTTTTCGTATCAACACATCGACGGCTTCCCGTCCCCGGTTGGCATCAAAATGCTCTACCGATGTCATGGAAATAGTCCGGTACTGGGAAATCATCGTATTATCACAGCCGCAGACAGAATAGTCCTGGGGAACCTTATACTTCTTGTCCGCCAGCGCATCCATAATTCCTATGGCCACCATGTCGTTCATCCCAACAAGGGCGGTGATGTCATCATACTTTTCCACCACGCGTTTTCCAAGACAGTAGCCGGTCTCATACGATGTGATGTCCTTCGTATACGCAATCTTCTCGCTGTCCATGGTACAGGTCAGGATGTTGAAGGGACTGACTCCTGCCCTGGCATAGGCATTCTGCATGCCCTTCAGCCGGTAAAGCCTGGCCGGATGGCGTTCGTTCAGCTCGGTGGAAATATAGGCGATTTTCCTGTGTCCCAGACTCAGAAGATGCTCGGCGATGATCATCCCCAGCTTCTCGCTGTCCAGTTCTATGATATCCATATTGGAGACCTCCGTCTTGTCGCAGATAGCTACCACGGGCATATTCGCAATGAGCTGCTGAAGCGCCACGGAATTTGCGGGCTTGTAAAGAAGCAGCGCTCCCAGCGCGTCCTGCTGGCAGGCAAGGTTGGCGAACTGGCCTTCCAGCTTCATATTTCGTCCGCTGGAGAAGACCGTGAGAGAATACCCCCGCTCCTCTGCCTGATTACACATGGCCTCCAGAAGGCTGATATAGTACAGATTGGTGTACGACGGACACATGGCCATAATCAGCTTCTCGTACCGCTCCCCGCTGTTTCCTTTTCTTTTAGAAGGAACCCGGTAGTTCAACTTCGTGCAGGCGTCCATCACACGCTGTACCGTCTCCGGCGAAAAGCGGACATTATCATAGTTATTTAAAATCATGGAAACAGTGGGCTGGGAAACACCGGCCAACTGGGCAACATCCTTGGAAGTCGGTTTCTTCTTTGTCATAATGTAGTTATTCCTTATCGTTTGTATATCGTCTCTCCGGCCTTGATCGTCTCCAGAACTTTTATATCCCGGAGTCTCTCTTCAGGAACCAGGAGCGGGTTCTCTTCCAGGATCACAAAATCCGCAGCCTTCCCCGCCGCTATGCTTCCCTTCCTGTCCTCTTCAAAAATCTGGTACGCTCCGTTCACCGTCACGGCCTTAAGCGCTTCCATTACAGTGATCGTCTGCTCTGCTCCCAGCACACGTCCCTTTGCAGTCTTCCGGTTCACGGCGTTGTGTACCGCCCCCATCACGTCGGGCGGAGCCACCGGGCTGTCCTGATGAAGCGTAAAGGAGACTCCCCGCTCCAGGGCCGAACGGGCCGGACTGATGTAGGCCGCCCTCTCCGGGCCCAGCACGGACTCATAGTGGTAGTCGCCCCAGTAATACACATGGTCGAGGAAAAAGCTGGCGATCATGCCGATCTCCTTCATCCGATCCAGCTGATCTTCCCGCACGGTCTGGCAGTGAATGACCACAGGGCGCAGATTCTTCTCACTCTCCGTCTCCTCAAGTACCGACTGATAGCAGCGGATCATCTGCTCGATCGCTTCATCCCCGTTGGCGTGTACATTGATCTGCCAGCGGTTTTTCACGCAGGTGCGCATGATATCCATCACATAGGCTTCCGTCTGCACCGGAAATCCCCGGTAATCCGGCTTCTCGCCGTCCGGAACCACATAGTACGGCTCTGACAGCCAGGCCGTCTTTCCCTGAGGCGAGCCATCCAGAAACAGCTTCACTCCCGCGGGACGCAAATGGTTTTCATAGCCTTTCGCCGCAAGCGCTTCCGGTCCCTGCTCCGTCAGAAACTGACCGGCCAGCTCCGGTATCAGATACATGACCACATCGTTCTTTAGAAGTCCCATGGACGCGGCTCCCTTTAAGAGCTGATACTGCCCTTCCGTGACTTTGCCGTCGTGAACCGTAGTCAGGCCATAGGATGCGTACAGCTCTGAGGCATCTCCCACCGCCTTCACCACATCTTCGGGAGCAGGCCCCTGCATCACTCCGTTTTTCCCGAGAAATGCCTGTTCCTTCAAAAGCCCTGTGGGTTCCACGACTCCGCCCTCGGGAACTTTGAAATGATCTCCCGTGTACCCCAAAAGCTCCAGCCCTTTCGTGTTCACCACACACAGATGGCCGGAGACGTGAGTCGCCGCGACGGGAATCTCCGTGCTCACGCGGTCTAAGTCTTCCTTCGTGGGATGAACGCCCTCCGGGAAGACGCTGTTGTCGTATCCCATGCCCAGCAGCCACTGGCCCGGTTTTAGTGAATGCGTCTCCAAAAATGTCTTCAGCACCTGCACCACGTCCTCCACGCTGTCGCAGGCTCCCAGCGGCGACGGTTTTAGGTTGGCGATTAACAGCTGGTACGCCACCGCGCTTAAGTGGGAGTGGCCGTCGATAAAGCCGGGAAGCACCGTATGGCCTTCCATGTCCCAAAGCGCGCCGTCCGGAGCCAGCGCCTTCATCTCCTCCAGTGTGCCGGTTCCGCCGATCATTCCGTCCCGGATCAGAACCGCCTCCGGTTCAGTCCGGGACTCATCCATTGTCAAAAAGGTTCCATGGTACAAGATTTTATCCATTCTCTACACCTCTGTGATTCATGTTCTCTGATTAGAGCGTGTCTGAAAATTGCTTTTCGTCAGCTGTGCGTCACACTTTGTGGGGCGTGCATCTGGCGGAAATGAATTTTCAGACACGCTCTAGTTCCCCTCGTAGGCAATCAGAGATTCCACGTCATATCCCTCTAATTTTTCTCTTCCATTCAAGCCCTTTAACTCCATGATAAAGCAGATCTTTACCACCTCTCCGCCCATCTCCTTTATCAGTCCGATAATGGCCTCGATCGTGCCGCCCGTGGCGATTAAATCATCGATGATCACGACCTTCTGGCCTGGCTTTATGGAATCTCTGTGCATCTCGATGGTGGCTTTTCCGTATTCCAGCTCATAATCGGCGGAGATAACCTCTCTCGGAAGCTTTCCCTGCTTTCTCACCGGAACGAAGCCTTTGTGCTCCGCGTAGGCAACCGGAACGCCGAAGATAAACCCTCTCGATTCCGGGCCGACTACGACATCGTAATCCACATCCTTTAACATCTCGCGCACGCCGTCAACCGCCAGTGTCAGCCCGTCCGCGTCCTGCAGAATGGTGGTGACATCACGGAAAATAATGCCCGGCTCCGGGAAATCCGGGATACTTGTTACGTAATCTTCTAGTTTTTTCATGCTTTTTACCTCTTCTTTATATTTTGTAGTTTTACTTTTTTCATGCATCATTTCATAGGACAAGCATTCCTATGAAATAAAAATAACCGAAATAAAAAATAACCGGAATAAAAAATAACCGGAAACCATGAGCGGTTTCCGGCAGCGTTCCGAATCTTCCTTGCTCTTCGCGGCTCTTTCATTATAGCACAGGCCCACAAAGAAATCAGTCTATTTTTTTGCTTTTCTTTTTTCATTTCTTATCTCTATACGGCCGAAAAAATGTACCAAAGCTTCCAGCCAGCCGGGACGCAGAAGCCGCAGCGCCATTACAGAAACAGCCTGCCCTGCTCGTCAGCCTGCCTGGGCAGTGCAATCATCAAATCAATCAATGTCATTGCAAACGGAATTCCGGTCCAGCAAAACAGCAGGTAAATAAACCCCAGGGCATACTGCTTCGTATAAAACCGATGGCCGCCGGCCCATCCCAGGCACAGGGCCAACAGGATATATTTCTTTCTGTATACCGGTACCGGCTGTCTGGTCCCGGCATGGTTTGCGATGAAATCGCCAAGACGCATCCACCACTTCGGTTTATCCACGATTCCGTACTCTTTTTTCAGCGCAGCCATCTCCTCTTCCAGAGCGATCATCTGGTTGGGATCAATGTAGTCCGGATGGTCCTGCATCCTTCTTTTCCCCATCATTTTGCCTCCTGCCGCCGGGAGCCGCACTCCCGGCAGGTATCTATCACCCTAATCCAGGAAAAACCAGTCCGCATATCCCATCTTCTCGAGGTTCTCTTTGCTGATCCTCAGGCTTTCAAACGGGTCTCTCCCGTACGTGGTATCCTGTTCAATGAGAAAATATTCGCTGCCTCCAGCAAAACCGGCTTCTATGCATTCCTTAACCGGAAGATTCCCCTCTCCTATCTCCGCAAATTCCACGATGTCAGAAAATGCAGCCATGAAGGCCTTCGGATCAAACGGTCCCTCCGGCATCTGAATCTGTCCGATGCGGTAATCCTTTAAATGGAGCAGCCGGATTCTTCCATCATACTTCTTTATGAATTCCACCGGATTCTCTCCACCGCGGTGGATCCAGTGGATATCCAGCTCAAATCCCATATATCTTGTATGGTTCCTGATAATGTCCAGCAGATATTCACCGTCATACTTTACGAACTCTACATGGTGGTTGTGATAATACAAATCAATTCCCTGCTCTTTTAATCTGCCGGCGATCTCATCTGCACGTTTCACAAAATCCAGAGCCTTCTCACGGCTCCCCATGCAGGTCATTGGAAGCATGCCGATACGCAGCATATCACAGTTTAACGTCCTGCAGTCCGCCACAATCTTATCGAAATCCGTAGTCAGGTATTCCCCTGGCATACCCGGCATCATCGGCTCCATAGCTGCGCTTAAAGCTGCGATTTTAATTCCGAATTCCTCACAGGCCTTCTTCATGCCTGCAACATTCTCCTCTGTCATAGGGATCTGAGACACCTCCACGCAGTGATATCCCAGCTCTGCGCAGGCTTTTAATGTCCCATAGGCCCCAAGCTCTGCAATTTTATCTTTGATGGTACTCATCTGAATTCCGATCAGTCCCTTATTCATACGATATCTCCTCTCTGAAATCACGATATGGTTACGTAAGCGCCGCTCCTGCCAGACTCTAAAATGGCGTCTATCAGGCGAATGCTCATTTCCGCGTCCTTTACTCGGATATAGTCCCCTTTATCCTCTTCCAGTACCTGATAAAACCTGCGAATCAGTTTTTCATGACTGGCGCCGTAATAGAAACGGGTCCCTGGAAATTTCCTGTCCTCAGTCAGATACTTTTTTTCTCCACCCGGCAGGATTTGATACAGGATATTTTCCTCTATACGGAACTCAGCGCGTTCCAGCTGGACCGCAATCTGCACCGCCTCGTTCTTATAGTTGGCATTCGTGGCAAAGAACAGACCTCTCGCACCATTTGCATAATCCAGCCTTGCGGTCACCGTATCCTCTACCTCGATGCCGTAATCCAGGATCTGGCTTACAGAGGCTTTCAGCCCTTTCATGTTTCCGCCTAAATAGTACAGAAGGTCCAGAGTATGCACCGACTGATTAATCATACAACCGCCCCCTGCCGTAATCCAGCTTCCTCTCCAGGGCTTTACGCGGTAATACTCGGCTGGACGGTACCAGGGGACGATGCCTCTCGTCCCCACCACCTGCCCGTATTCACCACTTTCTATGAGCTTCTTTAACAGCTCCACGCTCTCGTTGAGACGGTTCTGCAGGCAGATGGTGATACGGACCTCCGGATGCGCTTCTTCCAGCCGGACGAACCGTTCGGCTTCCTCCGTATTTAGGGCCACCGGCTTTTCACAGAAGACGCTGCAGCCCATCTCCACCAGTTCTTTCGTCACCGGATAATGCAGGTAATGGGGCAGACACACATGAACACAGTCCGGTCTTTCTTTCTCCACCATCTCATGGTAATCCGTATAAAAGGCTGTGCCGGACGGTGCTGCTTCCTTCGCCTCCGGATTGCTGTCGCAAACCGCGCACAGAACCATATCCGGACTTGACTCTATGATCGGTATATGTATTTTGGATATATCTCCCAGTCCAATAACTGCGGCCTTCTTCATCTTTCTTCCTCCAGGTTCTGCGGGTATGCGCCGGTTCTGCACCGGCGCATTTACGCTAACGGGTTGGGAATTTGCCTTCGGCGGCAATTTTCCTGTTTAGTTCTTCCAGATACAGATCCTCGTCGACCGGCAGATCCACTTCCTTTCCCAGCCAGCTGGAAAGCAGGGTCGCATTCGCCAGGTTTACACCGTTGATGCCGTCGGCCCCCGGTGCCAAAAGAGGGGTTCCCTCCAGTATATGGCATGCGAAATCCTCCATTACGGTCATATGCTGCACGCCCCATCCATCTGTATTCTCAAAGGTTTCCACTGTGTACAGGCCATCAGCTCCGGCAGCATTTCCCTGTGTCAATTTCACCAGCTCCATCATGGACATCGTGCGGTTTAACTCGTCTTCCTTTTTCTTCAGCCGGTAAACTGTCGCTGTTCTGCTGTCTTCCACGACAATCTTTCCGCCGTCCAGGTCGATCTCCAGACGGTCTGTGCCGATGGGATCATGGGTACAGGTTACAAAGCTCCCGGTCGCTCCGCCAGGGTATTCCGTAACAATGGTAACGTCGTTCTCCACAATAATATCCCTGTGATCGCCATAGATGCATTTTGCGTAAACCTTATTGGGGATTCCGCATATCCACTGCCACAGATCCAGCTGATGAGGAGCCTGATTGACCAGGACGCCTCCGCCCTCTCCTCCCCAGGTCGCGCGCCAGCCGCTCTGACGGTAATAGCTGTCCGGACGCCACCAGGAATTGATAATCCAGTTAGAACGGCGGATCTGTCCCAGCTCTCCGGACTCGACGATCCCCTTAACCTGCTGATACAGCCTGTTCGTGCGCTGATTAAACATAATACCGAAAGCCGTCTCCGGATGCGCCGCCGCGCATTCGTTCATCTCACGCACAGACTTTGCGTATACGCCCGCCGGCTTCTCAACCAAGACATTCATCCCCCTTTCCAGACAGTAAATCGCAATCTCTGTGTGGAGATAGTGGGGAACCGTCGTAACTACCGCGTCAACCGTACCGGAATCCACCAGATCCTTCCAGTCTTTAAAAAACGGCGTCTCGGGATACTTTTCTTTACACATGGCCTCCTTCGCAGGGTCCGTATCGCATAATGCACCGAGGGCACAGTGAGGCGGACACTCCGGTGCGGGCATCCCCGGGAAGCCGCCTCTGCCCGTTAAAAATCCAGCGTATGCGCCTCCCTGTGCCCCGATTCCAACTAATCCAAATCTTACTTTATCCATAAAAACTCTCCTTTCCACCTAACGCTCTATAGCGTTTAATATCTCTTTCAGAGCGTGATACTGCATCGCGTAGCCTTCCGCACCGTTCGTGGCCTTGTTTTCCCGGATGATGCTGTCCGCATCCGCGAGCTCCAGGGATTTCAGCGCATCAAATACTACCAGATGGGGTTCCAGTGTCAGGAAGCCCTCATATCCTTCTTCTCTGACAGCTCTCTCCAGGATCTCTTTAATTTTTCCTTCGCCGGTCCCGCAGAGCACATTTTCTTTATCCGATGCCACGGCATCCTTAATATGGATATAAACAACCTGGTCATGGAGAAGCTTCCAGCACTCCACAGGGTCCTCTTCACACTGCACAAAGTTGGCAAAATCAAAGACTGCCTTAAAATGATCGCTTCCCAACGCATCCAGGATCACCCTGCAGCGCTCCTTCCCATCTCCATAGATCCCCTTTTCATTTTCATGGATCAGTACAACGCCGTACGTTCTGGCTACAGCATCAAACTTTATCAGCTTTTCGATCACTGCTTCCCGGTAGTCCTCCGGATTCCGTCCCTCCGGAATATAGAAACTGAAAATGCGAATGTAACGGCAGTCCAGTACCTTTGCGATCCTGCATAGCTCCTCCAGCTGAACCAGCTGCTTTGCGAACCCTTCCTCATCACCGATTTCAACTTTACCGATGGGTGAGCCTAAGGAAGATACCCGGACTCCCGCGTCCTTAAGCTTCGGCAGCAGCTTCTCCTTCACCTCTTTTGCCGAATAATCAGCTATACTCTTTCCATCGGCAGTGCGAAGGGAAATGTACTCCATACCAAGTCCTGTAACCACCTTCAGCTGTTCATCGAAATCAGAACTGATCTCATCGGAAAATCCGGAAATCATAATTTTCTCCATATGAAGCAACCTCCTGTTTTAAGCATGCTGCGCCTGCGCTTTGATTTCTGCGATCCTTTCCTGAATTTCTTCCATCTTTTCCTTTGTCAGAGGGTAGAACTTCATGGCAACCAGGTTACAGAACAGGCCGAATAAAATCAATCCGAAGAAACAGATCAGGCCGATGAATTTCAGTTGAGGGCTATAGGGAGTATCTACAGTCGGCAGAGTCTCTTTAAAACCGATCATGGCGCACATAACGCCTACGATACTCGCCGCCAGAGAGGAAATCAGCTTATCTACAAAGCTGAACAGGGTTCCCATCAGGCCAGGAACGTATTTCCCGGAACGGTAAACTTCATAGTCGGCACAGTCAGCAGTCATGGGAATAACGATATTGCCGGATACTCCCATACACCCCTGTCCCAGAATATACAACACCAGGAATGCGAGGGTGAAGAAATTCCAGCCGGTGAAGCCTGCAATACCCGGAAATGACATCTGCGCCGGATCTCCGACCACAAACAGTACAATATTTAAGATTGTAAAAATGAGACCTCCCCAGGTTCCGAACAGCATGGCCTTTCTCTGTCCTAAACGGGTTGCGATCCATCCTACGCCGAAGAACAGGATCAGCATGTTCGGAATGGACGTATAACCGGCTACAGCGCCGGACAGCGCATAGTTGCCGCAGACGATGGCATACAGGATAACGCCTATGGTAGAGTTGCTTCGGACAGAGGATGCCAGCTTATCCGTAGATGCCGCTACTACCAGCATCTGGATAGCCCTGTTATTTTTAAGCACTTCCCAGTAATCCTTAAACCCTACCTTGACCGCTTTGCCTGTACCAAAGAACTCCAGGCGGTCCTTGCTGGAAATGCAGTAAACGGCAATACAGGTCAGGATCGCGGATACGGCTGCCACATAGCACCAGATTTCGTGGAAGAATGCGGCGTTGAAGCCGCCGTGTTTCGGTACTAAATAACCGGAAATAAAGATCGGAAGCACCGCAAATACGAGCGTATTATAAACGCCGTCAAATATCGAGAACAGAGGTCTCTGCCTTGGGTCATTGGTCAGACAGGACTGTGCGGATTTCGTAACTACGCATTGGAACGTATAGCCAATGATATAAATCATGTAAATCAGCACAAAGAAAATAAAACGCGCCCCCTGCGGAAAGAGATGGGTCACATGAAGCAGGATAAAGCTTGCCACGGCAAGAATTACATTACCGATGACCATAAACGGACGGTTTTTGCCGAATTTTGTATTCGTCTTATCTACCAGATATCCGATAAACGGGTCTGTGACACCGTCCCAGATACGCATCGTGGTGATCAACGTTGATGCAACGACTACACCTACGCCCACATAGCCGGTTAAGTAATAAGCGATAAAGTTCATCATAAACATGTACAGGTTCGTAGCCGTATTATTAAATGCAAATCCCCCGATCTGCCACAACTTCGCGCGGTGCATGCCGCTTGTATTTGTTGTTGTTCCCATATGTATAAACCCTCCTGATATTTTAATAAAAGCATGGTCCCGTTAGGACAGTCGTCCTCCTTTTTCTAACGACATTTTAGCACTGCTCAGAAAAATGTATGAGGAGAGTTTTTGTAGAAATCTGTAATATTATTATATTTTTTGTAGACTCCCTACAATTGGGTCCTGACGAGAATCAGCTCCCGATACTCGCTGGGAGTTTTACCTGTAGCCTTTTTAAACAGCTTGCTGAAATAATTCACATCCGAGATTCCCACGTCGGCCGCAATATTCTGAATCTGCATATTGGACGTATTCAGATAACGGATCGCCTGCTTCATCCTCTGCTGGTTTACGTATGCCGTAATGGTTACTGACATCTCCTTCTTAAACAGCGAGGACAGATAGCTGGGATTGACACAATATTCTGCCGCCAGGTTCCTCAATGACAGGTCGGACATCAGGTTTAAATCAATATGGTTGACTACCTTTTGAACCAGAGGCGAATATCCCTGAAGAGAGTAATTCCTCACCAGCATACAGTACTTGCGAATCATCTCCAGATTGAACCGGTCTGCCTCCGTCTTCGTCATCAGCGTTTCTATCTTCTTCGCAAACTTGCAGGACAATTCATCGATATGTACCGGATGCACGCATCCCGCCTGGGCCGCCTTTCGGTAAAGCGTATTGGCCGTAATCATAAGATTTCTGAAGTTCCTTGCAGGGTCTTTATACCGTTTGGCAATGTGAAAATTACGGAATCTCCCATGGACCTTCAAGGCTTTTTCCATATTCCCCTGAGCTATGGCAGCCAGCAGCTCCTCTTCTGCTTTATATCTTTCTTCAATCAGCTTTGCCGCCAGAGGCTCAGCCGGAGGATCGCTGAAAAAATTCATATCCCCGTATTCATCAATGCTTTCTCTGCGGACAATTTCCATTTCCCGCCCGCCATAGAGTTTCCCTGCCATAGCTGTAAGGACTGCCAGCCAGGGCTCATAGAGCAGCATAACCGGAACTGCATTATAGTATTCCTGCAGCTCCTTCATCAGCCCCATAGGAATTTTATGGGACTGCACAAGCATATTGAGCTGATACTCATCCACATATTCCTTCTGATACGGCCCAACTAGCACCATTTCTCCATACTGGCCTTCTTCCTTCGGTATTCGGAACAGGCAGTATTCCATTTCAAAACAGTCATTTAAGAAGTACAGGATTCCCTCCCGGCAGAAACTGTACAGATGCCTTACCGTCTGTCCGATCCCGCCCTCCTCCATAAACGTCTTCCTGATACCCAGGTCAAAATCCCCGATTTCGTCATCAGGTGTTTTTATGACCGTCATATTTACTCCAAAGCCCCCTACGAACTCCTCAATGACTTCCAATAAATCTACCTGCATCTTTTCCTCCATCTGTTTTACAAATATACGAATTCTGCATCAGGACACACGGCCTGTGATCTAATTGCTAATATACCTTAAAACGATTGGGAATCGGTAGAACAATTTCAAGTATATATCGTAAAATTTTTACCCCAAATAATCGTTACGCCTGAAATTTTGCTGTTTACTGCATAAAAAAAAGAGACAGGTACTGAAAACCTGGCTCTTTCATAAAATTCTCTGTTAATTTCTCGGATGTGCCCCCGCGTATGCACTGCGAACCGCCTCTCCCTGGGCGTAATTCATGTACATCTGGGTCGTCGCCATATCGGAATGGCCCATCATGGCCTGAACCGCGTGAATATCAGCTCCGTTCTTAAGAAGATGGGCTGCGAAGGAGTGGCGCAGCGTATGAGGCGTTATATCCGCCTGAATACCGGCCTTTTCTCCATAAAATTTAATAATCTTCCAAAAGCCCTGGCGGCTCATGGGACGGCCGCTGCAGTTGGTGAACAGCCACTCGCTCTCCTGGCCCTTTAACAGGCTGACACGTCCGTTTTCCATGTAATTCAGCATGGCCTGCTTCGCAACCTTCCCGAAAGGAATCATGCGCTCTTTATGTTCATCCCGGCACGTGATAAAACCGACTGCCAGATTGATGTCTTCCACCTTTAAATTAATCAATTCCGAAACACGGATTCCCGTAGCATAAAGAAGCTCCAGCATGGCCTTGTCCCGGATCTCCTTCGGCGAATCGCCGTTTGGCTGCTCCAGTAAGCTGTTCACTTCCTCCACTGTCAGTATGGTCGGGGCTTTTTTCTCAATCTTCGGAGCCTTTATAAGTTCCGCCGGATCTCTTCGAATCCGTCCCTCTCCGAATTCATAGTGAAAAAACGCTTTCATGGAAGCCAGAGTCCTGGAAATGGTTGTAGTCGCTCTGCCCTCCTTCTCCAGATACAGCACATAGGAATTAAGGCTTGTCTTTGTAACCTTTTCCACATCCGTAATTCCCTGCGCCTCCAGATAGGAAGCCAGCTGCAGTAAGTCTCTCTGATAAGAGACCTCCGTATTCTTAGAGGTCTTCTTCACCTCTCTTAAGTACTTTACAAACTCATTTATCTCCGTAACCATCTCTACGTCCCCTAACCTGCCGGTATCAAAACAGCCCCAAAATCGGCCTCTTCCTATCCATTATATAGAGTTATTTCGATAAAATCAAACACATTTTTCCCACTTTGGGGGCATTTTCGTACTACTTTACATAAAAAGTACAACATGTTGGAAACGCAGGGATTTTTCTCGCAACATGTTGTAAAAAAAGTTTTAAATATTTTTTTGACTTTTTTCGTCATTTAGCCTGAAATGCCCTTTTCATGCGGTCTTTCAGACATTTTTACCCAGTCATACTCAGGAAGTAGGGATTCAGCCACACCTCGCACGCGCTTCCGGCAGCCACAAATGCCAGCACCAGAAGCAGCGCCGGAATTCTCAGTCTTCCGTTTCTCCTGATTCCCCACATAAGCAGCAGACACCAGACCGGAACGTACAGAAATGCCTGCGGCATCACACTCGCAAGAAAAAACGGCAGTCCCAGAATTCCCTTCTGTCCCGTCATGACGGATAAGACCACCCCCACCGACAGGCCGAAGCCGGCGCTCAGGACGCAGAAGCACGGCACCGCGTAGGCGGTCAGGCCGATCAGCCAGGCGATCAGCACTTCAATCATTCTCTGACGGCAGATATCTCCAAACAGCGCCAGCTGCTCCGTTCTTCCCAGATTCGACTGGTGGCTCAGCAGATTTAAATAGTATCCCGCCTGATCGCTTAAAGAAGCATGCAGGAAATTAGCCGCGGCTGTCCCTGCCAGGAGTCCGGCAAAAAAGAACAGGATAAAACGGTTTCCGCCGCTTCCGTATCCCACGGCAGGCAGAGCAGCCGGGCTTTTCCGAAAATGGATGGGCGTAAACGTTCCGCCCCGTATCCGAAGTCTCGGTCCCATGCTTTGAAGTCGTATGGCCATATACAAAAACCCCCTCACAGGTCTTGTCACAATCTATGCCTGTAAGGGGATTTCTATGCACCGGATTCGCCGGGAAGCGGCTGAATCGTCCCGCCGCCGACCGGCTGATCTGTCCTGCTGCCGACCGGCTGATCCGTCCGGTTATTCCACGTGGTATTTTCTGGCGTATGCCATGATGGCAGCGATCGTCTTTCCATCCGTAATTTTTCCTTCAAAAATAAGCTTCTCCAAATCTGCAACTGGCCATTCTTCCACATCGATGCACTCGTCGTCATCGAGGTGCTGTCTGGACGGCTCCAGATCCCTAGCCACAAAGATGTCGATGGCCTCGTCACAGAAGGCCACGGTCGTGTTCACGCTGATTAAATACTCCATCTTTTCTTTGTCTGTCTTAAATCCGGTCTCCTCTTCCAGCTCCCTGTGCGCACAGTCCAGCTTCGGCTCCTCCGGGAAATCCAGAGCGCCGGCCGGAATCTCCAGCGTATAGCGGTCCAGTGCGTTCCGGTACTGGCGGACCATCAGAAGCTTTCCTTCCTTCGTCACGGGAACCACTGCAGCCGCGCCGTTGTGATGGATAAAATCCCAGTGAGCCTCATGCCCATTGGCTTCCACTGTGTCCTCGTAGATCTTTAAAATTGTTCCCTGATACTTAAGTTCCCTGTTCAAACGCTTTACCGGCGGCTGTTCCATATGTAATTCTCCTGTCTCTTTTTAATTTTGTTCAAATTTTTTATTTTGTTCAAACCGGAATCCTGAAACCAGTTCTTTTAACCTCTGTGCCTGTCCGAAGAGTTCTTCACTCGTAGCCGCGCTTTCCTCAGCCGTAGCCGCGCTCGACTGAACCACTGTCGATATCTCCTCAATTCCTTTTTTAATCTGTGCCACCGCTCCTGCCTGAACCTCCGAAGCTCCTGATATTTCAGTTAAAAGATCTGCAGATTTTTTCGATGATTCCGCAATAAGATTGAGAAACTCCGCAGTTTCATTCGCAATGTCGGTGCCTTCCTGTACCGATCTTATTGTGTTTTCAATCAGTTCCGTTGTATTTTTCGATGCCTCGGAACTTTTCCCCGCTAAATTCCTCACTTCGTCTGCCACAACAGCAAAACCTTTCCCCGCCTCGCCTGCACGGGCTGCTTCGACCGCTGCGTTCAACGCAAGAATATTGGTCTGAAACGCAATATCCTCAATTGTCTTAATGATCTTTCCAATTTCATTGGAAGCATTGCTGATCTGTCTCATCGCCTCCAGCATACTTTTCATCTTACGCTGCCCTGCCGTCAGTTCAACTGAAGTATTTTCCGCCTGATTGCTGGCATTTTGGGCATTCTCTGAATTTTTGTCAATCTGACTGCTGACTTCCGTTACAAAATCTACCAGTTGTTCAATGGAACTGGCCTGTTCCACCGTTCCCTGGCTTAACTGCTGCGCTCCTGCAGACACATGGGAAGAACTCCCCGCAACCTGCTCTGCTGAATCATTAATATTGGAAAGAGTCCTGCCCAGACGCTCAGAAATTCCATAAAGAGAATTTCTGATTGCTTCAAAATCGCCCGCATACTGCGCTTTGCTCTGAATTCTGAAATCTCCGTTTTCCATCCGGGTCAGGTTCTCTGTCACATCGTTAATCACACTCTTCGGGCGGGACTGCATTCCGGAAAAGCATACGGCCAGATCACCAAATTCATTCTTTGCATGATAAAGCACACTCTCCTCCATATTCCCTTCCTCAATCTGCCTGGCTCCAATTAAGAGCGCTTTCAGCGGCCTCATAAAGATCTTAACCAGCATCTCAAGAACTGCAATTGTCAGCACAAATGCAATACCAAAAACGATTAACATTTTTATAACGACATATCCGGCATTTGTTACTGACCTGTTACGGAATTTTAGAGCATTGGCAGACGCGGTCTCTATAATAGAATCCACATTTGTAATTGCTGTTTTTTCCAACTGCGCATACTCAGCAGCAATTTCGTCTGATACCGCACGGCCAGCCTCTAACTCAGCGATTATTTCCTTTCCTTTGCTGCCCCATGCCTCAACAGAGCTGAGAATCATCTTCATGTTATCGCTCATGGGTTCTGTCTTATCTACTTTATTGCCTTCAATGTCAACAAGCTGCTGATATGCCCCCGTCAAATTTTCCTCCAACTCAGTATCCAGAGGCTTATTGTGCAAAATTAAATCTCTGATTCCATTACCGGTCCGGGCAATTTTGCATTTCGTCTCCCACATTCCTACCAGATTCGTATGGGGTCTGTCATACAGTGTTTTCGTATCATTGCTCATCCCTCTGATATCCTTGACACAGAATATCCCCAGCAGCAAAAGCATTAATAATTCTATTCCAAAGCAGTACACCAGTAATCTCTTTACTTTAATATTTTCCAGCCATGCCAGCTTACTTCCTGCTTTTTTATTCATCGTTTGTCCTCCACTCATAGTTATTACTACTAATATCGGACAATAGATGAATTTTTATAATGATAAATTTACATTTTCTTCCAAAATTATTTTAGCAGGGGAATTCTATATGCTCACTCTTTTCATAGCAGGCGTCTCCCGCCTTAATGACCGCATTGCGGAACCCATATTCCTCCAGCGCCGCAACCGCCGCGATCGTCGTACCGCCCGGCGAGCAGACCTTGTCTTTCAGCGCACCCGGATGTTCTCCGGTTTCCAGCACCATCTTCGCGCTTCCTAAAACGGTCTGGGCCGCCATCTTATAGGCGGTGTCCCGGGGGAGTCCGTACTTCACCGCACTGTCAGCCAGGGCCTCGATAAACATGTATACATAGGCCGGAGAGCTTCCGCTGGCACAGACAACCGCACTCATCAGACGTTCCTCCACGATACACATCTCACCAAATGAGGTGAATATCTCCCGGATGGTCTCTTTTTCCTCGTCATCAAACACCTTTGCATCGTAGCAGACGCCCGTCATCCCTTCGCCCAGGAGTGCCGGTGTATTCGGCATCGCCCGCACTACCCGTTTTTCTATTCCCAGCTTTTCCTTCAGCTGGCCGATGGTGATTCCCGGTGCAATGGAAATAATCACATTGGCTTCCGTCACCACGTTACGGATATTTTTAAGCACCGGATCGAAATACTGGGGTTTTACCGCCAGAATGATGTACTTCGCCTGATTGGCACATTCCGCGTTGCTTCCCACATGAGTGACTCCCGTCTCCTCCGTAATCTCTTCGCATTTCTCCTCATTCACATCCGTAAAAATGATGTCTCCCTTACCATATACATGAAGCAGCCCCTTTAAAATCGCACTGCCCATATTGCCGATGCCGATAATTCCAATCTTCGCCATATACGATGCCTCCTGTTCCTTATGTTCAGCCTGTTTCAATGATACATATTCTAACACTCTTCCATTCATTATTCAATGGCCGCAGAACCAGGAAATTCCTTTTTCATAAAATTCCATTTAAAAATCCGTTCATTTTATATAATCAGTCATTTATCTTTATATTTTTCAGCCTTATATGACTGTCTCCTGACATTTTGCCTTATTTTTTTATCTCATACTTATTTTTTCAACTTTTTGTCAGGTTTTATTCATACTTTTTGTTGATTTTATTGCTTTTTTCCGTATTATTTCAACATTTTGTTTGACTATTCCATACCTCAGTGATAAAATTAAATAAGAAAAGACAAGCCAACAATAACGGAGGGATTTATGAAAACGATCTACGATAACTGGCCATTCTGGCAGAGGCTTTTAAACATGCTGGAAAATGAATTCGGCAACCGCTGTGAACTGATTCTGCACGATCTGACCAGGGATTACGCCCATACGGTCGTCGATATCCGTAACGGCCACATTACCGGGCGCAAGATCGGTGACTGCGGAAGCAACCTCGGCCTGGAGGTACTGCGCGGAGAAGTTAAGGACGGAGACCGGTACAACTACGTTGTCCACACACCAGATGGAAAGATCCTGCGCTCTTCCACGATGTTTCTCTATGACGATGACGGTAATGTAATCGGTTCACTCTGCATTAATCTGGATATCACGCAGACCGTCGCCCTGGAAGGGATACTGCACCAGTATAACCGTTACGTTCCCGGCATGGAGACAGAAAAACCGGAAGAGGAATGCAAGGAGACGTTTGCAGGCAACATCAGTGATGTACTCGATTTTCTTATAGAACAGGCCGGTGAACTGATTGGGAAACCGGCAGATGAGATGAACCGTCTGGAAAAAATCCGTTTTACAGGATATCTTGACGCAAAGGGCGCTTTTCTGATCACCAAAGCCAGTGACCGGGTCTGTGATTACTTAAAGATTTCCCGCTATACGCTATATAACTACCTGGATCTGGCCAGAACCGAGAATGGTGAGTGCAATTTAAACACCAAAAGTTTAACAAAATCAACGAAAATTCTCCCAGACTCACAGGTGGGAGATGAATCGCAAAAACAAACTTAGCGGCAGTGGCAGGCAGATATCTCCCACTGACATGAGGTCAAAACAATCCGGGCAACCGGATAAAATGGCAGCATAGCTACTATGCCATTCTGGGTTTTGTATTCTGGACTCAGAATGTGGATTGAAATAAACACGAAAAGAGAAGGGACAGGGGAAACATGAATATTTATGACGAACTGAATGTGGACAGGATCATCAATGCCAGCGATACCTACACACGAATCGGCGGTTCCCGCATGAGCCGCCGCACACTGGAGACCATGCAGGAAGCCGCAGAAAGCTTTGTGGACATCGGAGAATTATCCGATGCCATCTGCAGGCGAATTGCCGAGCGCACCGGCAATGAGACGGCGTTCATCTCATCGGGGGCGGGGGCCTGTGTCGTTCTCACTGCCAGTGCCTGTATGACCAGGGGAAACGAAGAGCTGATGTACCAGCTGCCGGATGCCTCCGCCTGCCCGAAGAATGAAATCATCGTATTTGCGTCTCAGAAGAACTGTCCGATTCTTCCCTACTGGCATTTAACCGAGCTTTCTGGCGCATCGCTTATTCCTGTGGGGGACAGTATGAAAGCGCTTCAGGAGGCCATCGGGCCGAAGACGGCCGCCGTCTTCTTCTTCACCGGAACCGTTTATGAATGGACCACTCCCGACATAAGGGATGTGATTGAGACAGCGCATGCGGCCGGTGTGCCCGTGATCGTGGATGCGGCGGCTCAGCTTCCTCCGAAGTCTCTGATGTCCTGGTATACCGTGGACCTAAAGGCGGATGCCGTCATTTTCAGCGGCGGAAAATTCATAAACGGTCCTCAGACGACGGGGATCGTGCTGGGACGCCATGAGATTCTTGACCACTGCCGGGCTATGGCCAGCCCTAATGTAAGAATCGGCCGGCCCTATAAGGTAGGCAAAGAGGAGTATGCGGCGTTTTACCGGGCCTGCATGGATTTCCTGGATTTGGATGAGGTGGCGAAGTACCAGGAACTAAAGGCTGTTCTGGAACATATAAAGGCCTCTCTTTCCGACGTTTCAGGGTATCACAGCTACATAGAGGAAACCGGGCGTCTCGGCCAGCAGATTCCCATGCTCTACCTTCAGTTCACCGATGGAACCACGGGAAAAGAGTGCTATGACTTCCTGTATACCGCACCGGAACGGATAGATATCGGAACCTTTAACCCCAAAGATCCCACGGGTGATCCGTGCCGCATCTTTATCAACGCCATAAATCTGCGTGAACCGGATCTCCCAATTCTGATTCAGAAACTGAACCGGTTCCTCACCTTACCGGAAAGGGGGCGTTCCCATGAATAAAAAAACGCTGGTCCGGTACTACGATGCCGAAAAAAACCGTTTCTTTAACGGCGTGCTCTGCGGCCGGGATGGAAACTGGCATATCGAATACAGAAACGACGGCCCGCCCGAAACAGATCTTTTCTTAAGCCCCGGATGGATCGATATGCACGCTCACATCTTTGACGGATTCGGCCTTTTCGGTACGGAAGCCGATGCGGTCGGCTGGAAGACAGGAACCTGTCTTCTGGTCGATGCCGGAACCGTGGGGGAGTACACACTTCACGGCTTTACAAAGTATGTGGTGCCGACCATTGAAACGAATATCCGGCTGTTCCTCTGCATCAGCCCGATCGGCGTGATCTTCCATCACGATTACAATGCCATGCAGTATTTGGACGCTGACCGCTGTGCCGCATGTGTGGCCGAAAATCCCGGACTGATCTCCGGTGTGAAAGTGCGTATGGGCAGTGAGACCATCCGTCACGAGGGTCTCGAACCGCTGCGCTTAGCCAGCCTTGCCGCCCGGAAGGGAGGTGTTCCGATGATGGTTCACGTCGGCGGAAATCCTCCGTATTTAAAGGACATGGAACCATATTTTGAAAAGGGAGACATCATAACCCATGTATTCAATGGCCGCGGCGGCGACGTGTGGAACCCTGACGGGACACCGTCAGACGCACTTCAGAAGCTGATCGATCGTGGCGTCTGGCTTGATGTGGGACACGGAAGCAGCAGCTTCGATTTCGATGTATTTGAAAGAGCCATCCGCCACCCGCTGCCCCGCTTCCTGATGGGAACCGATTTACACCAGAGTTCTGTGAAGAAACTGGTGCGAAACATGGCTGTCCTGCTCTCCAAACTATACGGCTGCGGTGTTTCTCTGGAAGACATTCTTTACGGTGTCACCACAGGCCCCGCGACGGCACTGGGACTCACCGACTGGTGCCGCTTGAGTACAGTTCAGAATGCCACACTGTTCCGCATCGTGGATCATACGGAGACGTATGAGGACTGTCAGGGAAATTCGCGGACCTTTCACAAAGCATTTTCAACAGAGGCTGTTATACTGAATGGGGAGTATCGAAAGACTGCTGCTGTATTATAACGAAAAGGATATGTTGAAGAATAAGGAGTCCGGCGAGCCGGACTCTCGCGCCGAAGCGCGGTTGCTTCAGCAACCATATTTCCTTAGCGCGAAGTGCGCATCCTGCCCGGAGGGCTTTTTATGTAATAGGAGCACTTTCCTATTACATAAAAAGCTGATCTCCATGGACCGTTTGGATCCACGGAAATCAGCTTTACTTTTTTATCAGGAAATGTCTCTCATGGCTGCGGCTTTCCTTCCCCACAGCTCTTACCGCCTTCCACAGCTACATAATCCCGTTAAAATCTGCGTTTTTCAGCAGTTTTTCCAGACGAAGCTGCGCTTCTCTTAAAAGCCGGATCGTGAGTGCTTCCTTTTCCGGATCATACCGGAATACCGGCATGGCGATGCTCATGGCCGCAATCACTCCGCCATCCCGCCGGATGGGCACAGCCACACAGCGAATGTACTGGGTTGATTCCTCACATTCAAAGGCAAGCCCGTTTCTCTGTATCTCATCCAGCTGGTATGAAAGCCTGTCTATGTCGGTTATCGTATTCGGCGTCAGCGCTTTTAAGCCGTCCGGATACAACCGCTTCAGTTCGTCCTTTGATTTTCCCGACAGCAGCGCTTTCCCGATTCCTGTCGCGTAAGCGGGCAGCCGCTGTCCCGGGGATACCACGGAACGGACCGGCTCGGTGGAATCCACCTTATAGAGGTAGAACACGTCTCCCTCTACCAGTTGGGCAAAGTAGCAGGTCTCGCCGCAGGCTTCCACAATCGTATGCATCTGCGTCTGAATGTCGGTGGTGAGACCGCCTCTTCTTAAATATACATTACCAATCTCATAAGCCTTGTATCCGATACAGTACCGGCCCGTATCAGGATTCAGGGACAGCATATGAAGCTCACAGAGCGTATGTACAATTGGGAACAGGCTGCTTTTCGGAGCTTTTAATGCGGAAGCAAGCTCTGTCAGCGTCATTCCCTGGGCGGGCGCTGCCGTCAGCTGCTCCAGCGTATCAATCACGCGTTTCGTCGCGCGGTGAAGTTCCTCGTTTGGCACGTTCTAACACCTCTTCTTTTATTCACAGCTGTGTATCTGCCGCACAGCTGAACAGTTATTCTTATTGTACACACTTTTTCCAAATAGTACAAGCATTAAGTTTAGTAAATCCACACCTCGCGATGTGAACTCCTTTGCAGAACCGTACGTGCGGCTTTCCCGCATACGGCTCTTCATAATAACTTTCACAGTCGTTGTTACTCATAGAGGTTCACATATCTTTTCGGATATGCCAGCGGATAGTATTTTAACATCTCCCGGAATCCCTCCCAGTTGTAACTTCTCTTTTGGCTTCTTCGGTTCATCATTCCATACAACAGCTTGGTTGCATGGTAATGATACTTTATCAGCATTGGTATGTTGTACGTCACTCCATAATATCGATAATGTCCGCTCAGTTTTCGATTCAGTATCTCCATGGTTTCTCTTATCGGCTTCATCAGACGCCCTTTCAACCACTTCTTCAACTCTTTTATCTTCATTCGATACTTCTTCCCGCTCGTCTTTGCTTTTACCACGAACGTTCCTTTACGGCTTTCTCCACAATAGAATGTAAATCCCAGAAAATCAAAGGTTTCCGGTTTCCCCTTCCCTTTTCTCTTCCTTCTTTCCTTCGCATACCTTCCAAACTCTATCAGCCTGCTTTTGCTCGTCTCGATTTCCAGTCCAAACTTTCCCAGTCTCTCCTGCATCTGCTCATAATACTTCTCCGCTTCCCACTTATTTTCGAATCCCGCTATGTAATCATCTGCATAATTCTCCAGAAAATTATCTCCGCTTCCTCTTTTTGTCCAGTACTCACGAAACCACAGGATCAGTACATGGTGCATATAGATATTTGCCAGCAGCGGACTAATGATATTTCCCTGGCTTGATCCCTCTTCGGCTGCGTGGTATTCCCCCGCCTCCAGCACCCCTGCTTTTAAATACTTTTCTACCAGTCTGAGTATGTTTGGGTCTTGTATGTAATATCCCACGAACTTTAACACCCACTCGTGGTTCATATGGTCGAAGAACCCTTTGATGTCCGCATCTACGATATAGTTGATTCTTTTCCTCGTGATTTGGCCTATCATTTCTTTTACCGCCATATGGCAGCTCTTTTCCGGACGGAATCCATACATGTTCCCGCGAAACTTTGGCTCATATACTGCCTCGATGATTTTCTTCAATCCCAGCTGGACGATTTTGTCTTCGTACACTGTGATTCCCAGCGGGCGCATCGTTCCATTTCCTTTCGGTATGTAGACGCGCAAAGAGGGAGCTGGCTTATATGCTTTGTTCTTCAGCCGTTCCACCAGGTTTCTAATGTTCTCTTTCAGGTTTTGACTGTATTCTTCTTTTGTTACTCCATCAACACCCACTGCCTTCCTGCCGTCCAGTTCCTTATGACACTGGGTCAGCAGTTCTTCATTCAGCAAATGATAAAGTGACGTAAACTTTGGTCTGATTTCATGCGATGCTTTGTCTGCTATTCTTTCTAATTTCGTTTCCATTTATCCTCCGTCCCTGAGTACGGTAAATGTGTCCTCAGAAAGAGCGTTATTATGTACCCGCCTTCCCTCCGCCGGCATTACCTGGTTTCTTTGGTACTATGCGTGATATCCGACTGCCTGCCGTCCATTTGATTTCCTTCTTTTTATCGTTGTACGTCATACTTGCATGATTACAAGAGACAACAGGCTCTCCCCAGTTGACTGGATAGTCATAGTGAAACATGATTGGCCCTCTGACCCCGCCAGAGCCACAACACACTCGCGCTATCGCATGTCATGATACTGCCTTCCGCATGGTTAAACTGCGTCGGCCTCTGAGACTTTGTAAAATTTCGGGGCTCTATAGCATTGCAACCCTGCTTCCTTGCTGTCTACGCTTAGCCCTGCCTGTTACCAGACAACACCCAAGACTCGCTAACGGCGGCTCGCTACGCTTTGCCGTGCGGGTGTTCCACCCGCTAAACTATCCGCCCTTTTTTTTCTGGGCGCACTTAACCTTTTACAGCCCCCTGCGTCATGCTGCTGATAAAGTAGCGCTGCAGGAAAATAAACATTACCACGACGGGAAGACTGGAGAGCAGGGAAGCGGCCATCAAGTCGTTCCACATGATTTTATCATAACTCGCCATCTGTCCGATCGCCACCGGTAACGTCTTCATCTTATCCGATGTAATACACAGCATGGTAAACATATATTCATTCCAGCTCTGGATAAATGCGTAAATTGTCGTGGAGATCAGACCAGGCAGCGTCAGCGGAGCGATAATCTTCCAGAATATCTTCAAATGGCTGCAGCCATCAATTCTGGCCGCCTCGTCCAGTTCCCTGGAAATGCTGTTAAAGAATCCATACATCATCCAGGAACAGAACGGTATGACACTGGCGATGTGAACCAGGATGATTCCTCTTCTGGAGTTGGCCAGCCCATAGATTGTAAGAAGCTTATAATAGGGCACAAACAGCATAACCGCCGGAAACATCTGAGTCACAAGAATGAACATCATGATCATCCCTTTTCCTTTAAACTGAAAACGGGAGAACCCATAGCCGGCCAGCGTGGAGAAGAGGACCGCAAGTACGGTAGCCACCGTGGAGATAACCACACTGTTCTTTAAATAGGTGAAAAACGGATACTCTGTTATTACGTTTTTGTAGGCCTCCAATGAAAATGTCTTTGGAAACATCGTTACGGTAGAGCTGGTCATAATCTCGTTGATTGACTTGAATGAGGTGGAGGCCATATAGAGAATCGGCACAAGGACGATCAGGCTTCCCAGAGTCAATCCGATATAGCAAAGCGCATTTATTCTCTTTTGACTATTCATCCTTTAACAACCTCCTCTGCAGAATACTAATGACAATACAGATCAGGAACACCACAACCGCCAGGGCGGACGACGGACCGAAATCGAAAAATTCGAATGCCCGCTTATAGATGTTGACACCGATGGTATTGGTGGCACTGTTGGGGCCGCCCTGGGTCAGCAGCCAGATCATCGTCACATGCTTGAACCACCATACGACATCGAGAATCAGGGTAACGGAAAGTGTCGATTTCATGCTGGGAACCGTCACATACCAGAAGGTCTTCCAGTTGGTGGCTCCATCGATTCTGGCCGCCTCAATGATGTCACCCGGTACAGTCTGAAGTCCGGCCAGAAGCTGGATCATCACGAGAGGGTATCCTTTCCAGATACAGATAAAGATTAGTACTGCAAGTGCCAGCTTCGGAGATCCCAGCCAGGACATCGGCTCCTGCAAAATCCCCATGGATACCAGCGTACTGTTTAAAAATCCCATGGTAGGATTGAAAATCCACCGCCACAGATTAGCAATTACGACTTCCGGAAAGAGCCATGGAAGCAGTAAAATAGCCCGGAATACGGTGCGCCCCTTTATATCCCGGTTCAGCATAACTGCAAATAAAAATCCAAAAATAAAGTGTCCCAGTACGACGCCGACCGTAAAGATCAGCGTGATCTTCATGCTGGAATAGAAATCGGCCTCCGTCAAAACCTTTGCATAGTTTTTCAGGCCAATAAAATTCCATTTGTTGACCAGATTCGTCTTAAAAAAGCTGATATAGATTCCATAACAGAACGGATAAAGAAGCAGCAAAGCCAGCGTGATCACCGCAGGCGTGACAAAGCCATAGGCCGCAACGCGCGTTTTTACCCGATTCATCGTTCCATTCATTCCGTGCTTCAAATAATCACTCCCCTCAACATACAGGAAAGACCGGCTGCCGGAGGGCAGAGCCGGTCTTTCCTGGCTGGTACTTTAACCTTCATTCGCGGCGTCACAGATCTCCTGCGCTCTCTTCTGCGCTTTGGCTGCTGCCTCCTCTACGGTCGATTCTCCGGTGAATACAGACTGATATGCCTGTCCATGTACATCGTTGATCTCGCTGTAGCCTGGAATATTTGGTGTTTCATAAACGGTCTGGCGTGCCTCTAAGAAACCGGCCAGCTCCGGCATATCGTTGATGCTCGGATCGTCAAGAGTCTCTGTACGGGTTGGAAGACGGCCTGTCATAACAGAAAATTCAAGCGCTCTCTCCTTCTCAAGCATAAACTTAATAAATTCAGCAGATTCTTTTTCATGTTTTCCAGGTGTAATGAAATACCCAAACCCACCCGGTGTGCTGACAGAACGCTCCACTGCCGGTACCGGGAAGGAACCGAGTTTGCCCTTTAACTCCGGAACCTGAGAGGTTATCGCACCAATCGCATTGGAGCCGGTAATCAGCATGGCTGCTTTGCCTGATGAAAACAGATTGACTGCGGTCGGGTAATCGGTCTCAATGACTCCCGGAGGGCAGGTATGGTAAGTCACATCCAGATCGGTGTAGGCACGCAGTGCATCAATATACTTCTGAGAACCGATATCGGTAGTCCACTTTCCATCGTCTCCCAGAATAAACTCATCCACACCAAAGTTACGGATCACATACTGGAATCTTCCTGCGCCGGAACCATTGTTTGCGCCGACCAGGGTATTACCGTAGGCTCCGTCCCCCGTCAGGGCTTTGGATACTTCTACAAATTCATCCCATGACTTCGGTACCGCTACCCCTTTTTCATCGAAGATATCTTTACGGTAAACAATACCAGATGCTCCGCTGAACCATGGCGCGCCGTAAGCCACTCCGTCTACACTTGCACTTGCAAGGCTGACACTTTCAAATCCGTCCACGTAGTCCTGACCAAAAATTGGTGCGATTTCCGCAGCCAGCCCCATGTCCACAATCGTAGCGGTATCCAGCATATTCGCCAGGAAGAAGTCCGGCATGGAATCCGATGTTGCCAGCGTTATGTACTTTTTCATAAGATCATTGGCGCTGACGCCCTCTACTTCCACGGTAATTCCGTTGCCCAGCGCATTGAACTCCTCAATACACTTCTTTTCAAAGTCTCCCTCCGGAGACTCCAGAATCGTGGAAGAAATATAAGTAATCGTCACATTCTCTCCACTGCTTTCCTTTGCAGCTTCTGTCTCCCCCTCTGTCTTTGCTGCTTCCGTCTGCTGTGTCTCTGCGGCTGCCGCTTTCGTAGTCTCCGGAGCCGCTTCTTTTCCGCCGCATCCGGCCAGCATAGAAGCCGCCATCACTACTGATAATCCAATTGCCAGATTCTTTTTAACCATTTCTTCTCCTCCTTGTATCGCTCTATCTTTACCATTCAATTGGTGTTCCGTCGTAGGTCCGCCACATTGGATTCTTCCAGTTATGGCGGTTCTTATTCTGCTCCTGAACCATCTCCTCGTCTACTTCTACGCCGAGTCCCGGCCCTTCTGGAATCTCAACAAAACCATCTTTAAAATGAAATACTTCCTTATTCTTTAAGAAATTGATCCTCGGGTTCGTATCGCCTGCATCGTGAATATCAATGCTCTGTTCCTGAAGCACCAGATTCGGTGTCGCCGCTCCCATCTGAATACAGGAAGAAAATGCAATCGCGTCCAGAGGACAGTGCGGCGCAACTGCCACATCGTAAGCTTCCGCCATGGCTGCGATTCTTCTCGCTTCGCTGATACCACCCGCATGGCTCAAATCGGGCTGGATAATATCCACATATCCCTGTTCAAACAGAGATTTATAATCCCACCTGCTGTACATTCGCTCTCCTATGGCAATGGGCGCAGATGTATACTTCGCTACCTCACGCAACGCTTCCTTATTCTCCGGAAGCACCGGTTCCTCCATAAAAAGCGGATGAAACTGGTCTAATTCCCGGACCAGAACCTTTGCCATAGGCTTGTGAATTCTTCCGTGAAAATCAATGGCCATATCGATGTTGTTACCGATGGCATCACGGATTGCTCCTACTTTTTCCACCAGCTTATTCACGCTTTGCAGCGTATCTACATAGTGGGTGGGGTCTGTCGGCGAAGTCTTAATGACTGTATAGCCTTCCCTGACCGCCTGTCTCGCATCCTCTGCCACTTCTTCCGGCGTATCACCGTGTATGCTTCGGTATACCTTAATCTTATCCTTGACCTTTCCCCCCAGCATCTCATAAACAGGAGCATGATAATACCGCCCCTTGATATCCCACAACGCCTGGTCGATACCGGCGATCGTGCTCATCAGCACCGGACCTCCCCGATAAAAGGCGCGGCGGTACATGGTCTGCCAGTGCTCCTCAATCCGCAGCGGATCTTTTCCTATAAAATAGTCGCGCCACTCATTCACGGAAGCTTCCAGCGTTGCAGCTCTTCCTTCTACCAGAGGTTCTCCCCAGCCACAAATTCCTGCATCCGTCTCAATCTTTAACAGCAGAAAACGGTGTGGCATAAAATAGAGCTTCATGTCTGTAATTTTCATTTTTCTCCTTGCATCCCTTTCTGTTTCATTATTTGTACTTCTCGCTTATCTGTTCGTATATAGGAACTTAGTTCCTCATATTAGCCATATTTTTACTATACCCCATGTTTTCCCGTCTGTCAATATAGAAAATCTCTTTTTTCTGTATTTATTGTTTATTATGTACTTCTTTTTTCTTTTATATTTCAATTTTTATAGCATATTATTATTATATTTTTTCTTTCAGCAAAAAACAATTGACAAAAGCTTTTCCTCACGCCTATAATATAATTAGTTTTTAAAGAACCTAGTTCTTATATAGGAACTATATGTTTTCGGATTATTAACTTCATCTTACTTTTATGTTCTTTAAACAGGAGGTCATCATCATGACAACTTTTGATAAAATTCTGGCAGGCGGTATCATCACAATTATCCGCGGCCTGGATTCCGATCATGCGGAAAAGACGGTGGAGGCAATCTTCGCGGGCGGGCTTCGCCTGGCCGAGATCACCTTTGACCAGACAGCCGCGCCTGAGGTTACAGCGAATATCATCCGCACTTTAAACCGGAAATTCGAGGGGCGGGTCCTCATCGGCGCAGGCACCGTCATGACCGCCGGGCAGCTCCATGCAGCGTATGACGCAGGAGCCGCCTACATTATTTCCCCCAATGCAGATTCCGCCATTATCCGTGAGACAAAGCGCCTCGGCCTTCTTTCCATACCCGGCGCCTATACCGCAACGGAGGTGGCACGCTGCTATACCGATGGAGCCGATATTGTAAAGGTATTCCCCTCTGATTCCGCCGGTCCGGGTTACATAAAAGCGCTTCGCGGCCCGCTTCATCACATTCCGCTTGCCGCAGTCGGCGGAGTAAACCTGGAGAATATTCGGGATTTCTTCGACGCAGGAGCCTGCTGCGTGGGCATTGGTTCCAATATTGTCAGCAAACAGGCCGTACAGGAAGGGGATTTTGACAAGATCCGAATACTTGCCGCCGCTTATGCGGCAAAACTTGAATAAGAAAGTTGGTGTTTCCTTGTATTACTTCTACTTTGACTCAGGTACAACAAACACACGGGCCTGCCTCTTAAATGGCGGGACCATTCTAAACCGCGGAGAAATTCCGGTCGGTTCCCGCGATTCCGCCCTGCATCAAAACCGGGATGTCCTCATATCCGCATTAAAGCGGCTTTATGACCAGCTCCTCTCCGAATCAGGAATTGCCGATACGCAGGTAGCGGATATCTATATGTCCGGAATGATCTCCAGTCCCTCCGGTTTGACAGAGATTGAGCACTTGTCCACCCCTGTGGATTTTAAGAAATTGAAAAACAGTATTGTCACTCATTATGAGGCCGATTTTTTTCAGCGAAACGTTCATATTATTCCCGGAATCAAGACGCTTCCCCAGGGAATGACGGCTTCCGTCGAGACTGTGGTTGATGCCAATAACATGCGCGGAGAGGAAACCGAGTTGTTTGGAATTCTCCACCGCTGCCCTGGTCTGGCCAGCGGCAGAAGCATCATCCTGCTTCCCGGTTCCCATACTCAGGCGGCTTTCCTGTTCGGCGGTACCATCGAAGATATCTCTTCCACCATAACAGGGGAGCTCTATCACGCCCTGGCCGGACACACAATTCTCGGTTCCAGCATCAATGGAGAGAAGTGTACGGAACTTCTCCCCCACATGGTCTGTATGGGATACGATATCGTCCACCGGTACGGTTTCAACCGCGCGCTGTACGTCGTCCGCAGCATGGACTTATTCGCCGGTTCGACGCTGTCTGAGCGGCGCTCCTACTTAGAAGGCGTAATTAACGGCGGGGTCATGGATGCCATTGTCTCCGTCACGCAGGACAAGCCAGCTACCATCGCCGTGGCCGGACCGCATATGCAGTATGAGATCTTTTCGGCCTTTGCCGATAAGCTGTTTCCGCAGTTTAAGATCACGGAAGTGCCTGTCACTCCGTCATTTCCGTTTGCCGTAGAGGGATTTTTAAGTCTTATGGGACTTTAGGAGACATTGACATTTTACCCCTTTTCAACTATGATTGTTATACAAATCATTTAAGGGGGAAACTGCAATGGCAGGAACACGCAGACCGGTCACTACCATTAAGGAACAGGTATACCAAATCATCAAAGAGGATATCTGTAATGGTGTCTACCCGCCGGGCTACTGGCTTCAGGAAACTGATCTTTCCGCCGCGCTCTCCGTCTCAAGAAGCCCGATCAGGGAGGCACTGCGCCAGTTGGTTGCGGATGGACTTGTGGTAGAATACCCGAACCGCGGTGTCTTCGTTAAGGAATATACACAGAAGGATATCGAAGATATCTTCGATCTGCGGATCATCCTGGAGAGCTATGCCATCCGGCGGTCCGGTCAGAATCTCACCTCTGCATATGCCGAAAAGCTTAACGCCTTCATGGATACTTTAATCTACTACCATAAAGCGGCTGATCTCCAGAATTACATCAACGCAGACACCGGACTCCACCAGCTGATCATTGAGCTGAGCGGCAATAATCTGGTTATCAGCACTTATGAAAGGGTCTATTCCATGGTACAGCAGTTCCGGATCTATTCCCTTACCAGCAAGGAACGTTTTGACGAATCGGTGACGGAACATACCAAGATCATACAGAACATCCTGTCCGGGAACGCCCGGGAGGCCGACCGGATCAACCGTACTCACTTAGAACTGGCCCGCGAAAAGATCATTGTATATTTAAACAAAAAAGATGCTCTCCCTTAGCCTGTCGCCAAAGGAGGGCATCTTTTTTATTAATGGAAAAATACTGCCAGAATACAGATCAGGATGGAACCAAAGATCGGTATGATAATGGTTCCTATGCTCCAGGTCTTCAAGCTGGTCTTGATATCCATTCCACTGAAGTTGGTTACCACGTGGAAATAACTGTCGTTTAAGAAGGACGGACACATGGAGGTCAGGCAGACCGCCAGACCGGCCAGGTAGGGATTAATTCCCAGGGTTGTAAGCATGGGGGCGATGATCGCGGAACCGGTAATCATCGCGGTTGTGCCGGAGCCCTGCGGGAAACGCATAATCGTTCCAATCAGAAGCGGAACCAGAATTCCCGGAATTCCTACTGCAACGATTCCGTCTGCCATCAGCTGAGCCGCGCCGGTTGCTTTCACGACCGCACCCAGAGCGCCGCCTGCTGAGGTAATGCAGACGATCGGGCCCGCGTCCTTTAACGCGTCGTTCATCATTCCGTTGACCGTCTTCTTATCCATGTCCTTAGCCAGAACAAAGGCGCCCAGACAGAGAGAGATAAACAGTGCGATTACAGGATTTCCGAGGAAGGTAATGATGCCTCCCACGGCGTTAGCCTTCCATGCGGTCTGGCTGACAACGGTATTGCAGAGAATCAAAAATACGGGAAGCAGCAGAATCGTAAAGGAAATGCCTGCTGGCGGAAGCTTTTCCGTGGACAGCAGCGCTTCAAAATCAGAGTTCTCCAGCTCTTTTCCCTCTTTCAGCTTTTCATCGATCTTATCCAGAACCACCAGCTGAGCCTTCGTATACTTACTTCTGTCGATCTCGCTCGGAACGATGAAATCAGGGTACCGGTTTCCGAACCAGCGGAATAAAAAGATGGATACGATGAACAGCGGAATACTGAAAAGCAGTCCTGCTATGATAAACATCCCCAGATCAACGGGGATGCCTTCTTTCTGGAACGTACTGACTACCGCCAGAGGTCCCGGTGTCGGCGGAACCATAAAGTGGGTAATATAGAGGCCCATACCCAGGATGCCGCCCAGTCCTACCATGGATTTCTTGGTCAGACGGGAAAATTCTTTTGCCAGTGACGATAAGATAACGAATCCCGAATCACAGAACACTGGAATGGAAACCACAAAGCCAGTCAGGCCCAGCACCACATCGGCCCGTTTCACGCCTACCATCTTTAAGATGGTAAGAGCCATACGCTTTGCCGCTCCGCTCTTCTCCAGGAAAATTCCCATGATACAGCCAAAGCCGATCACGATGCCGATACTGGCCATCGTCCCGCCAAAACCGCTCGTCACGGTGCTGATGGATTCCCCTAGCGGAATGCCTGATAAGATGCCTATTAAAATTGCAGAAATAATGAGTGATGGAAACGCATGCATTCGCGTAAAGATAATCAGTCCCATCATAACGACTACACCAATTAACATAGCTATTACTGGATTCATACAGTTACTCCCCTTTCTACTAGATGACCGGACCGAGACACTGAATATCGATCGAGCTGAAATACTGGATCGCTTCATTCTTCGTCATTTCTCCGTTTAAGGTCCGTATCATTTTATCAAACGCTTCTTCTCCTACCTGTTCAATCGTCTTTTCACCGGTAATAATCAGTCCGGCGTTTAAATCCATATCGTCTTCCATCCGCTCATACGTATTGGGATTTCCGCAGATCTTGATGACCGGCATGCTCGGGAACCCCTGAGGCGCCCCCCGTCCGGTGGAAAACATCATAAACTGTGCCCCCGTGGCCGCCATACCGGTCAAAATCTCCGGCTCTCTGCCCGGCGTATCCTTGATCCAGAGTCCCTTCTGATCCGTCACCCGTTCCGGATAGTCAAGCACGCCCTGAATCGGCTTTGTTCCTGATTTGACGATGGCTCCCAACGATTTTTCTTCAATACTGGAAAGTCCCCCTGCGATATTCCCCGGTGTGGGCTGTCCTTTTCTCATATCACAGCCTAAGGATTTCGCCCTGGCCTCCATCTTGTTTACAATGGTATAGATCTGATCTCCCACCTCTTTACTGACCGCTCTGCGCGCCAGTAAATGTTCCCCTCCGATAAACTCCGTCGTCTCGCCAAATACCACCGTCGCGCCCAGATCCACGAGACGGTCGGCCACATAGCCGATCACACAGTTGGAGGCCATGCCGCTGGTTGTGTCTGACGCGCCGCATTTGATCGCCATGACGACGTTTGATATATCCGCAGGCGAACGCTGCATACCCGAGGCCTCGATCACGAGCCGGCGCGCAATGTTGGTACCGGCCATGATGGCCTTGCTGACTCCTCCCAGCTCCTGAATGTGAATGATCTCCACGCGTTTCCCGGTGGCGGAAATCTCCTTCACCATCCGCTCATGATCCGTCCCCTCGCATCCCAGGCTTACGATCAGCACGGAGGCCGTGTTGGGCGAACAGCCTATGCTGATTAAGGTATCCGTCACCCGCTCCAGATCCGGCGGCAGCTGACAGCAGCCCTGATGATGCAGGTAGGTTACCGTTCCCTGGACCTGGCGGCATATGGCAAGCGCCACGTCATTGGCGCACGTCACGCTGGGAATAACCGCTACGAAATTGCGGGCGCCCACCTTTCCGTCTGGGCGTATGTATCCCATGAATTCCATCATTAATCCTCTCCTTTCCGTCTACTGTGCGGCTTTCTCCGCCCAGTCTCCTCGTCCGCGCATGCTGTCCAGATTATGAACATGCACGTATTCCCCCTTTTTTATATCCGCGGTGGCAATTCCAATCTCTTCTCCGTACTTTTTTATCAGCTCTCCTTTCTTAATTGTTGTAACTGCTATTTTATGTCCATAAGGAACATCACCTGTTACGGTCACCGTCTCCCCGGTTCCCTTTTTGTCACGGATCTCCACTTCTGTTCCATCCGTAATGCCTTCTGCGAAGATTGTTGCCACGTTGTCATCATCGCTTACCTTCAAAGCTAATTTCAGACTCATGTTATTCCTCCTTTACCACCATAACACTGACTCCATCGGGTATTACCACGACGCCCGCGTCGCTTCCCTTTCTCTCATAAGCCATTTTAAGCGCCTCATCCAGGCTGGAAGCGGGTATCATATTGGCTCGCCTCACCATCTCATGATCCAGGAATGTCGTAACCACAATCACCGTGTGTTTTCTTAATATTCTGGAATAAATCTGCGGGCACCACTGCTCCGCAATCGTCTCCTTCGGCGGTATCTTCGATAAATACGCGTCGATCTCCTCCGGCGTTCCCAGTGTGATCAGCCGCTCAAAGTGGGTTCCCCCCATACCGTCACAGCAGGAACAGCACATGATGATGACTCCGTCCTCTCCTGCGCACACCTCTGCCGTGGACACGGCCTTGGGGCTCTGATACAGGTTCTGGTCCAGAGGATATCCCCCGTTGGAGGTCACCACGATATCTCCGGTCACCGCCCGGCACTGGGACTGAGACCGGATAAATTCCACGCCTGCCTCATGGGCCGCCTCCAAGTCTCCCGCGAAGGCCGCAACCACCTTCTTCTCTCCGTCGAGCGCCACATTTAAGATAAATGCAGTGTTGACCTTCCTGGCCGCATAGACCATATCCTCATGAATCGGATTCCCCTTCAATACTCCCGTAGCTGCATACGGACTGGCAATCGCCCGATAGCTGTGATTCTCATTCACCGTCTCCTTGCTGCAGATTCCCGGAAGTATGCTCTTTCTTCCCCCTGAAAATCCCGCGAAGAAATGGGGCTCGATAAAGCCCTCCGCCAGCAGAAGATCGCACTCCGCCGCCAGCTTATTCACATAAAAATCAGCGCCGGAAGGAAGCGTACAGATATTTGTAAACTGCTCCGGATCAAATGCGTCATTGGAGACTATCGTCTCATGATCCACAATGGTGTCTCCGAACATCCGGCGCTGCTCCTCTTCCGTAGGCGCGCGGTGCAGTCCGGTCCCTATGAGGATCGTAATCTCCGCCTCCGGATTCCCCTTTCTGATCTCCCGAAGCAGAATCGGAAGCGTCAGTTTGCTGGGCACGGCTCTCGTATGGTCGCTGGTCACAAGCGTCACCCTCTTCTTCCCCACCGCCAGCTCACTTAACCGCTTCGTTCCGATGGGATTCGCCAGCGCCTCCTCCACGAGTTCTCCTTCTCCCTTAGTCCGGGTGAACTCATGCATTTTGGCAGTAATCACCGCCTTTAAATTTTGTTCTGATACGTGAAGGTCCATTGTCCCTTTGTAATATGGAATTTGTATGGTCTTCATCCTCATCCCTCCTTCTCATGATCTGTTTCTTTTTGAAATTACACTATAAAATGGAACCGTTCGAAAATCGCATGTTGTAGATTGTGTGTTGTAGATTGTATGCAATTTTGCTCTATATTTCTGATTATAATATATTTTTGTGCATTGTCAACAATTAATTGGTTTTATATTGTTTTTTTATATATTTTATCACTTTTTTTCGCGTAACCGATTAAGTACGCAAAAAAGGGGCTGTAAAATAAGTCCTTAATGAAGAATCGCCAGTTCCGGTAAATGCCGGTTCTGGCGATTAATCATTTTATTATACATTATTTGCCGTATTTATTGCTTTTCCTGATAAAAAAGTGTGCACTTAATAAAGCTATGAGGATTACTCTTTAATTTTACGCAGCCAGACCTTTTCTCTGCTTTTTATTATGATATTTGTAAAGGTTGAAGCCACAAGAAATCACCGTAAGTTCCAGAATTACGTTTTTCTCCCCTCTTCGGCTTAGCCGTTTGTAAGACTTATCCCATTTTAAAACGCCGAAGGTTCCTTCCGCCTGTATACTGCGGTTCATTCTCAAAAGTGCTCCGTGTATCGATTCAAGGTTTGAGATCACCTCTTGATGGATAGAGGTTAGTTCCTCATTCATGCGGATCATCCTTTTGTTGGAGGCTTTAGGACAACAATCACTTTTATGCGGGCAGTCTTCACACGATTCACATTCATATATTTCTTCCGTTCTTCCATATTTGTTCCTGTATACATGCTGCCTGCTTTTAAAATGGAATTCTCTCCCGTTTGGACATATCAGATTCCCGGATCCATCACGCTTAAAATTTACAGCCCGATACGGATTTTCATGATACTTTTTATCGGTTGTCTCCTTTTTGAACATGGTAAATTTCATGTATTTCTCCATCCCATGTTCCTCACAATAAAGATAGTTATTGTAGGAACCATATCCTGCATCGACAACCGGATACTTTGGATAATGCCAGTAAATCTTATGATATTTCTCCATCAATGGTACAAAGCATTCCATGTCTGATGCGTATGGCTTTACATCAACTACCGCAATGTATTCATCGCAAACTGCGGTCTGAAGATTATATGCCGGAAGCAACTGGTCATTTCCCATGTAATCCCGTTTTATCCGCATAAAAGTGGCATCATGATCCGTTTTGGAATAACTGTTCCTTTCCTCCCCGCAGACTTCTATATGGTTCGCGTATGTTTTCAAACGCTCCAGATATCCCTGTAATTCCTGATACTGTTTTTGCTGAATGCTTTTTCTGTGTCCGCAGCCTGAAACAAAAGTGGATTCCTCCAGCTTTGTCCCCAGCTTATACATTTCCAACAGTTCGGAAACATAATCGATGGCATACTCTTCGCGCTTCTCAAGTTTCACATTTAAATAGCCCAAAACTTCAAGGTTCATGGCATCGATCAGCGTGGATTTCTTTTCAAAGACTTTCCCCCGGTTTTTGGTACATGATTTTTTCCATACCCAGGTATAGCGGTTCGCATTGGCCTCTATTTTAGTACCGTCGATATAGGTATGCTCCAGGTCGACATGGTCTTTTTCAAAAATATATGTATTCACATCCCAAAAAACCTGTTCTATCGAATCCGTAAGTTCATTCCGGATAATGTTACCGAAAGTGGCGAAGGAAGGTGCTTTCATGCCGTCCAGAAGATACATATACCGGATATCATTACGGCAGAGTCTTTCGATGTTTCGCAGGGAACAGATCCCGTATTCCATGAAAGCAAAAAGTATCACTTTGAGGAGCTTGTGTTCATCACATCTTAGACGGCCTGTTCTGTAGCCTTTCTCTACAAAATATCTTGATAGGTCGATGTGATCCATTACTTCGCAGAAAGTGTATACCGGATCAAAAATATTATATATTCTATTTATTTGAAACTTTTACGGAAGTCTTAATAGTTGACTTTTGCATCATAATATGATATATCATTATACAACACATAGTATAACAATCTAATGATTGGATGAGGTAAACATGATTAAATATAATAAAGAATTATTAAAAGGAACTACCCCCATGTTAGTTTTAACACTTTTATCAACGAAGGATATGTATGGATATGAAATAATTAAAAAGATGGAAGAAATATCAAATTATTCTCTATCTGTTAAGCAGGGATCTCTTTATCCAATCTTACATAATTTAGAAGAAGATGGATGCTTGGTGGCCTATTGGGAAGAAACTAACTCTGATAGGAAGAAAAAATTTTATCACATAACAGATTTAGGTTTGAAGAAATTAGATTACTTAATCAATGAATGGAATCACTATTCAGAAAGCATATACAGTGTTATTAATAGGAAAAAAATATATGACTGAAAATTTAAAAAAGTATCTGGAGGAAATTATATTTGAGGTTAAAGGCAGCCAAAAATATAAGAAAGAAATTAAATCTGAATTATCAGATCATATAGCTGATCTATACTCGGAATACCTGAACGAAAATTTTGAACCTGAGCAGGCTGAAAAAATGGTTTTGAATGTCATGGGAACTCCCCATGAACTAGCCAAATGCTTTAATATGATAGTTGTAAAAAAGACCACGAAGAATCTTAAAAAATATGGTTTTAGGGGTATATTGAGTTTGTCTGCGGCTTTTGTATTATTTGTAAGCGTTAATACTGCAATTACATATAAAAATGATTACGACAAATATAAGAATTTTTTAAAAGGTATTGACGATGGAAGAGTTAGTGTGGTGGATACTATGACTGATTCGTTGTATTCATCTAACTATAAAAAAAATGCATTACTTACAAGGGCAATAGAATCATACGATGAAGTATCAAAAAAAAATGGTTTTAAAAAAATGCTTGTAGCCAAAAATGCAATTGGAATACTGGAGGATGCCAAATGAAAAAACATTAATGCAAGTATTTACCTTTTTACTTGCATTAATGTCATTAACAATAATGATCTGTGCAGTTAGCTTTGCAGCAGAAAAAGGAAAGAAAACATTCGTTACAAAAGCTGGTTACACAATCACCATCGAGGAAGCCGAAACCGACGAACCATCTTTATACGCCGATCCGGATCAAACAGTTGTTAAACCTTATAACTTAACAATAACAGACCGAAATGGTGTTAAAATCGGCGTTTATACCGCCAAATTTACTGGTCTATATTCTAGAGTTGATAGAACAAGTCAGATGTTAGATGTTACTGTGTCAAAGAAGTCCGGTTCGGCAACTTATGTTTCGTGGCAGACGCATACTGATGCCGAAGATGGTTTTGCAACTTTTTATGTATTAGGAGAATACTTTGGAACACTTACCGGCCATATCTCTTATACCGGCAGCTTCACATTTGATTTCAGCGAATAAATTTCGCATTTGATTGCCCTTGTAAAAAGAGGGTGTCGCAAAATCATCAATATTGAGATTTTTGCGACACCCTCTTTAATAAACTTCAATTTTACTAGAAAGATACTTGTCCAGATGTTGAAAAGCTTGTAATATCATATTATCAGGTATTCCGTAGTAGGCCCCCGCTATGCTGCCAGTAATGGCCGCTAACGTATCCGAATCTCCTCCCAGGGACACAACATTGCGGATGGCATCTTCAAAATCTGTCGATCCCAGAAAAGCAACTATAGCTTGGGGAACTGTCCCTTGACAAGTCTCGTCAAATTCATAATCGGATCTCGTTTAAGCTAAAATTTAAGTTCCAGTATTCAGTCAACGACGCGGCAATCGCCTTCTTTCCTAGCCCTAGATAATGCTAGGTATATTCCGGTATTTACCGACTCGGCTCCTTCACATTTTTTTTCATAAGCAGCCCTTCCCTAATTGCTTACCTGACGATACGTACGCTACCAGATTTTCCTTTTTTTCTATCTTATCAATTCTCAAAAATGATCCGTGCTGGAATAAATGAGAAAGACTACACCTATGGAGAGGTCAAACAATTATTAAAGGAGCATACAGCGGAGGAAGTCAGTATAATGTTAGGAATGAGCCGCAGAACATTATACCGGCATTTACCGGAACTGGCAATTCTTCATTAAGGACTTATTTTACAGCCCCTTTCAAACAGTTATGATACGCGCGCCCTCTTTTCTCAGCAGCGTCTTTTCCGTTTCCTTAAACTCATGGTCTGTAATGATTCCGGTGTAGTCCGACAGTTTATTGATAAAATTCATTCCCTGCCGGTTAAACTTGGAATCGTCCACCACCAGAAAGGACTGCTGGCACTGATGGGCCAGCTGGCGTTTTAAGAACGCCTTGTCGATAGTGGGCGTCAGAACGTGAAACTCCTCGTTGATAGCCGCCGCTCCGAAAAATCCCATATCAAAGCGGAAGTTTTCCATCATCTGTGTCGCATAGTAGCCGACGGCGCTCCCTGTAGATTTCTGAATGTAGCCGCCGCAGATAAACAGTTCCACCCGGCTGCTCTTTAAGAGCAGGGCGACCTCTAAGTCGTTGGTAACGACCGTCATGTTCTCATATTCCATGATGTGCTTCGCGATTTCGTACGTGGTGGTTCCCGCGTCCAGAAAAATCGTCGTCCCGCCGCGGATAAACTCCGCCGCCTTCAGGGCGATCTTCTCCTTCTGGGTGTGGTTGCTGACACTCTTCACCGCATAATTCACCTCGGTCTTATTGACAGCGCCGCCATGGCAGCGCTCGATCAGCCCGTCCTTCTGAAGCTTCTCCAAATCCCTCCGGATCGTCATGTGGCTGACGTCCAGCTTCTTCGCCAGTTCCTCCACCTGTACGCTTCCGTTATCCTGTATCATTCCTAAAATCTTCAACTGCCTTTCGGCCATTAACATCATAAACATGCCTCCTCATCATGGATTCTTTCCTTTCCGCAGGCGCACAGCGGGCCGGAATACGCTTCGTTCCCCGGCACAGCTTCCCCGTTAAAACGAAAAGGCCCCGTACCGGAATACCCGGCAGCGGAGCCTCTGTATCTGCACATGAATCCCATGTGTCTATCATATATGATTACAGGAAAATACTCAATATCAAAACTTCAATAAAACCTACCGCCCACGCAATCGTTGACGTGATGGAATACGTCATGATCTGGTCCTTTACCTCACCTACGCCCAGAGTTCTGTTTACAACCCAGAAATAGCTGTCATTGAAATAGCTGAAGAATAAGGAGCCCACGCAGCATGCCAGAGCGCCCAGGATCGGATTCACACCGGCTGCAAGGATGATCGGAGCGGAGATGCTGGCCGCTGTCGTCATGGCTACCGTACCGGAACCCTGGATAAATCTCATTGCCGTGGAAATGATGAACGGAAGAACTACGATCGGAACTGCTGTTCCTGCAAGGCCTTCTGCCATATATGTACCGAGTCCGCTGTCCTTGATAATCTGGCCCAGCGCACCGCCGCCGCCTGTTACCAGCATGATGATGCCTGCGGAAGCCATTCCTCTTTCCATCTCTTTAATAGCTTCTTCTCTTGTTAAATTTCTTCCAAGTGTTACAATCGCTACGACAAGTCCTAAGCCTACAGCCACGATGGGGGATCCAAGGAACTGGAAAATCTGCATAAATCCGGTTGTAAGGCCGAGTGCGCTGGATACCGTGCTGATCAGGATCAGAATAATCGGCAGTACAAGGGGTGCAAATGATTCAAGCGTGGATGGAAGTCCGCTGAAATTCGTTGTAAAATCAGTGGAGTAATCCGGTTCCTGATAAGGAAGGCGGTCAAAGCCCTCATCGTCATTGGGAATCTGATAGATTTTCTTGCCGACCCATCTTGCGTAAATGGTACAGGCAATCGCCATCGGAATCGCAATCACAATACCAAACAGGATAAATTTTCCCACATCGACTCCGAAAATACCGCAGACGCCCAGAGGACCTGGTGTCGGAGGTACCAGAGTATGGGTAATAACAAGGCCTGCCGCCAGTGCGACGCCCAGGGAAATTACGGATTTTTTGGTTACCTTTGAAATCGCTTTTGCAATCGGAGCAAGAATAACGAAGCCGGAATCGCAGAAGATCGGGATGGATACAAGGAATCCGGTGATGCCCAGTGCCTCTTCCTCTCTTCCCTTGCCGAACAGCTTTAAGAACGTCTGCGCCATTCGTTTCGCTGCGCCGGTTTTTTCAAATATCTGCCCCATCATGACACCGAAACCGATAATAATACCGATGCTTCCCAGTGTACCGCCGAAGCCGGTTGTAATCGAGTTGATGATGCCCAGCGTCTTGCCGTTTTCCAATGTTACATTCACCATCGGCATTCCGCCCACCAGCCCGATGATGACCGCACTCATAATCAGCGCGAGAAATGCGTGAATCTTGGTCTTTAATACCAGAACCACCAGTACGATAATACCGATCAACAGACCGATCAGCATCCTTTGCCCACTAAGTCCGCCTACCATAAAATAAACCCTCCTTTAAATAAATTGCTTTTTATTTCTATGCCCCCCGGACACGAAATACTGTTTCAGCTTCGCCTTGAATTATTTTCTGGTGAAATTTGGTGAATATTTTGCCGCCAGTAAAATAGCCTCAATCATGCTTATGGCGCTTACCTTGCCCGTACCTGCGATATCGAATGCGGTTCCGTGATCTACAGAAGTTCTGAGAATCGGCATTCCGTTGGTGATCGCAATCGTCCTGTCGAAATCCAGTGTCTTCGTCGCAATATGGCCCTGATCGTGATACAGGGAGAGTACGCTGTTAAACCGTCCCTGAGCCGCCTGATGGAATACAGAGTCTGCACCGATCGGTCCGGTTACCGGATATCCTTCCGCCTGCAGCTCCTCAATAGCCGGCATGATTTCCCGGACCTCCTCGTCGCCGAACAGTCCGTGCTCGCCGCAGTGAGGATTTAATCCGGCAATCGCCATGGTGCCGCCGGTTACGCCCAGCTTCTCGAGGGCCTCCAGACAGCGTTTTACGTAATCCTTGATTCTCTCCTTCGTGATCATGTCAAGCATCTGGCGCAGGGAAACGTGTCTCGTCAGGAAGAACACTCGCATTCCGTTGGTCTCAAACATGGTGAGCGGATCTTCCGTTCCCGTCAGCGCTCCAAATATCTCGGTATGGCCGATAAAATGAATATCGCCGGCCTTTAATGCCTCTTTATTGATCGGAGTGGTGGCTACCGCATCCGCTTTTCCTTCATTGGCCAGCCGGATGCTCTCGGCGATATACTCGTAAGCCGCTTTTCCACACATTCCGCTCACTTTGCCGAATTCAAACTGGTCCATGTCGATATTGTCCAGGTCAATGAGATTTAAGACGCCCGGCTCGTAGGTCCCTTCCTCCGGTTCCTTAACCACGTTTACTCTTACCTCTGCTCCCGTGATTTTAACAGCCTGCTCCATGATCTTCCGATCGCCGACGATGATACATCTGGCCGCTTCCGCCACCTTGCTGTCCGCCAGGGCCATTGCTACGATTTCCGGTCCGACACCCGCCGGATCTCCGATAGGAATTGCAATTAATGGTTTGTTCATGATATTTTCCTCCATTCTCTTTTTATGTTACATGTATAATTTTTCTTTCAAATAGGTGATACAGCGGTTTGCGGCATCGCTTTCGCCCACCATTCCGCCTTTTGTGATGATATGCACACCTTCGAAATCGCCCTTTAAGAACTGGCCGTAGGCCGCCAGAGGAAGCACCTCATCCAACAGACAGAGGCCCGCAGTCTGGAATCTCCGGCACACGGAGACGGTGATATCGCCGCCGCTGCTGTATATTCCCTTGAATCCCTGGTGCATGGTGAACACCCGGTGCGCGATCTCGGCAAAGGAATCGTTGATCGTTCCCGTCATATCGTCCACACCGCCCGGGAACCGGTCTTCGTATTGTTTAAAGTCGATTCTGTTTTCCGGATAAATGCCGTCGCCCGTCACGGTTATAATATCAAAAGCCCGGCTGGCCTCCAGCACCTCGTCAGTAATGCGGGTGATTTCCGCTTCCCGCTCTTCTTCACTCTCCAGAAAACGTTTGGTGGCTGCAAATATATTATACGCAGTTCTCTGAGAAAGCCACAGCTCTTCCATCTGCTGCCTCGTCACCGGGTTTACGCTTCCCACAACTGCCAGAATCTTCTTTTTCTCCTTCTTATCGGCCGGCACGATCAGCTTTCTCGCAATGGTCGCCGTAAAGACTCCCGGATCTACGGCCACGAATTTCAGCTGGCTCGTGATTACGGCGTCTGCAATCAGGTCTAAATCTTCCTGGGTCACACAGTCCGTCACAATGATGCGGCACCCGCCGGCAGCCAGCTTCTTCATGCGGCCGGCCAGGTAATGCTTTCCGTTCATCATGTCGTTCATCAGGATGCTTCCTACCGGATACTTGCTCTGCTGCTCAAAAATCTGTTTCACATCTGACACGGTAACCGGCGTCTTCGGATCCAGCGCCACCTCGGTCTTATGAAGCGGCAGACCCTTGACCAGCATGTAACCGCCTATCACAATTCTTCCCGATGCCGGGAAACAGGGCGCCGCAATGGCTATGTAATCATCACCCAGCGCGTCTAATATGGCGTCTGTCTCGCTTCCCACATTTCCCCGCATGGTGCTGTCAATCCGCTTTGCGTAAACCTTTACCCCGTCTTCCTTTAATAAATTCGTTACGTTGTATACCCGGTTGTATGCCAGCGAGCTGCTTACTCCCCTGCTGTCCGTCGGATACATGACACAGTCACAGCTGTCGAACAGTGCCAGCTCCAGACGCTCGGAATTCATCACCGTATACGTCTGATAATTCATCTTTTTTAAAAGTACCCCCGTCGCATTGGCCCCGGTCAGATCATCTGCAACTACTATACACTGAGGCATATCATTTCCCCCTTTTAACCGCCCGTTTTCCATTTTGTCCATGTTCGTTTATGTTATACTCTATGTTCGTTCTAGTTCGTATACTACATCACTTCGTCACATTTGTCAATATTATTTTTCATTATTTCGGTTATTTTTTTGTTTTTCTCACGTTTTGTTGTTTGTTTGTGTTCGATCTCACAAAATGTTCTGTTTTGTTCTTTTCGATGGGCCAAACGCTTTCCGTGAACGTGGAAGAAACACGGGCGAAAATTTTTTTTACATTTTTTTGGAAAATAATATTGACATTTCAGATTCGATCTCATATACTGTAGCAAAGCAAATCGATAAACCGATGAGCAGGAGTAAGTAAGATTTTTCTATCATGCGCAGAGAGCTTCCGGATGGTGTAAGGAAGCGTTGGTAATGAATCTGAATGGACTTGCGAGGGCGGCTTGAAACCGGTATTCAGGGAAAGCAGTTCTGTCTGAGAAGACAGGGAAGCGTCAACTGGCCGGAAGTAGATACCGACGGGTTTCCTATCCGTTACCAAAGGGAGGCACATGTTAGTGTGTTACAGAGCGGATGAATGATATATTTATTCATCAATCAGGGTGGTACCGCAGAAGAGAATTTATAGAGCTCCTGTCCCTCTTTATCCATATTTTATGGGTAAGAGGGACGGGGGCTTTTTTTGTTTCACAGGGAAATTCGTCCTACGAAACCAGCCCCCTCCAACGGGCCGTACTCAACTATAATAACAGTTTATCACTCACGAAAGGAGTATTGTCAGCTATGAAACTCACACCAGACTGTACAGAAATTGAAGCACTCGCAGCAAAGTATCCTATCATTCCGGTATGCAGAGAAGTGTTCGCCGATATCGTAACGCCGATCACACTGCTGAGAAAAATCGCAGGTTTAAGCAGCCGCTACTGCCTGCTGGAAAGTATTGAGGGCGGTGAGAACTGGGGACGCTACTCTTTCCTCGGGTATGATCCCATTCTCCGGGTCACTAACAAAGACCACGTGGTGACGATCCGCCGGGAACCGGCCGGTATAAGGAAAGTCTCCCCTTCTATCGTTCATCAGGCTGAAAAAAGTTCCAGACTCACTGCCGGCACGGAAGAAAAAGTGATAGAAACAGACCAGCCCTTCGATATCCTCAGAGACATTTTAAAGGAATACCAGTCTCCAAAGCTTGATGGAATGCCTCCGTTTACAGGCGGCTTCATCGGATACTTCGCCTACGGCATGATCGGTTACGCCGAGCCGACACTGAACATCAAAAAGGGAGACTGCAGCGATTTCGACCTGATGCTGTTCGATACGGTTATCGCCTACGATCATCTGAAACAAAAGATCGATATCGTCGTCAATATGAAGACCGGGCAGAGGGCGGAATGCATGGCCAATTACGGAGCGGCCTGCGCCAGGTTAGAGAGCATTGCGCAGATGATCGCCAATCCCGCGCCCCTGGAAAAATCGGTTACAGACGACAAACCTGACTTTACCTGCAACGTCTCCAAAGAAGAGTACTGCCGGATGGTGGAGAAGACGAAAGAATATATAGTGGACGGAGATATCTTCCAGGCGGTCATTTCCAGACAGTTTTCCAGCGATTACCACGGAAGCCTGCTGAACGCCTACCGGGTTCTCCGCACCACCAATCCTTCGCCCTACATGGTTTACTTATGTATGGACGATATGGAGATTATGAGCACCTCACCGGAGACTCTGGTCCGTTTAAAGGACGGACGGCTCACCACATTTCCGGTAGCCGGGTCCAGGCCCAGGGGCGCTACGCCGGAGGAGGACGCCAGGCTGGAGAGAGAGCTTCTGGCCGATGAGAAAGAGCTGGCCGAACACAACATGCTGGTCGACCTCGGACGGAACGATCTCGGACGGATCTCAAGGTTTTCCACCGTGGAGGTCACCGGATACCAGATGATCCACAAATACTCCCGCATCATGCACATCTGCTCCCAGGTGGAGGGAGACATATTAAAGGACTGCGACGCCTTTTCCGCCATCGGGGCGGTCCTTCCGGCAGGCACCTTATCCGGCGCGCCAAAGATCCGGGCGTGTGAAATTATCGAGGAGCTGGAACCGGTGCCGAGAGGCATCTACGGAGGGGCGCTGGGATACATTGATTTCACCGGAAACATGGATACCTGCATTGCAATCCGCATGGCGGTAAAGGCCAAAGGAAAGGTCTATGTTCAGGCCGGCGGCGGCATTGTGGCCGACAGCGTCCCGGAAAAAGAGTATGAGGAATCCGCCAACAAGGCAAAAGCCGTAATTCACGCCATCGAGGCGGCAAGCGAGGTGAATGACTGATGATATTACTGATCGATAACTATGACAGCTTTTCTTACAATCTGGTCCAGTTTTTCGGCACGCTCTGTCTGGAGAACAAGGGAACTCTTACTCCCCATCGTTCGGGGGAATGTACCGGAACGGTACCGGCTGGAACGGAAGCCGCCGGAACAAAACCGGATATCCGGGTGATCCGGAACGATGCGATGACCCCGGAAGAAATCCAGAACCTTCATCCGGACCACATCATCCTCTCTCCCGGACCCGGATATCCGAAAAACGCCGGTGTTTGTGAGGATGTGGTCCGCCAGATGAAGGGCGAGGTCCCTATCCTCGGCGTGTGCCTCGGACATCAGGGCATCTGTGAGGTATTCGGTGCCGAAATCGTTCACGCGGCAAGGCTGATGCACGGAAAACAGAGCACCATCACCATCGACAACAGCGATCCCATTTTCCAGGGCCTTCCGGAGAAGATTCCGGCGGCCAGGTACCACTCTCTCGTCGCCAGACGCAGTTCTCTCCCCGATACCTTAAAAATCATCGGCGAGGACGATATGGGAGAGATCATGGCAGTCCGTCATACCGACTATCCGGTCTACGGCCTCCAATTCCATCCGGAATCGATTCTAACCCCCGACGGCATGACAATACTTCGGAATTTCCTTAACCTATAAGTTATAACCTATAATCTATAATTTATAACCGGCAACAGCACCGGCAAACAGAAACGAACAACGTTAATTTTCATATATGGAGGTAACAGACTATGATACAGCAGGCGATTCACGATGTAATCGAAGGACAGGATTTAAGCTTTGAGGCTGCAAAAGAGGTTATGAACGAAATCATGAGCGGCGAGACGACTCCCGCACAGATGGCGGCATTTTTAACAGGACTCCGGATGAAAGGAGAGACCATCGACGAAATCACGGCCTGCGCGACGGTCATGAGAGAAAAGGGGCTGAAGCTGGAACCGAACTTCGCGGTAATCGATATTGTAGGCACCGGCGGCGACGAGGCCGGTACCTTTAACATCTCCACCACCAGCGCATTTGTGGTCGCGGCAGGCGGGGTTCCGGTGGCAAAGCATGGAAACCGAAGCGTATCCAGCAAGAGCGGGGCCGCCGATGTACTGGAAAACTTAGGCGTGAACTTAAAGCTTACGGTGGAACAGTCGGAACAGATTTTAAAGGATACTGGCATGTGCTTCATGTTCGCCCAGTCCTACCACTCTTCCATGAAATATGCCGGACCGGTCCGCAAAGAAATGGGAGTCCGCACCATTTTCAACATTCTGGGGCCTCTGGCCAATCCGGCCGGAGCCACCATGCAGCTTCTGGGTGTCTATGATGAGAAGCTGGTGGAACCACTGGCAAAGGTGCTCAGCAATCTGGGCGTCAACCGGGGCCTGGTGGTCTGCGGCAACGACGGGCTGGATGAAGCTACCGTCACCGGACCTACCCGCGTGTGTGAAATCCGTTTCGGCGAGCTGACCATGTACGAGATCACTCCCGAGCAGTTTGGTTTCTCCCGCTGCAGCTTACCGGAGCTGGTCGGCGGTAATCCTGAGGAAAATGCACAGATTACCAGAGATATCCTGACCGGGAAGCTCACCGGACCGAAACGCGATATCGTCGTCTTCAACTCGGCTCTGAGCCTCTATCTCGGAATCGATGACTGTACCATAGGAGACTGCGTCGCCCTGGCCAATGATTTGATCGACTCTGGAAAGGCGGCCGCCAAACTGGAGGAATTCGCAAAAGCAACCAACAAATACAACACCCCATCGGCTGCCGGCAGAATGGAATAGGAGGTCCCTCATGATTTTAGACACACTGGCTGCTTCCACCCGCAGACGGGTGGAGGCGGCAAAAGAAAAAATCCCTCTTTCGACCATGATGGACCTGGCCTCGCAGGCGTCCGAATCCGAACGGGAAGTCCCCCTCACAGGCGTTCAGCGGAATGTTACGAAGGAAAGTGTCTTTTCCTTTGAAAAAGCGTTAAAGGCGCCGGGAATGTCCTTTATCTGCGAGGTAAAGAAGGCTTCTCCCTCCAAAGGCCTGATCGCCCACGATTTCCCCTATGTGGATATCGCAAAGGATTATGAGGCCGCCGGAGCCTCCGCTATCTCCGTCCTCACGGAACCCGAATACTTTTTAGGAAGCAATGAATATCTGAAAGAAATCCGCCGGCACGTATCTGTTCCTCTGCTTCGCAAGGATTTTACCGTCGATCCCTATCAGATTTTCGAGGCGAAGGTCATCGGAGCTTCCGCAGTTCTTTTGATCTGCGCCCTCCTTGACACAGAGACGCTCCGTACCGGGATCCATTTATGTGACAGTCTGGGGATGAGCGCGCTGGTCGAGGCCCACGACGAGGAAGAGATCAAATCTGCTCTCCGGGCGGGCGCACGGATCATCGGCGTCAACAACCGGAATTTAAAGACCTTTTCAGTAGATTTCTCCAATTCCATTCGATTAAGGAGTCTGGTGCCTGACGACGTACTCTTCGTCGCCGAAAGCGGAGTAAAATCGGCGGACGATATCCGGCTGCTTCATGAAGCCGGAGTGGATGGCGTTCTGATCGGCGAGACGTTAATGCGTGCCGCCGACAAGAAAAAAATACTTGATTCCTGGAAACAGGCGTGTGCGGAAGGAAATGCAGGAAGTCATGCAGAAGGAAGAGAAGGAGTCTGAATCATGAGTAAGTTAAAAAACCCGCTGCAGGCAACGGGACATCAAATTTGCAACGAGACGGGCAGCGGGATTTGTGACCCTCGCGGCAGTCGCCAAATGGACGCGCCAGCGTGCCCGTTTGACTCGTTGCACACGGGAATAAAGATTTGCGGCCTGACACGGCCGGAAGATATTGCAGCCGTGAACGAATACCGGCCCGACTATATCGGTTTCGTCTTTGCGCCCAGCAAGCGGAATGTGAGTGAGATGCGGGCTGCCGGACTGAAGAAGCTCTTATCACCGGATATCACGGCCGTCGGAGTATTTGTCAACAGTCCCATCGCCGACATCGTGCGGCTCGTGAGCCGGGGGATTATCGACGCGGTTCAGCTCCATGGCGATATGGAAGGCTTTGAGACCGTTCAGTATGCAGAGGATTTAAAGAAGGCGCTGGCCGCTTCCGTTCCCATTATCCGCGCTGTGCGTGTAAAGGATGGGGACGATATCCGCAGGGCCGTGAGTTATCCGGCCGAATACCTGCTTCTTGATACCTTTGTCAAAGATCAGTATGGCGGAAGCGGAGTCCGTTTCGACTGGTCCCTAATCCCCCACATCGAAAAACCGTGGTTTCTGGCCGGCGGCATCTCTGCCTCCACCATAAAAGAAGCGCTGAACACGGAGGCCTGCTGCCTCGACATAAGCAGTGCCGTCGAGACCGACGGACGGAAGGACCCGAAAAAGATACAGGAAATCATACAAACAGTAAGGAGTGTTTAATCATGTCAAAAGGAAGATTTGGACAGCACGGCGGACAATTTATCCCCGAAACGCTGATGAACGCAGTAAATGAGCTGGAAGCAGCCTATGAAAAATATATTCACGACGAGGCGTTTCTCGCCGAACTCGACGAGTTAAACCGCACCTATACGGGAAGGCCCTCTCTCCTTTACTATGCTGGAAAGATGACCGAAGATCTTGGCGGTGCGAAGATCTATTTGAAGAGAGAGGATTTAAACCATACCGGCTCCCACAAAATCAACAACGCGCTGGGGCAGGCGCTTCTGGCCAGGAAGATGGGCAAGACCCGCGTCATCGCCGAGACCGGCGCAGGCCAGCACGGCGTTGCAACGGCTACTGCCGCCGCGCTCCTGGGGCTGGAGTGTGAGGTCTACATGGGAAAGGAAGACACCGACCGCCAGGCCTTAAACGTATTCCGCATGGAGCTTCTGGGCGCCAGGGTCCATCCCGTTACCAGCGGCACACAGACCTTAAAGGATGCCGTCAACGAAACGCTGCGTGAATGGACGAACCGCGTGGAGGACACCCACTATGTGCTGGGTTCCGTCATGGGGCCTCATCCGTTCCCCACGATCGTCCGTGATTTCCAGAGCATTATCGGCAAGGAAGTAAAATCCCAGCTTATGGAAGCAGAAGGAAAGCTTCCGGACATGCTGATCGCCTGCGTCGGCGGCGGCAGCAACGCAATGGGGCTCTTCTACGACTTCATCGACGAGCCAGGTGTTGCGCTGGTGGGATGCGAAGCCGCCGGACACGGTGTCGATACGGATAAGAATGCCGCCACCATCGCCACCGGCAGCCTGGGAATCTTCCACGGCATGAAATCCTATTTCTGTCAGGATGAATACGGCCAGATCGCTCCGGTCTACTCCATCTCCGCAGGGCTGGATTATCCGGGAATCGGGCCGGAACACGCTTCCCTGCACGACACCGGCCGGGCTCAGTACGTCCCCGTCACCGACGATGAGGCAGTAGATGCATTCGAGTACTTATCCCGGATGGAGGGAATTATCCCGGCCATCGAAAGCGCCCACGCGGTAGCTTACGCAAGAAAAATCGCTCCGACCATGGGAAAAGATCAGGTAATCGTCATCAATCTCTCCGGCCGCGGAGACAAGGATGTGGCGGCAATCGCCAGATATAAGGGGGTAGAAATCTATGAGTAGAGTAAGAGACGCATTTGCAGAAGGTAAGGCATTTATCCCGTTTGTCACTGCCGGAGACCCGGAGCTTGCTGTCACGGAAGAGCTGATTGTTGCCATGGCCGGCGCCGGCGCGGATCTAATAGAAATCGGTATCCCGTTCTCCGACCCGGTGGCCGAGGGAATCGTCATACAGGAGGCGGACATACGGGCGCTGGCTTCCGGCACCACCACCGATAAGATTTTCGATATGGTGAAACGGATCCGTGAGAAGACAGATGTACCGCTGGCGTTTATGACCTATATCAATCCGATCTTCGTCTACGGAAGTGAGAAATTCATCCGCACGGCGGCAGAAACCGGCATCGACGCGCTGATCGTCCCGGATATGCCTTACGAGGAGAAGGGCGAGCTGCTCCCGCTCTGCCATCAGTACGGCTTAGAACTGATCTCCCTCATTGCCCCCACATCGAAGGAGAGAATCCGCGCCATTGCGAAGGAGGCCGAGGGCTTCGTCTACTGTGTCTCCTCCATGGGTGTCACCGGGGTCAGAACGGAGATCACCACCAACATTGGAGAGATGGTTTCCTTAGTAAAAGAGGCACAGCCCATCCCGTGCGCCATCGGCTTCGGAATCTCCACGCCGGAGCAGGCCAGGAAGATGAGTGAACACGCCGACGGCGTCATCGTTGGAAGCGCAATCGTCCGGATGGTGGCGAAATATGGAAAAGACTGCGTTGGTCCGGTGTGTGAGTATATCAGGGAAATGAAAGCAGCAATTTTATAAAAATTTGTTTCTCCCAAAAAGCCTTATACAAACCAGGAAAGCGGCTTCTAACGATAGCCGCTTTCCTGGTTCTTTTTATAAATTTCTCTTAATTCCTAATTTTAGGGATTTTTACCTGTTTTGTTTCTGTTCAATAGAATTCCGGCAATTTCTAAATCCGTTTTCCCGATCTTCTCTGCCAGCAGATTCAAAACGTTTTTTACGTAAGATTCCTCCGTATCCAGCATGTCCGCAATTGATCGGGGATCAAGCGCTTTAGCTGCCATATTACGAATAACCATTACTTTTTCCGCCTCACGGCCTTGTGCTATTCCTTGTGCTATTCCTTGTGTAAAGTGTACCCCTTGTCAAGGACAAATTTAGAACAAGGGAAACTTTGTTCGTTA
>OFMJ01000367.1_pt1 | contig 51154 bp, 46 predicted proteins | sample 1541801 | NCBI WGS metagenome assembly OFMJ01 (sample SAMN04209234, study PRJEB22552) | human gut metagenome | biome: gut; material: feces | host: Homo sapiens | place: USA: Oklahoma
ATCCAAGAGGATATATATCATATCTTTAGTTTACACAGAATTTGTTACAGTCTCTCAAGTTTTTTTGCATCCCCTTTTTTATTGTTTGCTTGAATAATTCTCTCTTTTAAATCTGCATCAGCGCTCGGTTGATATATAACTCCAGTACAGCACTGAGAAATTGAAGTAGTTGCCATAAATAGCACTAAATTACTCATTACAAAAATACACCTATTTAAAATTGCTTTTTTCACTTTTTATCTCCTTTGGAATTGGAATAATAAGACTAATTAAAAACTCAGTCCCTTCTGCTTTTATAAACATTTCACCATTGTAATTTTCTAATGCTTTCTTTACATTTCCCAATCCGTATCCATGGAAATGCTTGTCCTTTTTTGTCGTTTTCAATCCGAAACTATTGCTAATCATACTATTTTTTATTACAACAGATATCATGTTTCCCCTAGCTTTACAAGATACAAAAATATATGGTTCATCATCTTCTATTCTCAGACATGCTTCTATCGCATTATCTAACAAATTACCAAATATCGTACTAATATCTAATGGTAACAAAAAACTACCTTGGGAAAAATCAACATCACATTCTATACGTATGCCTTTTTTTTGTGCCTGTTGCAGTTTCTCTGATAAAATCACATTCAAAAAATCATTTCCCGTTTCACAATATGTTTCATATAAACTTAATTTTTTCAATATTTCTTCTTTTATTTTCGATTCTTCAGTAAGTAAGAAATGATTCTTCAAGTCATGGTAAATTTGCCTAATCTCGTTTTCTATATTTGTCTTTTTTAGATAATAGTCACTTTTAACTTTAAGTTCATACAATGCCGCCTCTTCTTCACGTTTTTCTTGTTGTATTGAAATATAGTATTCAGTAAAAAATATACTTGCAATAAATAGACCGAAGACACATATATCGCAAATCAAAAAAAGCATTCTATGTGTATTATTTTGAGCCTGCGGCATAATAATATATAAACAAACCATTACAATCAAAAATGGCAGAGATGACAATACAATCGGTAATCCCTCCGTCATTCTTCGAATGTTTTTAATATTTCCGATAATTTTATTGAGAATTAACATAAATAATAGGGTAAGAGATTTCGCTAAGATAACAACTGTCCAAGCAAAATCTTCTTTTAATATATTTGTTGAAAACACTGGTGGATTGACAATATTCCAACTTTGAATGACTACTAATTCGCATCCGAACAGTATTAACAAATAAATAAATCCATATATAGCTAGCCTTAATCTGGTACTTTTATAAAAAAATCCCCCTAAGATTGTTATTAATATTTCTATTAGCAACATTTTAAATAGAACTGGTACATTTAAATGAGTATTAATTATAACAGCCACACACAAAATAATTCCAAATATATATTTTCCATATTTGTACTTTTCTTCTTCATTCCCTAGCAATATAAATAAGCATATAAATTCAAATATAGTGATTAAAGTATCTTTTAAAATTATATATAACTCATAGCTCATACTTGTGTCCCCCAGTAAGAAGCTAATTGTTGCATAAATGCCTTTTTCTTTGACTTACCTATTGGAATTAGCTCTCCTGTTGACAGTTTTATATCCATTTTCTCAATATTTTCTACAAAATATAGATTCACAAGAAACGATGCATGATTGCGTGCAAAACCATATTGACTGATTTTACTTTCAATCTCTCTTAGTTTCCAATAACATAAAATATTACCTCGAGTAGTATGTATCATTAAGTTTCTATTATAGGTTTCAATATAACTGATAGATTTTAGTAAAATTTTATAGATACCACTATCATTATGAACCGTAATGAATGGTTCTTCTCGTTGTATTAGTTCACTAATCCAGTGATCCATTTCCATCTTAAGTCTTTTCTTGTTAATTGGTTTTATAATATAATTAGCTGCATTAACCCTATATCCATCTAATGCATATTGAATCAAAGATGTTAGAAAAATAATAATGACTTTTTTATCTTTTTCTCTTATTTTTTCTGCCACTTGTATCCCATTCATGCCATTCATCTTGATATCTAAAAATAAAATATCATATTTGCAACTGTAATTTTCTAAAAACTCTTCTCCACTCGAAAAAGTAAAAATACGCAATTCATGAGCCGTTTCTTTTCCATACTCTTCTAACTTCTCTCTCATAGCTTCAACCATTGGTTTTGAATCGTCACATACTGCCACTGTTATCATATTCTTGCCTCACACCTTTAACTCTTATCGTTTTTCTATAATAAATTAATCTTCTATTTTTTATATATCCCACTAAAAGTAGCAATGCAATCTCACAAATCGCAATCAATCCATAATATACTTTATCTTTTAATGTAGGAAATATTCTGGTTACTATTATAGCAAATAAAAATAATAATAAAACTTTTTTTCGTGCTTTTTTTCTATATATATATCTTTCTTCTTCATCTAATGGCTTACGCAAATCTTCTACTGGTGCTAATTTCCAAATTATCATAATTGCACCAAATGTTATAAGCACTAAAATTTTTAGAAGTCCGAGCAATTGAATTATTTTCATAACATACATTACTCCTACATAACATAAATTAAATATAGTAATACAATTTGAGTAAGACAATGCGTGATATCCACCTGCATAAACACGAATCGACATATATGAAAATAGATAAATAAGTGTTTCTATAAATTTCCCTGTACATAAGCTGATGCCTATAACCAATAATGTACAAATAATCTCCGAAATCAGTAACTCTGATCCATAAATATATACATCTTTATCTTCTTTTTCGATTACCCCTCTCTTGACAAAAAAAAATGCCATTTCTTCTGCTGTTCTTCTTATCATTTTCTCCCACACCTTTTTATTATAAAATCATATTCATTTTATCAAAAATCTTCCTAAAGGCAACTGTCCTTGTTTAATCGACCTTTTACATTGCTCAATCAGCCATGAAAATAAGGATATGTCATATTTTTAATAGATATATCCTTATTTCCGCATTCCTATTTAATTAACATTCCCTACTTATATTATTTCCGGCAACTAAGTGTTATCCTTTCCTGGCGTCCGTCTGGAAACACATAGGTAAATCTACTCTCTGCATCTTGGCAGATATAAAAAAAGTCTTTCTTTGACTCCATACTGTATGTATATTGTGCTTCAGAATTTTCCGCCAAAAGTTCAAATTTTTCAAAGCATTTATCTTTTTCGATTTTTAGATTTTTCATCTGATGTTCCAATATCCTGTAGATATGCTCTTTTTTTAATTCTTTCTCTGAAATTTGCTTAAAATGGAACATTTTTTTATCTCGATTGCCATTCAATACTGCTTCAAGATATTTCGTATATCCTACCGGCATAATAGACTCTGCCGGTATATCCATTTGTCTCTCAGAAGACTCTCTAATATGCTGCAAAAGCAATCCTAAAACATCAGGAGAAATAATAATAAAATCTGTCACACCAACGATGCTTATTTTGTACTCTTTCAATTTTACACCTCTTATATTAAATGATTATTTTATACTGTTCTTACCCCTCGGAGTATTTCTTCTAAGTATTGTGCTAAAAACTGCAAATTTTCTTTTTTGCTTTTTTTCTGCTCATAGTAAAACATACAATAATTTAACAATGCTTTTCTCGACAAGCATTTACTGTCTACCAGTTCCGGAATTCCTCCGTTTTCAGCAACCTCAGCTGCGCAAGGACCTGAGCAAAAATATTTTGCCCAACAGTTTTCACACATCAATATTTTGTCCACACAAAACTTTTTTTCCAATTCAGGATCTTCTGTTTTTTTTAGTAAATCCTCACATAATTCTTCCATTGAGTTTTCTCTCACATTTCCCATAGAAAACTGCTTGTCTTTAAAGTTTGCACACATGAAAGTGGTTCCATCAGGATGTATGGCAATTACATTACCAAAAGCACCACAACTTCTCTGAGGCTGAATATCTCCAGAATAATTGGCAGTTAATCCTTCATCAAAATATTCCTTTTCTAACAGGTAACGTACCATCTTCAACTGAATTTTTAATGCATTATCTTCTTCAAGCAACTTATCGCCCGCGTTATTTTCTTTTGCTCGTCCTACCAAGGTAATAATTCTAGTAGTTAGAATAGCATGATATTTGTGACAAATCTCAATAGCCTCCTCTAAATGCTTTTCACTATTTTGATCGACAACAAAAGACAGCGATAATAATACATCTGCTTCATTAGCTGCTTCAAATATGCTTTCCATTTTTTTCTGAAGCTTTAGATCATCAAAAATATTTTCTATACTAATCTCTAAAACTCCGATTTTGTCAGCAAGTTTTTTTACCCAGTCTGCATTTAATAAAAGCCCATTGGTTTGCAAAACTATTCGTTGCTTTTCAAAAGAATGACAAAATGCATCCAATATTTCCAGTATATCCCTTCTCATCAGTGGTTCCCCACCTGTAATCACTATCTTGCGCGGATCAACCTCCAACAACTCAGGTATCAGCACGTTTCTAATCTCATCTATATTCAAATCATTCTTTGTACTCACGTATGGTCCTGAATTCATGGTGCAAAACTCACATTGTAAATTACAACGCCCAGTCACTGCAAAATAAACACTTTTTCTCGTCTGGCCTTTTTCTTCTCCTAACAGACCAAATTTCTTCTCCACCAATTCTTCAAATACTTTGCGATTTTTTTCATTGCAACAAAACATATCATATTTGTCTTTTCTCATCCTTACCCAATGTCCATTTTTGGCATTCAAAAGAACTACTTTACTATTTCCTTCTTTTACTATTAAATCATCTAATGTGATCATACAATATACCTCCCCCTTACATTTTTATACATTTAATAATTGCTTTGTGCTCCTGATAAATCTCAAACATAAGCTTCCGTAATCTGCAGAAAATAGGGGCTGGTTTATTTTTATCTCCTGTAACAGCGATATTCTGCATAATACAGGAACTTTCTACGCAGTATGCTGCAATTTCGCATTTCTTACATTCTTTATTTTGGATACTGTTAAAGTTTTTTAATTCCTGTATTTTTTTTCTTTGGAAACCCTCTTGCAAACTCCCTAAGCATACCTCCGCATCCAAATTTCCAGGACAAGCGAAAATACTTCCGTCGGTTCTTACATAGGCAGAAATAATCCCTGCACCGCAACAATAAAATTTCTCTTTACCTATATCTCTTGCCGGCTCCCTGAATTTTATTACTTTCTCTGCACACTCCCAATAAAATCCATTCTGGGCTTTAGCCTGCTCAATGAAATATTCGAAAGATTTTTTGATTTCTTGTTCCAAGGTCTGTATTTGTTTTTCTGTCCAAGATACGGTTAAATCAATTGCTGTATCTATCATTTTAAACCCAAGAACTTTTGTTAGATAAACCAGTGTTTCAAAGTAATCTTTATAATTATTTTGTGTAATTACATTTGTTACCTGTACATATCTTCCTGTTCTCTCTTCAAACATCTGAATATATCTTAAATTTTCTAATATTTTGTCATGTACGCTGTATCCGGCAGTAGAAACCCGGTTACGATCATTGACTTCCTTATTTCCATCAATGCTTACTTTCAAAGCGAAATTCTTGTTAACCAAAAAGTTTAAAATTTCGTCATTAAAAATAGTAGCATTTGTTGTAATGGAGAATAATAACTTGTTTCTTTCCGCAACATTTTTCTTTTCTACATATTCGACCAGTTTTTTTAACATTTTAAAATCCAAAAAAGCTTCTCCACCAACAAAGTCAATCCAGAGTTGACGATCTTTATGCATTTTTACCTTTTGAAATGCCATATCAATCGCTTTTTTGGCTGTACCCATTTCCATTTTTGCACCATTCTTTTCTCCCAGATAACAATATTTGCATTTCAAATTACATTTTTGATTTATTTCCAACGTTAAACTATACATATTTATCTCTTCCTTTCCACACCTATACAGAACATATTACCGTTTACATTCTGAACATACCTGATAAGTGGTTTATCTCTTTCATTACATAACCGTATATATATTGATTTACGAAAGGCCATTAGAAATGGATAGGATATCCCGTCTGATGGCCTTTTGATTACTGTATACCGATAATACGTTTTATCTCTCTTAAAGAAATTCGATAACCAATGTATTGATAAACACTAACAATAAAACAGAGACCTAAATCTAATAATGCTGCCTTTCCTTCATATAGATGAAATACACCATCATTTTGCAAATATGTCATACACTGGTACAAATAAATGATTCCAACTCCAATAATCGTTGGGAACACATATACTTTACTAAGTTGCCCTTTAACACATCGTAAAATATAGCTGTTATCTGCTCCTAATTTGCGGATATCATCATACACCTGCTTATTACTCAAACCGATAGTTTGGCTTCTTGTAAATGCAATAATTCCGATGGAGGCCAGCATTACAATAGAGACAAATGCGAATAGCAGAAATTGAATAGCATATTGTAGAAGCATATTCTTTTGGAAAAGTACCTTAAAATATGGCTCATACTTCCAATTCAAATCAATTTCCGGATGTTCTGGCTGCAGTTCGATACGCTCCCCATCATAATATTCCTCACCTGCTTCCATTGCTTGTTGTTCCATAAATGAGTCATAAAATAATAGCACTTTCATACTGTCACTTGCATTATTACAATATTCTTTAAACAACTGTTTTGAAAAGTCATAAGATTCCTCCACATTTGTGACATTAAAAAGAACCTGCCTAATAGTATGATCTGGAGAAATTCCTGTCTTTAATTCCTGATAATCTTTTTCGCTTATCACATATCTCGCAAACGTATCCCAACCATTTTCAACTATTAATTCGTTAAATTCAACTGTTCCATCATAGCGAAGTTTTTTATCAAGACCGGAATCCTGGTTTTTTACATAATCCAAATCATCAAATGCAAAAAACACAGATTCATCCATATCCTCTGAACGTATCATCTTATACGTTCCATCTTTTACTGACAGATTCGTTCCCATTGCATCATTTAACTCTTTATCGCTAACAAACTGTCGATAATACGCCTGTTTTTCGTACTGCTCAATAATTCTTCCATTGTCATCCACATTGTCACGATTAATACCACTCGACAACAGTTCAATAAAATCAATTTCACGATAATGCTCAATCTTTACATTAAAATCATCTGCCAGGTTTAAAACCTCTTCTTGAGACAAACCAGATACGGCTTCAGGAATACGGTAAGAAACATCTACCGGATTTTTATCTGCAAAATTATTGCCTTCCATCATGTTACTCGGTAAATAAAACGCTGCAAACAATGCTCCTATAATAAGTAATACAATAAGACTCATATTTCTCACCATGGAAATCCCCTGAAATTTCAGCATTCCGTAAGAGATGATATTCTTATAATATTTTTGTGGGTTTCGTCCACGTTTGTGTACTACAATGGAATATACTAAAATACGGTAAATTCCAATGATACACAAACTATAAAAAAGACTAAACAGCCCACTCAAGTATTGTTTAAAGATGTTGGCCCATAATGTAGGTAATACATATGCTAAAAAAATACCAGCAATCAATAGAGTGATACCTGATACCAAGTATTTTCCCGTTACCTGTTTCTTGATCGGCTCACATTTTCTCTGTTCATTGATGATTTCCATTACGTTCGAACGTTTCATAAAAGACAACGTCATTATCAGGATACATACGAAAACAAGAATAGCAAACACTGCTGCATACAGCATTCCCTGCACCGATACCATAAAAGAGGACAGATATGGAGCAATATTTATCATCTCTATAATCTTCCCAATTCCCAATGCCAATAAATTGCCTACTATAATTCCTACTACTGTAGCACTTAACCCAAGAGAAAATATCTCTTTTAATAGTGCACCTGATAATCGCTTTTTTTCTGTTCCCAATGCTAAAAATATTCCTATTTCTTTACTTTTATATCTTAGAAATAGTCCCATTGCGTATAGCACAAAGATAAAGCATCCTATAACTGCAATTCCAAAAATTAAGTAGATTTGTTTTCTTGAATCACCACCTTCCGGTAATGCTTTCTGTATGAAATCACTGAACAATACTCCAAAAAAAGACGCTACTAACAAATTAGCAAATGCCACACATAACCAAAATTGCTTATACTGCCTGCTATTTACTCTTCGCAATTTTTTCAAAAGATTAGTTAGTTTCATTTCCATCACCACCATTCAAATCCTTAAAAATATTTAACAGTTGATCCAAAAATACTTTCCGGTTTCCTTCGTTTACCATTTCCTTGTGGATTTTACCATCTTTCATTACAATAACACGATCACAATAACTAGCTGAAATACTGTCATGAGTAACCATGAATATTGTAGCCTTTAACTGCTTTTTTGCTTCAATGAATGCCTTGATTACAGCTTCACTAGAACGACTGTCCAGATTGCCTGTAGGTTCATCAGCCAAAATGATAAGTGGATCGTTCATCAGAGCTCTTGCCACTGCAGTCCTTTGTCTTTGACCGCCTGAAATCTCAGCCGGATATTTTGTTGCAATTTTATCAATGTCAAACATCTGCAGTAATTTTTTTGCCTTTGCTTCCATTGGTTTATATGGAGCTTCATGGATTACTTTTGGTACACAGACATTTTCAAAAACCGTGAGACCATCCAACAACATGAAATCCTGAAAAACAAATCCTAACTTCCTATTCCTAATGTCAGCAATTTCTCTTTCACTAAGTTCTGACATTTTCGTACCATTCAAATCAATTTCTCCGCTATCGTACGGAATGAAGGATGAAATGCAGTTCAGAAGTGTGGACTTTCCACTTCCCGATGGTCCCATAACGGCTACAAACTCGCCTTCTTTTATTTCAAATGATACATTTTTTAAGGTTTTATAAACCTCACTTCCATTTTTATAACTTTGACATAAATTATTCACTTTTAACATATTAATCTCCCTTCTTTAATAGGCACTTGCCAAATTATCTCTCTCAACGCGGTAAACTGATTTATCTTTCACACCAAAAATGTAATCAAACTGTGAACATTCCTCGATATTATGAGTGATACATACAATAATTTTGTCATGCTTTTCCTTCTGAAGAATATCAAACAACCTTTTTCTTCTCTCTAGGTCAATTGAAGCTGTACTTTCATCAAATATAAGCACATCCGATTCCCTCAGTAGTGCTCTAAGCACATCTAGCCTTTTCTTCTGACCACCAGATAAATTACTCGTCCCAGAATTCAACTGAGTCTCCCACTTTTCTGGTAACTTCATTACATCACTATAAACATCCAACAATTTACTTAATTCAATCACCTTTGATTTTTCAACTTCCTTCCCCATTCTCAAATTTTCCATTATAGTACCTTGATAAAATAGAGAATCTTGAGCTACAAATCCAATCCTACTTCTTAAACTGGCAAGAGAAATTCCTTGAACTGCCTTATCATTAATATAAATTGTTCCATCTGCCGGCATGTATAAACCTAAGAGCAGTTTGACTACTGTGGATTTTCCACATCCACTACCTCCAATAAACCCATAGATATTCCCTTTTTCCAACTTAATATTTACATCTTTTATGATTTCGTCCGACTTTAAATATTTAAACGCTGTATTAGAAAACTCTATTTTTTTAATTGTTTCTTCTAACTGCTCGCCCTCTTCTGTTTCTTCTTCGTATAAAAGCACTTGTAAAAGACGTTTCATTGCAATCATAGTACCCTGATAACTATTATTAAATTCTGTAAAAAAAGTAAGAGGAGATACCAACATACTTTGATAATTGATGAGAGCAGTTACGGTTCCTATTGTCAAATTTCCCACAAATACTCCTATTCCACCAATAACCCAAATCGCCAAAGATAAAAGATAGTTTAAAAGTCCTCCCGAATTGATATTTATCGAATAAGTCAATTCCAATGCCATTTGTGCTTTATACTGTTTCATATAGATACGCTCAAATTTCTCACTAACTACGTCATATGCTGCATAAAGTTTTGTAATCAAAACATTTTTATAGTTTTCACTTAAAGCACCTATGGCTTCTTCATTTTTCTCCATACTTCGCTCTGCCAGTCTTTTTACACGAGCACCCCAGAATCTATTATTAAGTAGGTATAACATCAGCAAAATTGCTGTCACTACCATTATTCTCCATTCTATTTTTATGATCATAATTGTCGCCATTAAAAATGTAATGCCATTGCTTAGCGTTTTTACTAACATATAACCACAATTCTCTTTAATGGTTTCTACTTCCCTGCTATATTTCGATACAATCTCATTTAAACTATGGTCATCATAATAAGAATATTTCATTGTGGAAAGTTTCCTGTTTAAATCCATTCGAATATCCATTGAAATATTTTCGGCAATTCTTGCAAGAAAAAAATCTTTTAATACATTGAATACCACTACTGTCATGTAACATCCAAACATGATGCTAATCACAATCCAAAATTTTTTTACTTCCCCTTTGGGAAAAACTACATCTAACATATATTGATATGTCAGAGGAATACACATAGTAATAATGCTTTGTGCAATAACTGTAACTAATACAAATGCAAAATAAATCTTTTGTTCTAAGATATACTTTTTTAAAAAATATTTATACACTTTATCCATGTTTTATCAAACCCTTTTCTAGCTGCTCATCCATCCTTCTTCACAAATAATATTTTTCATAATATCACTCAGTTCTATATCCTTTTCTTTTGCAATCTTTAGATATTGCATCAGTCGTTTTTCTTTCCGTCTATACATTTCCTTGAATACGAAAAGATTATGCTTGAATAGAATCCGTTCTCTTTTGCAAGTTTGGACGCTATGTACATTTAACTTCCCTGTTTTTGTATAATTGCAAAAACCACATTTTGCCCCACTACATGTAAAAGCAATATCGCACTCATGACAAACAGATTTCGGCGCCACATGCCCTCTGGCAGATTCCAAAAACTTACTCCGGTCTAGCCCGTTTTCGACAGTTCCAAGATTCCATACATCATCGTTCACTACAAAGCCGCATGGAAAAAGTTCTCCACTGCTATTGATTGTTAAATGTCCTATGGATCCACCAGAACAATATTGAGGAATAGATTTTGCTATAAATGTCCCTATTTTATAATCATGTAAATTCAATACAGCGCCGTCCACTCCACAAAGTACATCCAAATAGAATTGATCCACCTTATCCATCTGGGCATCCAATAATTTCAGTCCTTCTTCTGTCCAATTACCCATGTGGTCAATACCTAAATGAAACCTCCTGATTCCCAAATTATAAAAATAGTTGAGATTCTCCGATAAGAACGCTACATTATTTTCTGTTACGGTCATACGAACAAAAAATTCCAGGCTCATCTCCTGCATTAATTTCATATTTTCAATAATAGTCTCATACACATCCTGACCATTCTTGCTCTTTCGATTTAAATTATGAGTTCTCTTGTCACCATCTATGCTAATGGATACATCCACATTGTTTTCTTTGAAAAGTTCGATTATTTCCTTATCTAATAAAATTCCATTTGTTGTTATATGAAATTCAAATAAGGACTTGCTTTCTGGATATTTATGTTCTATAATATCCATACATTCATAAATTGATTTCTTGTTAAGAAGCGGTTCTCCTCCCAAAAATGTTAGATTAATTATTTCAGTTTTAGGATTATTGTGAACAATAAAAGAAAGTGCTTTTTCTAGATTTTGTTTACTCAGCATTTTTTTTCGTTTGTCGTCCCCTTCATAACAATAACTGCATTTCAAATTGCAGTTTTCAGTTAAATATAATGTACATTCCATATACAACACTCCCTTTAAACATTGGTCATATACAGATCACTTAAAGGAACGTATATGACCAATTAAAAATATGTATTTTGTTTGTTAATGGTTGATAGTATTTAGATGCTTGGATTTTTGATTCATGCACTTGCAACGGTTTTAACCGGCCAAAGTTTTCTGTTGCATTTACTGTCTGCCATTTTTTTATTAAAATCCATCATCCTGATCACCTTTTCTAATCAATATGAGAAATTGCCGGACCACCAAATGCACAGTCATTCAAACATTTCTGTTTGTGGCTTGTGCAATAGCCATATCCTTCTACGCTACCTTCTCCCTCTTCTTCTGCTCCCTGATTCTCTGGCTGCTCGCCATTTCCTTTTTTGAATTCTTTTGCTTCACTCATAATTTTCTTCCTCCTTTTTACTAATCAATGTGAGAGATTGCTGGACCGCCAAATGCACAATCATTTAAACATTTCTGTTTGTGAGTTGAACAGTATCCATAACCTTCCACATTTCCTTCTCCTTCTTCTGTTTCCTGCTCCTCTGGCTTTTCACCATTTCCTTTTTTGAATTCGTTTGTTTCACTCATGATTCATTTTCCTCTCTTTGCTATTAAACTAATTAAACTAATCGCTTTTTCGTTCCATTCCAAGTCTATGTTTTCCGAAAAAGATCTTATCCATTTCTTTTTAAGTTTCTCATTTTTACAGTTCTCCTTTCCGCCACCACATTGCATAATGACTTTTGATGATTTTAAAATATCACGTACTTATTTTTTTTCATAGTACCTTTGCCTAATCTACCTCTCACAATGCTTAATCCACACTATCCACTATAAAACTATTCATGTCCACCCAATTTATTTTTCCTCTTTTCTAACGAAAAAGAACAGCCATACCGACTATTCTTATTAACAATTTGTTAAATATATTTATTTGGGAGGAATTTCAAATATGCCTTTAGAAAATCATCAAAGTTTCTATAATTTCTTTCTCCATAAAATTACACTACGCATCCTATCTAATGCAGACATTCTCCAATGTGTTACTTGTTAAGTTGATTGAACCGCCGTGTACTGAACGGTACGCACGGCGGTTCAAGAGGTCAGGATTTCTCAAGTAAAAGAAATCCCTCCAACTCGGATCTTTCTTATCCTTATTTTATTTCTTTGTACAGGATTAATTTCACTTTACAATTCCCCCCTGCATTATAATATGATAATACCAAATTCTACTTTTTTACATGCTACGCATATAGAATATTATCGCTACAGATTACTTTTAATCACTTTTACGGCTGGAAGAAACATTCCTAATTTTTCCACCGAATATTGTTTCTCACCTACTTTTTTAATGCCCCGGTATCCAAAAAACTCCAAATATTCTTCATGTGATATTCCTTGAAAATCAAATTTTCTTGTATCAATTTCAATTAAAAACACTTTATAACCTCCTTTCCTAGTTCGCTTTTTTCATATGTTTATCTTCACGTAAAATCAGTCACATACTGAAATGATTGTAAAATGAAATCTTTCATCATAAGATCTTGTTTTCTCTTATTGATTGCAATTCTTCTTCATATTCCCGGCAAACACAACGTAGACGTCTGATTTCAGCCTGACATTGCTCAACTTGTTGTTCTAATTTCTCAATTTCTCTATTCTTTTGAAGAAGCTCTTCTTCTACATCATATTCAAAAAACATATATATCCTCCTCGTGTTTTATATTCCTATTTGATAAAAGATTACTATTTTAACTATCGGAAAAATACACTTCTATTTCCGATAGTTGTAGTTTTTCCCCTATTTTTATGCTATACTTAAAGCATATTTTAAAAATGAGGTGACATCTAATTTATGAATAATCAACTTTCTTATCACAAACAGCTGATTAAAGAAAATGCTGTCAAATTGCGGAAACTACTATCTGAACTGCCACCATATATTACCGATTATTTCCGGGCAAGAGATACTACGACTTCTTCCAAGACCAAATTGTCTTACGCTTATGATTTGCGGATTTTCTTCAATTTTCTAAAAGCAAATAATCCTGAGTTATCTTCTGTAAAGATAAAAGATATTTCTTGTTCTGTTTTGGATCGGCTTAGCCCTTCCGACATAGAAGAATATATGGAATATTTGAAGTATTATGAAGATCCAGAAACAAACAGGCAGCAAACCAATAATGTTTTAGGCATTGCAAGAAAATTATCTTCTCTGCGTGGTCTTTATAATTATCTATATAAACGCCAAATGATAAAAAACAAAGTTACGGACCTGGTTGATATGCCAAAGTTACATGAAAAACCGATTACCCGGCTTGATCATGAAGAAATAACTGATTTGCTGGATTATATGGAAAGTTGCGGTGAAAATTTAACTTCTCATCAGAAAAGTTATTATAAAAAAACCATACTTCGCGATTTGGCCATTATCACGCTCCTACTCGGAACCGGAATTCGTGTTTCAGAATGTGTAGGTCTTGACATCAGCGATATCGATTTCCGCAACGATGGTTTACACATTACGCGAAAAGGTGGAGATGAATCCATCATTTATTTCGGCCCGGAAGTTGAGATAGCACTTCTTAACTATTTGGAAGAGCGAGAGCAAATTAAGCCACATATAGGACATGAAGACGCACTATTTCTTTCTATGCAGAAAAAACGGATTAGTATTGATGCTGTTGAAAATGTAGTTAAAAAATACACATCCAAAATTACTGCAAAAAAAATAACTCCCCATAAGCTCCGAAGTACTTATGGTACAAATTTATATCAGGAAACAAACGATATTTATCTTGTCGCAGATGTACTGGGACATAAAGATGTCAATACCACAAGAAAACATTATGCTGCGATGCAAGATTCACGCCGGCGAGTAGCCGCAAAAGTCATCTCTTTAAGGGAAAATCCTATTGATGAATAACTCTTTTTTCATTACAAAAAGAAGAGCACATGACGTGCTCTTCTACCACCATAATATTTTTCAAATTATTTCAAATCTCATTCAAACAATTTAAACGCCCCGTACTTTTTATTTTGTTTAATTGTTAATAAGTTACTATAAAATTACGCCCATCCTTTTCTTAAAATTCATTTTTAAATACCTCCTTCTGTTTTATTTGCATGCAATACCTGCAACCTCTTTTACAAAATTATAAATCTCACTAATGAAAATTAATCTGTGATTTTTCTCAACTGGCAGCAAAAACTGTTGCTTATAAAAAATAATATTGCATCTTATCATTAGTATAACAATAATCTTTTTATGTAAGAATGTTTGCTTTGTCATGATAATTACTATTTTGTCCTACCATTACATTTTTGCCTGAATCTTTGTATATACATGAAATTCATGTGCTCGCACAAAAGTCTTTCCATCCGGAAGACTCAAACCAAGTTGTGCCGCATACTGTATAGCATCCATCGAAGCTTTTTGCCCTTTTGGAAGTGCACGTATATAACCGGATCGGTTTCTAACCTCTTCCTGATACTCTTTTTTTGAATACTTACATAGAGTGGCCGTACTAGATGAAGAGCTTTTCCCTTTGGATTTATATGTATATTTTACCAATGGCTGGTATGGAAAATAAAACTCCGTTTCAAGATGATCCGCCTGTTTGATGGCAAAATTTTTCTTTCGGTCAATTTCATAATCACATGTTAAAATCATATAGTTCTCCAATATAAAGTTTTCTAATGCCTCATGCCATTCGTGCCGGTTTGTATGCTCGTATATACTATAAAATGTCTGACTTTTGGTTTGATAATATCCGGAAAGCTCACCATTTCCTTTTGTTATTACCCTGTATAATAAAATCATTTCATCATTATAGACTATTTCTATAAAAATGATTTTCCGAATAAACCCTGCATTGATAAAATCTGCTGTTATGCCTGTGACTGGAAGCATATACTTACGTTTTAAAAGTTTCTCTTTGTAAAAGGATGTTCTTTTCCATTGTCTCGGGAATTCCGGCATATAATGTTGGTACTCTTTCTGTATTACAATCTCTTTTGTCCTTTCATTGATATAAGGAACTAAAGCAAAATTATTGTTATCATAAACTTTAACCGTACTCTCTAGCCTCTCAACATCAGCTACTGAACGCACCTCATATCCATAGGGTTTATAAAGCTTGTATAAAAATTCTTCTGTCAGTGGTTTTCTACCATATAAAATATCTTTATGATGTTTTTCAAGATCATAAATTGCCATATCACTATATGGATGTAAATTTTTTTGAAAAATCAGTTCCCCGTTTGCAGCAATTCCTATCACACTATCCTCTATATGGTTTCGTGAGAAATAACATCCCTGTTGCATTAAAAGGCTTAAATAAGCATCAAAAATCTCTTTGTGCCCTTGAGCAATTTTTACCCTCCTTTGCTGTTCAAGCAATTTACAAAAATCATAAAATCCTCGATACAAATGATTTTCTTCTAAGTACTGACAGTTACTTATAAAGAACCCATGCAAATTGGCCACGAACTTTTCCGGATTTATAGCAGCTTCTTCCATCTGCATCTCATAGGTTTTTAAAAATTGCCGCATTTCTTTATCATCGCATCGGAAGTATAATGCAAGCGTAAAATTTTCAAAATTCATTTTTTTCACTTTTGAAACAACCATACATGCAATATTAATGGTACGTTTTCTCAATAACCACAGAGATACTGTTTCGCTCCCACGTTTTCCATATTTTTTCTGATATTCCATCAATAATGGAAATTCTTCCATAATTTTTGACATAAATCTGATCCTCCTCTTTCATAATAAATTCCATACAAAAAAGCCGGCTCACTATGAACCAGCTTTTTGTATGGAAACCTTATATCATTATTATTCAAACTTAAATTTAGAAATTCCATAGATAGGAATTGTATAAATGTTTTCTTTAATTCCTCCATGCGTATTTCCTTTAGTGAACAAAATATAATCTGCCTTTTGTTTCTCTAAAAGAACCTGCACTGTTTTACTGTTTTTCCTTCCTGCCTTTACCTCAATAGCATAGGTTTTGCCTGCCTTTAATGTTTTTACATAGAAATCAATCTCGCCATTTCCAATTGTCCCAAATGCAGGCATTTCCAGAACTATTTCACTGGGATGGCTAATCCGCCTCTTTAAATCAAGATACACAAAATTTTCACTAAGAATACCATCTATATCCCCTGGATCACATCCTATATGCTGCAAATAATAATGAGCCAAGCCCACATCCATAAAGTAACATCTAGCCTTTGCTTTAAAATCTAAAATATTACATTCTACCAACTTCCCAGCAAATCCTATAATCCCTGAACTATAGAGCCAATCAATCGCACGATTTACAGATGCTTTAGAAATATTACTTGAATAATCTTTTACCACTATATTCTGTAATTCTTCACTAAAGCTGTCTTTTTCGAATCCTTTTTTTTCTTTTACAAGAATTCGTGCAATACTAGAGAACATATTCTCATAGATAGCATCATCCAAAATATCTTCAAAATAACGCTTACTCTCATTTACAAATAACTTAATTATTTTTAACAATGCCGTACTGCTATCTTCAATAGATTTTGTTTCAAGATATTTCAAAACTACTGCGGGATACCCACCGATAGCAGTATAAATCTTATATAATTGCTCTAATTCCGAATATACATTCTCTTCGCTATTCCCATATAAGTCAAGTTTTAAATACAGCTCGTGTTCATCCATTGCCATTAAAAATTCCTCAAAATTCAGAGTTTGAATTTCAATAGAGTCTAAATCACCTGCGGAATACTTAAATTCTTTATTTAGGATTCTCCCCAAGTAACTTCCGGTGATAATGAAATCACTTTTTAAGTATCTTGTAAACTCTCTGACACGGTTATAAATATTTGCTGATTCCTGGATTTCATCAATGATGACAATTGTATCCTCTGTATCTTCAAAATTTTTATCATATCGTTTGATCAATTCATATACGGGATTTTCACATGGATATCCATTTTTAATCTCTTTTCGTAAATCTTCATAATGCTCCAAAAAAAGTTCCCCTGAAAAGTCTAACAAGTTGATATATATCTTATTTGCATATTGTTCATCTGCAAACTTATTAACTATATATGTCTTACCTACTTGACGGGCACCGGAAACTTCAAGTGTAGCCCTATCTTCTTGCTTTTTCCATGCCAGCAGGTCATCATAAACCTGTCGTTTTAAATATTTTTGCATTTTGTCACCTCTTATTTATCCTGCAATAGCTATATGATAAAGTATAACAGATTTCATCATAGTTTCCAACTATTACATCTCGCCCTCTTTTTACCTAATTCGCTGTAGGTTCCTCTTCTTCAGAATCTTCCCATGGTGGAACTCCAAACATTCCTATCCAGCATTCTCCACACATTCCGCCTCTGAGTAGTTCCCGTATCGGTGGTTCAATATCCGGAAGCATATCCTGTATAAGACCTTCCCCGGCATAATACCGCTGTAAGTTCTCATATTCTTCTACCGATAATTCGATTTTTTTCATTTCACCACACTCCGGACATCTTACTTGATATACTACTTTATTATTTCCCATACCTTCATCAAAACTCCTTTCTAAAATAAAAAAAGACCATAACGGTCTACTATAATAATTCATTACTATATAAAATATTTTCCCTCCTTTTATATAAATTTGCATAAAAAAACCTGCATACAAAATGCAGGAATTAAGATTACAACCTGTTTCCAGGGATTGTACAAACTTCTATAACTATGCCATAGATTATATATAATAATGAATTCTAGGTTCAGTATATTATAATAAAGATAGAATGTAAATTATTTTTCTCAAAGAAACTGTGCGATTGCATTATTTCAAGTAGCCTTTACTTCATTTTCGCATTCATATTATCCTGTTTTTCAGATTACTTTGCGGTATCTACCTTTAATGCCATAATAGCTCTATGTTCCTTATAACTTAAAATTCAGGAAGAAAATATAGCATTTTCTACGATTACTGCTATATCACTTCTGTTAATACTGCACCCCATTAATCTTACAATGAATCGCCTTCTCCTTCGCTATACCTATATAAAATCTGTCATTATTAGAATCTACCAAAAGATTTGCTTTATTTCTTTCAATAATCCTCAGAATATCTTCCTTATCTTGCATTGAATATTTATATTCTTTTTTTCTAATCAAATCTGAATTTTTATCAAATGCAAATACATAGCGAATTAAGTCAATATCCTGTAACGGCATATATTTTTCTTTCTGTTGCTGCGATCCTTCACTTTCATCCATCCAACTTGAAATACAATATTTAGTTAAATGAATCTCAGCATTAATCTGAATATTTTTATTGCATTTCCAGCCTAGCATATATCCTGAATGAATATCTGTAAGCAAAATATCAACATTGCTTAATTTCTTGCTGCTTAGCAGCTCATTATAATTAATTGCCAAAGGTCCCTGATTATTCCAGAAAATTTCCGTAGAATGTTCAAAATTCGCTACCTTTTTATACATTTTAGAAGTAGTAGAAATATTGTTGGGAATAATTCTGCTCGATACTGGTTGACCATTTCTGATATCTCTATACAGAGCATACGGAGACCTATATCCATTAGACTTATAAATCTGCTTTGCAATTCCCATCAAATGGGGAAAATTCTCTTTTTCTCCTATTAAAATAAAACTTTTCCCATGATATGTACTTACTAAATAGAAAGTCTCTAAATAGTTCATCTGGTAATAAGCTGCACATCGCCGTATATTTGTTATATCCATATTTTTCTCCTATAACGAGCAAAAGCCCCAATCTAGGGGGCTTTTGCTAATGGCTAACGTTCACGATTATTTTTTTAACAGGGGAGTGCCCGGATCGGCCATTACGATTCCCTCAGCTAGTGAGCCTGTATATTATATAATATTTCTGTTACAGAATTTTATACCATACTTTTATGTCTGTCAACAGATTTTTATATGTTTTTTAGTTTTTTTAAACCAATGAAAATATGACTGAAACCTTCTCTTCTCTTTTCTTCACTTATATTATAGTATAAAACAAGTAAAAAAACAATCCTAGAAGTTAAGATTCTAATATTCCGCTTCTAATATTCACTACTAACATGAAAAGTTTATTTCCATTTGAAGAGTAAAAATACATGATGACAAATATTTAATTTGTAATCTTCGTTTGTACTGCACGCACAATTATGACTCTCTTTTCAGAATACCCTTTTTGCCGGTGTTTTTCACATGATACAAATGTGACTCTTTTTTCTAAATCCGGAAAATATGGTCTGCTTTCTGCCCGTAGTACACGATCTACTGCCTCAACAGTATATTCATACTTCTTTCCTTTTTGTAATATATAAAACGGATCACCTATTTCCATTTCATCAAGCCGATTAAAACTATGCCCGTATGTCTGCGAACTATGTCCATATATGATGTAATTCCCATCAAGCGTTGTTGTTAGGTCTGCTGTCACAAAATAATAACGATCCAAGTTATAATCGTTGTCCTCCATCTCGTTTCCACGTATAATTACCTTTTTCAGATTAATCTTATCTATTACAAGGATACTATCTATATATCCCCGAAAATTGTAAGACTCAACGTCACTAAACTGGTAGGATACATTTTCATCAGAAGCTTCCCTCTCTTTTTCAGCATTTGGATGAAGTTCATCCGCATTCTCTTCAAGATATTGATCAATTAAATTCTCTTCATAATCATTCTGTTTTTCTGCCTCTCTATATGGTTGTCTATAGATATAATATCCAAAGATTATAATTAGCAATGCTATCGTTAAAATAACACCAATCGGAATCAATTTTTTTATCTTCATGTAACCTCCTTAAATTTAGTGCAGGGACCAAATAGCCCCTGCACCCAATTCTATTCATACTATTATTTTAAATGTTTTCTTTTCTTATAATAAATTGCGGTACCAACACCAAGCCCTACAAAAGCAACAGACACAAATGCGATTGCATATTTTAACGTACTGTCTTCAAAACCAAGTTTCGGAATCAGATGATTTCTACACGTAATTGTCACATCCTGCCCTTTCATAGAAAACTGGATGCCATCCGTTAGTTTTTGATATCCTGATGGTGCTTTCTTCTCTTTGAAATAGTAATCCCCATAGGCGAGATCTGATACGTTTATCTCTCCATTTTCATCTGTAATATAGGTACCTATCAATTTCCCGTCAGAAGTATATAATTCAAATTCCGCACCAGAAAGTCTTTTTGTTTCTTGAGTTGCATCAACTTTAACCAATGTTACTTTGGCTTTCATAATTTTATTAAGTGCTGGATTTTCTTTATTTACATCAAACACTGTAATTGGCTCATTTTGTAGTGTTAATTCAAACTCATGTTTTTCTTCATCAAGAATATAGCCTTCCAATGTCTGCAGTTCTTTGTAATAATAATGTCCGGAAACAAGGGCACCTTTTAGTGTCGCCTTTCCTTCTTCATTCGTTTTTATAACGCCAATCAAGGAATCTTTCTTTAAAACAACTTCCTCCTTATAATTCTTGATATCTTCATTCGTGTAAATGCCGAAATAAATGCCTTCTAATGGCTTTTTACCATAGTTAAATGTACCATTTTCCGGATTCAACATCTCTCCTACCTTATAGACATTAATTTCTGTATCAATAACATCGTTTTCAATATCCAGACTGATATCAATCACCTTATTTTCTGAATCTTTTTCAAGTACCACCTCATACTCTTTATAATTCATTGCCAGACCAGCAGGTGTCTTTGTTTCTTTTAAAGTGTATTTCCCCAACGGAAGTTCTTTTGAGGTAGCAATCCCTTCTTCTGTTGTAGTAATCACATCTACAACATCATCTTCTTCATCATAAATGGTAAATTCTACACCTGGAAGAGATCGTTTCTCATATTCCATACGGTAAATTTCTCCAAACTCCGAATCATATGTACTTGTACCGGTTAACATATCACCTACTTTTTCAACAGAAATCGTTCCTGTTTTCTCATATTCGTCTACCATGGTAACTTTCTGAATTTCACCGTTTTCCAATACTTCAAAAGGTATCTCTTCAGCAATCTCATAGCCATCCGGAGCTAAGGTTTCCACCAATACATACTTTCCTGGCGGGAGTTTATCAATCCGATGCGGTGTACCATCTGTAACCCATGATGTAATTTCCTTTCCTTCACTGTCTTTGATGGTAAGTTCCGCTCCAATAATTTCCTCTCCACCTATATCTACTTTACTAATTTCTACTTTTGTAAAATCATTTTGTAATGCTCCTTCGACAAAAAGCGTTTCTTTATTCTGGTCTGAATACTGCAAATCAAAATCAATCTTTTCTTCATTCAAGATATAACCTGGAGCAGCTTTTATTTCTTTTACATAGAAATGTGCAATTGGTATGTCTTTTTTAAACTGTACATTGCCTTTTTCATCGGATATTGCCTTTTCAATCAAAGCATCTGCCGGCACAAGAACTGTTTTTCCATCTGGTGCTAAAATATCTTCTGCAGTATATAATCCAAAAAGTGCCCCTTTGACTGGCTCATCCGAATCAGCCGCAGTTTTTTTCAAGGAAATAGAGACCTTTTGACGTTCATTTACATACTCACTGTCATGATACACAACTTCTACCCTATCACCTGCATATTCTAAAGAAAACTCCTGTATTTCCTTATTTAATACAAACCCATTCCCAGCAACGGTTTCGATGATCTTATATTTTCCAAGTGGTAATTGATCGACTTCTGCCATACCTTTGGCATCTGTTTTCAATGTGGAAACCAACTCATCTTTGGAATAAAGCAGGATGCGATTTCCATTTTCATCCAACTGATAGTCTGGAGAAAATATATCTTCTGCAGCCCGCACTTCAAATTCTGCTCCTTCCACATCAGCTATCGCATAAGTAAACTCATATTCCGCTTCCTCTTCCTCTAATATGCGTAAAAATTCTCCAAACCTTCTTAAAAGGTTCTTTTTTACTTCTGCATAGTCCTGTAATTTTTCTCCCGTCTTATGAATACGGAGAGTACCCGTTTGACGTTTATTTTCATAATCTAATTTTATGATGATCGCACCTGTTTCCGGTTCTACTTCCTGGGCAACATCTGATCCGATTTCAAATTCAACAGGCTCTGCCTTTACATATCCTTCCGGAGCTTCCACTTCTTCTAAACGGTAATGGCCTGCCGGTAGTTTTTCTGGAGTAATCAAATACCCGTCATCAGATGTTCTAAACGCCGTATGCTCCACCAGTTCTGGATAATGTGTGTGCTGTGTAACATATTCTCCTTTATCCAGATCAAAAATTTTAAAAGTTGCTCCTGCATGTAATACCGGTAATTTACTTGTTCCATCAATCTTATATATCTTTAAAAACGCCTGAAACTTATAATCAATAAAAACTCTCCATTGTTGCGGTTCTCTGCTATCTTCATTGATTGTGACAATAAAAGGATCAATCCGATTGAAATTCTCTGGAACAGTACTTTCAATCCCAACATAGGTTCCATAAGCAAGTTCTCTGCTTACTGCATATCCTTTTTTGTCTGTGAAAAATTCCGGCATTGGTTTTCCATGACTATCTTCCGAATAATCCATGGCTGTTGTCTCTTCTGAGAAATCATAATCACGGAACTGTTCCGGACTGAATTTTCCTTGCTCATTCGGCTTTATGGTTCCATCTTTTACACCTTTTAATGACTGAATGTGATAGACTTTAAATCCGGCTCCTTCCAAAAGTTCAGCTTCCGTCTGCTCTCCGTCGGAACCGACTTTGATTAACTCAAATGCCTGTTTCTTTACTGTTTCATGAACCGTAACATCTCGATGTACAATTTTTACTTCTTGCCCTTCATAAGTAGCCTCTACAGGATATTCTGTGGGATCAAGAAGATACCCTTCACTTGCTTTTAACTCTTTCACAAAATATTTCCCGAGATAAAGATTTTGAAAATCCAGCGTACCATCTTTTCCAATTTCTCCTCTGACAACTAAGTCCCCTTTTTTGTACACATCTTCTGACTTCCCATTTGGATGAGAAATATTCTCAGCTGCAAATAATCCATATTCGGCACCTATTAAAGTCGCATCTCCCTGCGGCAGAAATTCATTGGTTTCCTTATCAATTTTCTCAATATGGATTTCTGCACGAACTTCTTCATTTTTAAAAATGTGACTGAATACATACTGATATGTCGTGTCATTTTTATAGACATACTCAAATTCAAACTTCTCATCTGTTTGATAGTATTTATCTGGAGCGATTGTTTCCAAAATATAATATTTGTGGTTGATTGGTAAATCAACGGTAAAAGCGGCAACACCGTCCTGATTGCTTACTACAGACTCTAATAAGGTATCTTTTGCAACGATAACTTTTTCTCCTACTTTAATATCTTCTGCGGTAAACAATCCGTACGTAGCACCTTTTAATGTAACATCATCATTTTGAGATTTTTTTACTGCCTTCACTTCGATTTCAGGTCTTTTATTGTTATAGGCTACCTCAGCCTCCGAATATTCTACCTCCTGTCCTGCATAAGTCAATTCTACTTCTTTTGTTGTGTCACTTTCTTCTTTTCCAATAGTCAAATCTGTAGGTGCCTTTTTTTCTACTACTCTATATTTTCCCAAATACAATTCACTGCTAACGGCGTTTCCTGCTTCATCTGTTGTGAGAGTTTCAATTAATGTATCCTTCGGATAAATTACCGTTGTCTTATCCTGACTGACAATTTCTTCAGCGGTGTAAATAGAATAAGTAGCACCGGCATAGGATGAATTATCATATAGGAAATGATATGGGTTTCCTGCCTCAGCCCCAGAAAGACGTTCCCCTGTTTTGTGGATTTTGATCTTCCCTTTCTGTTCAGTATTTGTAACACTAATATCTGTATTTCCACCAGCAACCAACTTTACATTATATGCACTCGTATTTAAGAGATAACCTTTCGGAGCTGTAATCTCCTTCAGATAAACGGTTTCCTGCGTCTTTGCAAACTCCACATAAGAACTTCCGTTCTTGTCTGTCTCCGGCATAGTGGCGATAAGACTTGTGCAAGCTTCATCTTTATATACGCCAAAGACAGCTCCTGCCAAATTTACATTTGTATTTGCATCTTTTTTACTTAATGTTATTCTTGCTAAATCCATCCATTTTACAGAAAAGTGAACAGAATTTGCTGGCTCTTCAATAAAATCTCCATATCCAATATCTTGATTCCCATTTCCAGTGCTTAATACTAAAGTCTTCCATTGTGTGCCAATTTTACCTTTTAACGCTCCAGTTTCCCACAGCCCGGTAACCGTCTTAGGTGCTGTAAAATAAAAGGTTGTGCCACCATATACTTTTACAGATCCTCCCGTTTGATTTCCGCCTGCCACGTTATGATAGGTAACATTTGCCGGCACATTTATGGTAATGTAATTTCTATGATCACCTGTTAATTTAAAGTTTTTGGTCCGTTGCAAATCTTTATCAAGATATGCCGTTTCATAATCGCTGCTCAAACTAATTGCTGCAGTTGGTGGTGCCTCTTGGGCAAACAAATAATCAATGTAATCCAGCACTCCGCTGGCTCTTAAAGATTCTTCTGTACAACCGGCAAATCCAGCATTCCCTATATAAGCATAACTTGCAGCAATATGGGTATAGATGTATCTGGTATCAACATCAAGATTTGATAAATACTCGCCTGTTAAATCTCCAGGGCCGCCATAACCGTAATATAAAACTTTCTGAAGGTTTGCATTTGTCTCCAAGATATTCGCTATATAGTCAGAATCCGGCGGAGAGGATTTCGGAGACTCCAAACAATATGCAATTTTTCCATTCACATAAAAATAATTTGTACTGTAATTCCCTACGTTGGAAGGATACTTTAATTTTTTACCTTTCACTAAAGTAACATTCGTGCCTTTTTGTTTTGCCATACTGTTTGGCACTACTGATAAAAAAACACCTTCTTCTTCATCCTGCTCTAAAATTTCTCCTTCTGAAGAAGAATTTACTGTTTCTTGTGTCCCTTCTGCTGAGCTATTCTCCTGCTCTAAATTTAATTCCTGATCGGTTGTTTCGGGTTCAGGGTCTGCTTCTTCTTCCTCAGCCCCATCCTTCTTTTCTTCTGATGAATTTTCAGAATGCCCCGATGTTTCTGGCTCTTTATTTGTAATTACGATAAACCGCTGGACATGATATGCAAGATTGCTATCCCGTAGTGGATAGACTTCATATACCGCCTGGTACCAACCCTCTTTTTCGGTATTCATCTCCTCTAACTTCTCATTGAATGCTCCCTTGTATTCAATTTTTACCTTTTCTTTGTTAAACGTCAGATTTGTAAAATCGGAATCTCCTTTAAAGTCACTTCCTTTTTTCAGTTCTAAAGTTTCCGCCAATACAATTTCATCACCATATAACTCTTCTTTCACTGTATTCATATCTGGCAAGTCTGTCAGATTGCTGTTATACAATTCGGTTTCTTCCTGATCCAAACCTTCAGCTATTGGTGCTGTCTTAATTTCAGGTTTCGCAATTTCTGCCGCTCTAGCTATTTGACCAGAACTAAATACGCTTGAACAACAAATTAAGGCTGCAAGTGCTCCTGATAACCATCTTTTTGTTTTTTTCATAGCTATGTTCTCCTTTTTGATTTTAAATAACAAAAGACAGGTATTCCCTGCCTTTTACACCAATTTTGATACAAATTTCTCTGCCTTTGTACGAAACCTCCTTTCCCAACTTTTTTCCGTAAACCAAAAAAGCCAAAGGCAGAGTCCTGCTGAAAACCTATCTCTAGGAATTCAGTACAAGGTCTGCTCTTTGGCTTACCAATAAAAAATACATTTATATTATATAGGGATAACATAAGCTTTTCAAATTTTTACGTATGACACTTTTATCTGAAATCAGACATTTACTAAATTTCTCTTTGTTAGAGAACCGAGTGAGACAAACATTCCATTCTTACCCCATTGAGCTTCTACATTTTCTTTGATACCGTGTATTTATACTCATGATTGGAGGCTTTATATTATGATGAATAACAAACTGTTTATACCCGCATGTCATAAATTTATTACGAAAAAAGACGGAACTGCAAATTTTCAAAGAATATACGGCGTTCTTAAATCCGCTTATTCTACAAAATATCCAAACGACACACTATCTTCCGAAGAAGTATTCGATTTTTTAAAATTAAACCAAATTATTCCCCGTGATTTCTCCATACAGGATATGGATTTTGATTATCAAGAATTATGCTTTTCCATTATTACACAATATAAGTGTAATTCAATATGCCAATTATGCCCCTATTCATCCTTGTATAAAAACATCTACGAAGATGAAGAAGCAATCCTACTCTCGTATGCACTAAGTAGTTGGGAATGCCTTAATTCACTAAAAAAAGCAGGGCTAACCTGCCGCCATTTTCGTGCCATGATTCCTGTTTCTGATAAATCAAAAGTTCAGGTTGTACCTCTAAATCGTCTCGCCTATGAATACTTAGAAACCGTCCCAAGTTCAGCAAATGATTTATTATCTATTGATTATAAAATCATGGCTGCTTTAAAGCAAAATAACAAAAACAAACTGTCCGATAGCGATTTTGAAATCATGCATAAATATTTGACAAATCTTACCACGGTTAACTCCAAAAAAATCTCAGATAGAAATGTGGCAGACATCTTGAAACGGTGTTTTCAATTAGAATACAATCAAAAGATAGCAAGTAACCCTCTTAACACCACAAACTCGAATATTTCAACGATTCCTTCTATTGAAGGCTTACTTGCTGGTAAATCGCAAGAACACTTTAGCAAGAAGCTTCCGGAAACACCTGGCAAGGTTAAAAGCACCGAAGTCCATACAAAACAAATACCTGTAGCACCCCTAGAGAAACCTTCTCAAAATGCAAAAGAACTTCCTCCAAAATCCAAAAACACAAATATAAGTGCTCCGGCCAAAAAAGAACCCGTATCTTACCCAAAAACAGATTCTAAAATCTTAAGCATTTATACTAAACAAAAGAACCCCGAATCTGCAATCCCTGCACCAGTCCCTCTCAAACGTGTTCCCAAGATATGGACTCTTTCTCAGCAGGATCTATCTTCCACACATATTGTGAATTTAGAAACGGTAGACCAGCTACGAATGGAACTTTTTTTATTTGATCTCCTTCAAACACCAATGCTTCCCTCTGAAATAGTAAAAATAAAAAAAGAATACTGGTTCCTAATGTATGTGAAAGATCAATTTTATACATTCCATGCTGATAATTTCGTGTTATTCCAGCACATTTTACCTTATATTTCGCGTAGCAAGGTACGGAAAATAATCTGTTATGAACCATATTTATTGTATTATTTCTTGTTCAAGCATAATTTATATCATGTTTCCATATTTACTCTTCGTTTGGTAGCCGATGTTTGCCTTCCTTTACATAATTGGGGAATCTCTATTGAGACTCTATTGAAGACTCTTCTTCATATTCATATAAATGAACCGATAATAGACATTCTTCCTGCCTACTACCAAACATATCGTGCTTTGGATAAAAAGCTGGAAACAATAGATACAGTACAACAAGATATACTCTTGCATAAAATATATCTTGCACGTGCAATCGGAAAATTTTTTATTCCTTCAAACTATTATGCTGCTGAAAACTATGCCATTTTAGAAGAAACTCCTGAAGATTATGTATTTACATACGATGGAACGCAAAAGATACAGGCTCCCTACTATTCCATCCGCTATATTTTCTCATGGAATGCCAAAGAACTATTTCCTGCTAAATCCCTGGCTATATGGTTTATCAAAAACAGATTACTTGAAACACACCAAATTACGATTTTAACAGTAAAAGAGAATCAAATTACATTCGCAACCACAGACGAAGAGTATAGTTTTTTATGCAGCATTGTAAACCAGGTTATCGGACAGTATGTAATGATGAATAAAACTCCTCCCATAAGCATTGACGAGATCATATTGAATGATAAAATGTTGTAATTCCGATGCCTTGTCTACCTGTTTCTGCAAGAAACAAGGACCTCTTAAATGTTATTTGTATTTTCATACTATAACATTTAAGAGGTCCTTGCCTCTACCATAAATCATCCAGCAAAAATCCCGGAATTACTGATTTTCTACGAATTTCTAGATGCTCATCTAATAAATACTGCCTTAACTTTTTACTTCGTACGCCCTTTTTTTCCCATAAGAAATCTTTCATTTTAAAACAGAATATGCGTCTTGGAGTTAATCCCTTCTCCCCAGCTACAACAACCACTTCTCCACCATTACAGAGTAAATAATACAGTTTACGCATTAGGAAATCCCGATAGGGATGATAACACTGCTCATCAAATCGATTAAGCGAATATATCCCTTGAATTCCGTTATATAAGCACCCTGAAAAAAAATCTACCATATACTTTTTATTTGAAATATCCTCTATTGACTCTGAAAGCTCTTTTAATACTTGTAAATGTCTTCTTGATTCACAATCTATGATCTGATTATATTGGCTTATCTGCCAGACTAATTCTGCCTCAGAAATCATCTGCATAACCCAAAACTCCATAATATCAGCTTGCTTCCAATTCCAAATATACGGTTCTACTACTTTCCATAATTCGATTAAATCATAATACTCTTTCTTTGGGTTCAAAACGTCTCCCTCACATTCAAAGAAAAATCGAATACACAATTCTTCTCTCGTATTGGGACGTAAAAAAGTTGAAAACTTCTTATTCACACAATTTAATGCCTGTAATATATCTTCTGTATCCTGACAACATTGAATTGACTTTATAAAGAGAGCTGCAAGATTCATAAAACATTTCCTTTCATAAAATAGCAATTGAAACATATCTACTGTTCACAGTATATACTCTATACAACAGTTATGTAAATAGCAGATATTGGTTATTCTATAAATAATCAAAGGAGGTTCCACAGATGCTACGATTACGAGTAAACGAAATACTAAAACAACAAAACAAGTCTCGATATTGGCTAAATAATCAAATGGGTATGACCTATACAAATCTCCGGCGTATCATTGATAATGAGACCACTTCCATTCGCTATGATACATTAGAGAAATTATGTAAAGTATTAAATTGCAGTCCCTCCGAATTGATTGAAATTATATCAGAAGAACCCAAAGATTGCTAGTCTATCCAGAGCTTTACCAAATATTGCCACCGATTATTTCTTGCTATCTGCTTCTTTCCAGCTATTTCTTTCCGCAAGAAAATAAATTAAGCGAAAATCACCGTATAATAAGGGATTTTCGCTTATTCAATAATCAAAACATATTATATTTTTTATTCTCTTATTTTGCACAAGATTTTACACCTATATGTCAAGCCCACGATAAAAAAATAAATCATCTTCAAAAGCAGAAAACCAAAACTACCACTGGTGATAGTTTTAGTTTCTATTTTTGTTTATTCTATTTATGCGAGATATCTATAGTAAAATATCAGTTAATGTCTATTAAATTTTTCTCAATTACATGGAAGTAAACGGCATAACTCAATTAGCAATTCAATTGAGCATTTAAGTTCTTCTTGTGTGTAATTTCGATCTGAATTAGGGTGGTCAATCAAGTTGCGTATATAAGTGGGGAGTGTTCGGTAGTTCGTAGTTTTCCCCCACTGGTTCATAAAGGAAGATTCTTTGGTGTGTAGCGTAGGATTGAAAAATTTGGATTGAGCAATTATGTAGTCGTCACAGCTTTTTACAGTAAGCTTCCCAGTTTTATTCTGCAAATACCCATACAGTTCAATATGGTAGTCCGTTGAAAGAATTCCAAATGCTAGGTAGTTCGTTTCAGCTGATGTAATAGTTGGTAAAACTGTAGGTGCAGTAATGCTCTTTGAATGAATACTTCCATTATCATCGCTAAGCACAATAATTAAAACGTCCTCTCTCTCTTTTAATGCTGAACGTAGCACATATTCAGAATGTGTTGCGATAATCATCTGTGCATCTTGGGTGCCGTTTTTATCAAAAAGACTACGATAATATTCCAACACTTTTTGCTGCCATTTAGGATGCATACTCAATTCCGGTTCGTCAATCAAAACAATACCACCTGACATACTATTTATATTTTTTAATAAGTGAGTTCCTCGAAATACAATTTGCTTCTCGCCAGTACTCAAGCTATCAACAGGAATTTCTCTTCCATGTTTTTCAAAGAGGATTTTAATTTCTTCATGATTAGTATTGTCTACACCCTTAAATTTTACTGTACCGAAAAATTCATTGAATGCCCTTTCAAATCTATACATTTTTGATGTCTGTTTGAATGTAGTAAAAGGAGTTCCCACACCAGACTTAGTTATCCTCATCCACTCAGAATTATCTTGAGCGTCAATATCAATTATTAATTGTTTGATTGATGTGAAATCATCGTTTGAATCATTTTCATATTTTTCAGAATCTAACTGCTGTATTGTTGTAGATTTTACCTTTTGTGTATTAAACCCTGATCTCGCTTTTGAATATGAAAAGCCGTAGTGCCGCAAATCCGACAGGTCAGAATCTATTAATTGCGGACTATTATTTCGATTAGTGCGGATTATTTGGGTAGCGCCGTCAAATTCGTTTTTTCGAGCATGAAATCCTAATTGAGGATTATCATCTTGGTTTGGTGTAATAGTGTATGGTATACCATCAGCTATATAACTAATATACTCAAACGCTTCTATCGAACCAAGGTTAAGAAAAGTCGATAATGTTTCAAGTATAGTTGTTTTTCCTGTACCATTTTCTCCTGCCAGTACAATAGTATTATAGATGGAACCATCTGGCTTAGTAAAATCAAGCTCCAGATTTCCCAAAATATCATGATTATTCCACTTAATCTTTCTAACCATTTTCTTCCTCCTTGTAGTTGAATGACAACGTCCGGAAAATTGTATGTTAATATACAATTTTGCTCATTATCGCTTATCTAAGCAAAGATACTTTCTTGTAAATATACAGTGCTTCCTAATTGAATTCCATTCATATGTTCTATATGATCCATTACTCATATAGGGCCAAATTGATAATTTGGGGTTAGATAAGCCTGACAGGTATAGAGCAGCGTTTCCATATGGTGTAATTGTCCAGTGAGAAGTGCGAGCTAAAGTTTTTGCTACAGCATCTAAATTTACGTCTACAAACTCATTGAGAGCGCTACAAAATTTCGACTTTAGAAAAATCCCTCTAAGAACGCACATAATATTCCTGCCTGTACAAAACGATTCAAACTTTATCACACTTCTCTTAGATTTTTTAATTGTTTACAAAATCCATAAACCACTCCTATATAATCCGTACTACATTATCATGTACTATCACTTTTCATTTTCTCCAATGTATTTTTAAATACTTCTGGAAAAGGCAAACCTAATTTAATAAGATTTTTAACAACTGTCAATCCTTCATAAGATAGATAAAAGAAAATGATGCCAACAGTAATTGTGTTTCCGTTCCGAATAACGTAAGCATCTAACAATCCAGCAAGAAGTATTATAATAAATATTGCCCCCCTTTTCAAGATTCCCTCAATACCAATCCCCTGCGTAATCTTCTTTCTAATAACATCCACCATGATTTCTGTCATATAATCGGCCAATACGAATATAACCAAAACCGCCAATAATTCTTTTTGCTCTGTCAATCCTTTTCCAATTATATTCATAAAATACACCATAATCTTTTTCATATTTCGTACCTCCTGTTACTATAAACAAAACATTCTTCCTGTTTCTGTTCATATTATAACAGGTCACATCTTGCATTGCAGTTCCAAATGCCGTTCCAAAAAAGTTCTTTTTTTAACTGTTTTTCAGGTAATCCTTTACATACTCAATAAGTGAGTCATCCCCTGTCTCTTCTACCTCTTCCTTCGCTTCTTTCCAAAACTCAACAGCCTTATTTACATCATTTTTAGTTGAATAAACAGTACAAAGATTTAAACATAGCTCAATTTTTCTCCCTATTCCATCTTCACCTAACTTTTCTACCTGTTCCAAAACTTCCAAAAAAAACTTTTCCGCACATTCCATATTACCTGCAAAATACCAACATTCTCCCAAATGACTTTTAACATCTATTTCTAATTCAATATTTTCATCGTTTAAATCTAACGATTTCGAAAAGAAACAAATTGCATTACCATAATCTTCTTTTTCCATATAACATTTCCCTAACCCCTGATACACCGGAGCAAGTTTACCGCTTTCCTCTGTCAACGCATCTGACCATAGTATTTTACTTGTTTCATAAGAGATGATAGCATCATCAAATGCTTCTTTTCTCACTAACGCTTCTGCTTTGTTAAAATGGAAAGAAGCTAGATCATCAGAAGGTACATTATCAAGTTCCTCCGCTATATCCAGCACTTCTTCATAAACATCTAGTGCTTCATCTATCTCTCCCATTGCTTCAAGAATAATACCTTGTGTATTGCGGTTCCGTATTACACTCACACTATATTCTGAATGAACAGATATATTAATATCATAAGCTCTTTTACTGTAATCCATCGCCTTATCCAATTGTCCATTATAGTAACAAAATAGAGAGTATTCATGATATACATCTGCCAAATCCGTATTCGGTCTCTGATAATTAGCTTCCCGGAATAAAATTACTTTTTCAAAACAGGCTTCCGCTTCTTCATAATATTCGTCGTGCCCTTCACTGGATAACTCGGCACAAGCGGACGCAAGATAATAATAAGTCATGATAGAATCTGCATCCTCCTCCCTCTCCATATCCAGCTCCACAGCTTTCTTAATATTTTCATATGCTTTCTGATACATTCCCATATCTAGATAAAGGCAACCCAAACTTGTATAATCTGTAGAAAGTTCCCGTATAGATATTTCCTTCATCTTTTCTTCTGTATCAAGGATATTCTCGTAATAATTTTTCGCCGTCTGATAATCTCCTTTCATATGATATGCTGTACCTATTTTATGCCATACCGACATACGTTCCATTTGATCCCATTCATTATCCTTAAGTAAGTGCTCCGCTTTCTCAAATACATCCAGAGCCTCGTTTACTTTTTCCATTTTTAAAAGAATATCACCCTGATTTTTATAATCACGTACCAAATATACATACTCGATATTTTCTTTTGATTCATCTATTTTCAAGATTCTTTCAATCAGTTCTTCGCAAAGTTTATAGCTGCCACATTCAAAACAAACATAAAACAGCCTTGTGAGAAAATCCACGTCATCTTCACTCTCTAATTTATTTTCCATAATATCTGTCACCGACCATGAAAATGGAATCAGATATGCTTTTTTATATCCCTGTCCCCATTGTTCTCCATAGTCCAGTTCTAAAGATAATTTCTCGATAAATGGTCTTGTCCTATCGTATAAAACGTCTTTCTGCTGTTCTCTTACTGCCGAAGCAATCACAGAATGCATCCAATAAATATCTTTTCTGTTCTTTTTGCTTTTTTCTAGCATTCCCATGTCAAATAGATTTCTTAGTATGCTGTTTTTCCTGACTCCGAACCAGCCTTTTGCCTTTTCAAAATCAAACGGAATGTTCGGAATCACGGACGTATATGTTAGAATCTCTTTATCTGTATCTTTAATATTTACTAACGAAAATAAGATACACATCTGACTGATAATATTATCTTTGTTTTGTAATCTTTCATGACTCCCAGACACATCCTCTTCACTCAACTTAAATCCTTTTTCTATCAGCCGTTCCAATAAAATCTCTAACTTCATCCCTTCCGATTGAGCAACTTTAGCAAGAAACTCTACCATAATGGTATGACAGGAGGCTAGTCCAATAATATCGTCCAAATATTCATCGTTTTTTCCCAATTGATAAAAATGATAAAATAACTGCCTACATTCTGCTTTTTCTAACGTCCCAAGTTCATACACAGGCAAAGCAGAAACTTCTTTGTACCGACTCGTCACAAGCACGCGGCAAGGCAGGTCATTCAATCTTTTTAAATATCTATCTTCATTCTGTTTCTCAACATTATCAATGACAATCAACAATTTCTCTCTGTATTTTGCTGCCAGATACTGAACATACATCCATGCCTGCTCAGTATCGTCCTGTAACTGAAATGCCACCTTGCAAGACTGTGCTAAATTGGAGTGAATATATGGCACCCATGCAACATATTGGATACCACAGTCAATCGCCTTCTGGTTCATAATCTGATTTAACAGCTTTTTTACTAATTCTGTTTTCCCAAGACCGCCTATTCCTGTCAGCAACACAGATTGCTTTTCCCGAATGATATATTTTTCCAACTTTTCCAGTTCAGCCTCTCGTCCTTTGAAAGAACTAACAACATCTTCCGGCGATTCCGTACGGTATAACGGATATACCGGTGCCTCTTCCGTATCGCTCAAATGCATAAAGTCAATATTCAAAAATACTTCCTTACCCTTCTTACCACCAAACCGTTTCTTATAATCGGCACATACCAGTATAGCAGCAACAAACCTTGATGCCTCAAATAGTGATGCCGGTACTGTACAACTGGTCAGAATCTTTTGTTTTATACGGGAAGAAATAAATGTATCTTCTTTTAGTAATTGCATCAGATCTCTTATAATACCATCATAGTTTTCAAAATATCCTAAGTAATGATCTTCAATACTTTTTCTCACCAGTTCAAAACCTTTTTCCGTATGAAGCTTCTTGGCCACATACTTTTGAATCGGCAAATTACCACTTGTAAATTTGCGGAAAGGTGCCGTATCCTCCTCATCTTCACGAAATCGACCTGTTAACAGATAGAGATCTAGAAAAATGTCCCTATATAATTCTTCCTTCTTTATATTTGTGTTAGATGTTAAAGGCTTATATAGAATTTGAAATACTGTTTCAAAATTAAATTCTCTCATAGGTTTCACCTTCAATAAAATTCTAATAAATTTTTCCTGTTCATTAATTACTTTCCAGCATACTTCTAAATTTATCCTCAAAATATAATGGATACTCTTTCAGATAATCCAGTATCTGGTCTCGCAAATTATCATTTTCTTTCATCATTCGCAGAATTTCTTTCCGACTTCCTACTTGATATTCATTCTCTATCATGTCTGCAATGTCTCCTGCAATGACACGATCATTAAATCCCATTTCATATATCGTGATAGCACACTGGGTTCGCAATCCATACCTTAAGCGTTTCGATAACATTTTAAAATTATGATTCAAATCCACATCATCATAGCTGTAGGCTACATTTTCTATAACGGCAGCAAGTACCAAAGTGCAATCATATCCTAAATAGCTATCACATATATCAATTATCTGATTTATAGTGACTGGTTTATATTTATTTCTTGATCTCATCCCAATACTGATTTCAAGAGCAGCTTTGTGAATATCATGATAGTTCATTCCATGAAGCCAATTTTGACCAACCTCTAATAGCAATTCCGGTTTATTGCATGCTTTAATTAAAGAATTGTCAATTTGCAACAATAATGGAAAAATCTCAGCAAAAACATCTTCCTCGCTTTTACATTCTCTAATTTCCACTATATGACTTTGAACCCATTGTTCAATCTCTATTTCTTTTCTTACCCCCAAAAGTGATTTGCTATAGCGTTGTCTTTTATCCGGTGTATCCACCGCTTTTACAATAAACTCTCCGATCAAATCTGTAATACGTAACAACCGCTCCCGCTCATTGTCCTCTGCAAGAGAATAAGCCAATGTCTCCCTTATGATTTCATGAATTGCATCTTTTGCTTCATTGTAGGTATCTTCCATCAAATAAAACAACAGAAAACTTTCAATAGCATCTATATTATTGAGCATTTGTTTTACTATAAGTTCTGCTTTTCTATAGGTTTCTTCTTTCTTCAATTTCAAATCATTTAAAAACGAATTTACAACTTCTGCAAAATCACCTGACGCATAATGAGTTTCGAATATTTCCATAATACGATTCAAGTATTGTTCCATTTCATCATCTGCACGAATCCATGAAAGTAATTCACTTGTACAAGCTTCTGCCTGATCATTATTTAATAAGTTTTTGTAATTCAACCATTTCCAATTTGAATATACATTCTGTTTCTGACTATATACATGTGTTTCTGACAAGATAATATTCCCTTCTGTATAAATTCCCGCCCTGCCTGCACGTCCTATCAGATTTTGAAAATCCCGAACCTTTATTCGTTCCTTTCCCTGATAGATTGTAGGAATAATTAAATATCGAATAGGTAAATTTACACCCTGTGCCAGTGTAGAAGTACATGCTAAGAAACTAATTAACCCTTTCTGCATAGCATATTCGACAGCACAGCGAATTCCCATAGGAATTCCTCCATGATGTACAAAAGCACCAGCTTTAGCTGCCATAAAATGTATGCTGTCCCTTCCTAGGTGAATCCCTATTAACTTAGATAATTTTATGACTTCCACTTTATCTGCACATTCAAGCAGATTAGTAATCACATATCCTCGGTTTTCCACTTCCAGTATTCGCTTCAAAAGTCCATCTGCAGTATCTTTTCTGCCACAAAATATAGCCGTGCCTCCATTTATACACAAGTTAATTGCTAGTGCAAGCGCTACATCATTCTTATAGGTGTTTGTACCATTATTGATTTCAGGAAATACTCTTTCTTTTTTCTCACGCTTTTTCTTTTCTATATTGACCTGCGTGATAACACGAGGCACAAAAAATTCCTCTTCATCTGGATTTTTAGGATTTACAAAATACAGATAAGCGTACCTTTTCAGATGCTTTTTATTATATTTTATTTCTGCAATACTCACTGTCTTTTCTGTTGTCTGTATTGCATTGCTTTTAATTACAACGCCATGACCATTTGTAAGCCATTCATTAATTTCTTCTGCATTTGGAACAACTGCAGAAATCAATATTTTTTGCGTATCGTCTTTCATATATAATTTGATTGTTGAAATAAGCAGTTCATATGTAATTCCGCGGCTAGAATCATCAAATAAATGTCCTTCATCAAAAATCATTAACCCTACATTTGAAAGAATATGAATATTCTGTCTTATCACAAACAATAATTTCTCCGGCGTTACAATATAAACGCCTTTTTCCTCTGATATTTCCCTGTCTTCCGATAAGACATCAAATAAATCCATCTGCAATACATCTGATAATTCAGCAACATGGATATTTTCTTCATAAGAAAACGTTTTTTCTAATTCCTCTGATATTTCCCTACACAAAGATCGGAATGGTGCAACTACGATTGCATAATTAGTCCGTCTACTCAAAAAAGCAGACATTATCATTAATGCTATCGCCTTAGTTTTACCGGAACTTGTTGGCATTTGAATCGTTGCCGACGTTCCGAAAAACACTCCGTTTTTTCCCAATTCTCTCTGTGCCTGCCATAACTCTGTCACAAGTGTTCCATGCCCAATAACATTTCTCCACCTCTCAAAACTTATTCCTGAATACTTCGGCATCAGTTTATAAGCTGAATTTTTTATTTTTAAATAGAGCACAGCAATAAGTGCATCTATAAATAATACTTCTCTGTCACTTCCTGATCCATATATACATCCTCTAAAAGTTTTCAGCAGTCTATACCCGCTAAATATCCCTGTTTTCACAAAATCATTATAGCTCATGCAAATTTGGGATAATATTTCATATTCGCCGGCATATTTTATGTTTTCATCTCCTCTTAAAATCTGTGTCAACACATAATCTATCCCATGAACATCCAAGTCAATATTGGAACTTATACGGGAGCATAAAACTTGCGAACTGCCATTATAGTCACACAAATAATAAACTACGGCCCCCAATAACAAATAATATTCCTGACTTCCATTATAGAGTTTTGATTCTACATAACTATCAAAAAATTTAGCTGCAAAACGTAAATTCTCCTGATAATCTTTATAAGCGAAGTCTTTCCCTTCCATACTGTTTATAATGGCCTCAGAAAAGTCTCCGATGATGGCTATTGCTGAAATGATTAGCTGATTTACTTGTTTTTCTGTAGTGCCATGAAGTTCATTTGGAATATGGTATTCATACATTTTTGCTTTAGCACGAATTTTTTTTAAATAATACTGTGAAGTACTTTCAATTAACACTTTGCTGCCCTCCTATACAATTCGTCAATTAGTTCTTTTAAATTCTGATTATGAATAACCATTAGTTCTAAATTTTCTCCTTTATGGTCTTTAGTAACTATATTTACCATATCCTCTGCTACAAATTTACTACTCGTCAAAACAGCAGATGCACCATATTTAACTATGTACGGTCTGTCTGCCAAATTTTGAAATCTTCCAATTATAGATGCTTTCTCGGTTTGTCCTGAATCTTTTAACCTTCTTTTCACAGCATTCAACGATTCAGCATATCTTAATATATCCTTTCCCGAATCATCAATTGCATCTTGTAATCTCTGATATCCTTTTTTCCCATTCTTATAATCTGCCATTCCTTTCACTTCAATCACAAACACCTCGTCTGTTTTCGATGGTTTTCCATCCATTTTAAATCCTAATACATCGCTCCCTGGAGTAGACATATTACGATTTGTTTTTCTGCAATATCTAGTTCTAGGCACATAATAATTTCTAACAAACTCTATATAATCTGCAATTAACAGTTCACAAAAATCTCCTACCCTAGTCGATGGACCAGGTCTTTTTTTTGTATCCGGAAAAACATCATTAATCAAAAATTCTTCTCTTGTCTTTCCAGTACCTTCTCTGTCGAAATCTAAATCTTCTAATGTCCGATAATTGTTCCTAAAGTGGGTAGCCCACTCATTTAATATTTCTTCGTTATCTTCAGAGACTAAATTTAACACGATAATTTCTTTTCCATCCTTTGTATAGCGGTTATTTTCTTTTTCATACCAATCCATATATTTCATATTTAATATCCTCTTAAGTAAACTAATTTACCTGCTGCTTCCGTTACACATTATCCTAATTTCTGTACTAATCAGTATACTGCTGCCCTTCAGCACCTCCATCCTTTATCTTATCTGTATTATATCATTCTTACTTGTAATATGAAATGTTTCCACTTTAGTTAGCAAACTTTTGAAAAATGAGTTCTTAAATTCCACACACTCTTTTCCTTTTTCCTCTTAGATTTAGAATTATTAACTTAATGACATATTACCGGAGTTAAAATATTGTCCTAAAAGGGGATATATCAATTAAACAGTCTGTTTTATTTGTTGTAGAAAAAAATGACTGAAAACAGACCAACCTCTCCTCAGCCATTTAAAATTTCGTATAGTAATCCTTTCAATAGGAAAATGTATAAAGGATAATTGGTAGTTATCCAGTATCTAAATGATATTAGATAATACCTTATTATCCTTTGGTTATGGAATAAACGAAAATCAATACTTAGTTATCATAGCAATATTTTGCACTTACATTATATCTGAACGAGTTGAAATCTATTTTGTAGCATTTACAAAAAAACACAGCATTCTCTCTTCATGTGGACATAAAAAAGAGAGAATGTCCCATATCGACTCCTCTCCAATAGCTTCTATTCATTTAAGATATTTGCAATACATAAACTTACTTTTTTTCCAAGATTCTCTGTATCTCTTCCGCACTATCTAATATGGGAATAGACGAGGCAGGTAGGCTCCATACTGGACCTTGACTGGACATTTCCAGTGCGTTAATAAATACTTCTGCCTTTTTGGTGGCTTCAATCGCAAGTTCTGTAAGGATACTCGATGCAGCCATATAAAAGCACTTCTTTTCTTTCATATCTAAAATAATTCTTTCGTAAGAAGATCCTGCGGCATTTTCTATGCGCAAAACCTGTACTCTCCATTTTTATTTATGTAATAAAGTTTGATCCAGCATGTTTTTAATTTCATCCGGAAGACCGTCTATCGTTGCATTTTTATCTAAAAACAGTAAATTTGTATATTTTTTCGCATCATTCGGCGCTGAAAAAATATGAGTTACGGTATATGCTGTTCTACTTTTAGAGAAGCAATCTTCATCTCGCAACGATTCTACTACAAAACAATCGCCCTTTTGCTGCCCCTTATCATCATACTCTTTATTTAAGCATAGAGTAAAATTAAGATCTGTTGTGCCAAACTTATAAGTTCTCGTGTCTGTAACAATCTCTTCCAGCATAAATCCTTCTGAACCAGCTAGCATTGCAATCTGTCCGATATGCTTAATCTTACGCTTACACAATGAAAACGGGTGCTGCGGTGTAAAAAATATCTGCGAAGCTTGAAGCATCTTTTTTGCTGCATAACTATAAAACTTTTTTGCTGAAAGGTTCGTGGCCACACCTGTCAAGTGCCTAAAATTGGCAGCTTTATAAAGCACCTCGATATATCTGCCTTCAAATACATATAGAAATCTTTTACCTACTAAATGCTTCCTATACAAATCAGCAGCCACTTTAATCTCCTGTACAATCTTCTCCCTATCCTGTTGTTTTCCCATCTATCTTTTCCCAATCATCACTATAGTATAAAAAACAGCACTGGACAACTTTTCTGTTATCCAGCGCCCATAATCTTAAAAAGCGGTTTTATGCTGGCTGTCAGCCGCGACATCCTTCCGAATGTCTAAAATGTCGCCGGTATCATTGAGTCCCCGGCGCGGACTCACCGTATCTCCCTGGTGTGGGCGTAATACCCTTCCGAGTATCAAATAGTCCCAGTAATTACCCTGCCCGGGCACAGTACAGCTTTTACGTGCCGCTACACGAAACCTTTTGGCTTAATTATATTATATGCGATACCCTAAGAAATATCAATAGTTTCCCCAAATTTGTATCCTGTTTTATCACGTTAATTTCTGTTTTAATAAACTCCTTCTATAATCTGTATCCAATACTCTTTTATGGAAATCTCACATTGCACGCTCTTGCATCAGTTTTTCACCAAGTTTTACAAGAGGATTGGTTTCCCATGAAAGAAAGATTCAAGATCTTCCTATGCAAAATAGAAAGGCAATACTTCTTGTGAAAACTCGAAGACTTGTTCAGAATATATTATTTACATCAGCACGACTTAGTCCTGTGAATGCAGCAAAGATTTTGAAATCAAACAGTATTGAAATTGGAAAAAACTGCTATTGAATTTATAAAACTTCATCAATTGCCTGTATTATCATTTGATCACATATTCCTGCTTTTTTCATAATCATTATATAGATAAAGACTCGTGCTAAAGAATATGCCACAACATGAACACTTTCGAACGGTTCTAAACTATTATGCATTAACATATTTCTTTTTTCCCAAATGCATAAGCCATCTCTTCTAACTGCTCCTCTTTCATATTTTGTGCTAATAGCAATTACTCCACAATTTCTTCGCAACCTTCTGTTGCTATCATACTTACCATATCTTTTTGAGTTTCGCATCATTAGAAATAGAAATTTTTCATTTATAAATAAAACCCGAGTGGATTTTCTTTCCCTCTGGTTCTGCCTGGTTCTGCTTACGTAAGCACTTAATTTGGGGATATCCCAAATTCAACATTTGCATAGAAATCCTTCCTTAATAATGGTCCTTCATCAACTTCAGTAAAAACACTTAACCTACAAATCCATGAACAGAAGAAATAATCCATTCCTTTTGCTCGAAGTGCAAATAGTGTCCCCCTTTTAACATTATCAATTTATTTTCCTGATTATCGCCCATTACGCTTCTATGCAACTTTTCCCATTCCGGAAAAATTTCACAATTATCTTCCGAAACAAAATTCAGCACCGGCACTTCTTCCGGGAATTTCATATCCCGTACGATCTTCAGATTTTTTTCTATCTGCTTTAATTCATTCATTATAGCCTTATTATAAGAGGTATCAAGGGAAAGTATCCGAAAAACATCTAAGTCTTCCTGTGAATAAGAATAATTCTGATCAGCATAAATAACTTTTTTCGGATTTCTAACTGAAAGCAGCCGGCTGACTCCCAACGCATTCTTTGCTTTGCTTAAATAAGCCATCAAGAGATTTAATTTTGTTGTGTCAAAAGGTTCGTTCTCGTTTTGCTTTGGTACAGAAGAATCTATTCCTATAAAACCACAAACCTCCTCGGGATAAGTATTGGCATAATACAGGGAATACAATCCACTGATAGAATGTGCCATCAGATAATATTGGTGAACGCCAATCTCTTCCAGACAGGTATGTAATTCCGCTACAATATTCTCTATGCTTCTTTCTGTATCTGCCGGATCAGACAGACCGTAACCAAAAGGCTCCACGGTAATCACTTTATATGTCTTTCCTAATTCCTCTGCTAATGGTCTAAACTCCAAGACTGGCGAAGGTGATCCAAGACCTGGAAGCAACACAATAACTGGTGCCTCTTCTGTTTGCAGACCAGCAATTTCCACATTCATCTTTTTCCCACCAACCTTGACTGCAGTACCATAAGCAGCTTCTATCTTTGGCATTTCTCTCTTTTTGCAAAAATAGTTCCATATCATCCCAATGCAGCATAGGATCAGAATTACGATAACCAACCACTTCATTATTTTAAATATTTTCCTTCTCATAATTTTAGAAACTGATTTCTCCTCCCGCTACCTTTATTGTTTTCGATCCGCTATTGGTTACATAGAATCTATAATATCCAGTAGACGGTATTGTAAATGATGTTTTATGGGAAGTACCTGAACCGCTGTACTTTTGGGTTCTGCTTCCGGCCTGGTTGATATACCCCATTTTCACAGAGGAAGATGTATTTAAGTTTACCCGAAAAGTAACGGTAGTACCTCCGCTTACATAAAACATCGAACCATTAGAATCATAAAAGGATACCGTTTCCCCACTTTCAATACTAATTTGCTGCAGCCCCATTCGATTCTCTATCTGATCTGTGCATAAGTCTTCAATACTAGTGTTTGCTATATTTCTTACGTTATCAGCTGCTGAAACTGGCATAGCAGTCAAATACATAAGTCCGAGCATTCCTAAAAATATTCTTGTTTTCTTCATATCTCAATTTTCCCTTTCTGTAGTCAATATTCCTTTAGAAATCGTTACTCTGTCACTGGATACATTTTTTAAATACACACCATATTGTCCAGATTCAGGAATATCCAATGTTATCTTATTTTCTGTTTCTGTTATAACCTTTTCACTTATCACATCTCCATTGAAAATATATCCAATTTCCAGGGTTCTTGCTTTACCCCTTTCATCACTATCAGACTGTATAAAATCGAATATAAAAATATCCCCTGTTTCCATATCCCAGGTATCTCCATCAGAATCTGTGAAAACAATCATGGTTCCGTTATCCAAATAACATTCTGGCACTGAGCCATTACGCTCTGTTTTTAATTCCATAATATATTTTGCAATAGGAATTCCATCTTTATATAAATTCTCCGGTAAAATGTAATCCGTTTCCACTTCCATTTGGATAGCTCCACCATTTTCTTTTTCATATAAAGCAATCCCATTCTGATTTTCTAAAACTGCCTCTTTATTATCTTTGATTTTACCTGCAGATTTTAAAATTTCATGTGCCCCAACCGTGATTCCGCCAAGTCCCATTGCTGCTACCAAAACAGCTATATATCTCCTACGGTTCCTTTTGGTCTTGGTATGACCTATCTCAAGAAAAACGATTTCTTTTATTCGCTTCTCACTGTCAATATCTTTTTGTTGCGTTTCACTTTCCAATAGTTCACAGGAATTATCGAGCATTTCACTTATCTTAAATTTCACTGGCATCATATCCCTCCTCCAGAAGAATCCTTTTCAGAGTTTCTCTTCCTCTCCGCAGACGGGTCTTTACTGTTTGAGGATTCATTTCTAAAGCTTCTGCAATTTCTTCTATCTTTTTATAGCGATAATAATACATCATAAAGATTTTTCTATCCTTCTCTTTCAATCTCTCCAATGTCCTTCCAATGATCAACTGCTGCTCTTTCTGTAAAATCAAGTGTTCTACGTCACCGTTAATCAGGAGAATATCATCATTAAGCTCCAGAATTTCTCCACGATAAGAACGTAGCCAATCTTTCGCCTTATTTCTTGCAATCATGCCCAAATAAGATTTGATACTGCTGTACTTTTTATAATTAACCCGCTCTGCTGTCAGCCACAGGGAAATAAAGGTATCCGCAACCACCTCCTCTATATCTTCCTTGGTTCCATTTTTATGAAGTAATTCCCAGACAATACATGTGATATAGGGACTATATAAATCAATGATTTTTCCCAGTGCCCACTCATCTTTCCTCTTCAGTTTTCTCATTAAAATAATTTCATCCATTGTCCAAATCCCATCTGCCTGTTTTTTATCAATACGTATAAAAATGGAATTTGGTTTCAAAAACTAAAAAAGTAGAACAGCTGATGCCATTCTACTTTTTCAGTTATGCAAAGCAATATATAAATATGATGAACACTTCTTGAACTAATAGGTTCAAATGTGCTCATCATATTTTCCTTCATGATTTTATATAAAACATAAGACTTGAAAAGTAACTTTCTTTTTCTGCTCTATATATTATTCCTCTATATTTTCAATGTATCAGGAACTTTCTTATCAAGAACCATTTTAAACATCACACCATCTGTTATATTCTCGATTCTGTAGTAGATATGGTGTAAATCCAAAATCATCTTAACAATGTAAAGACCAAGCCCTGTACCTCCAGTCGATTTATTTCTTGATTTTTCCACTCGAAAAAACGGTTGGAAAATATCTTCCATATTTTCTATATGTACACCTGTATTGATTACTTGTAGACACTTTTTTTCTAGTTTTATGATTACTTTTTCGCCGACAGGCGAATATTGTACTGCATTTAAAATCACATTTGACAATGCTTTTTCAAACAGTCGCTTATTTACACAAATCTGAATACCTTCCACTTTATTCTGTATTTCTATTTTTTTTTCATTTGCCACCGGAAGTATTTTCTTCACACAAGGCACAAGAACTTGTTCAAGATTTATCTGCTCAAACGACTGGTCAATATCACTTGCATCTATCTTCGCAATCAATATAATCTCCTTAACCAATTTTTCCATTTCATCCAATACAAGTAGATTTTCCTGTAGGTATTTATCTCGATTTGCATAATCTCCAATCCGATACAGCATATTTTCTGATTGTGCTTTCATGATCGTAATAGGTGTTTTTAATTCGTGAGATACTGCCGCAAAAAAACTCTTGCGCTGTCGTTCCATATTCTTTATAATGACAATATCCTTTTCCAGTTGTTCACTCTTCATTTTCAATTCATCTAATGTCCTTTGCAAGTTTCGACTCATAGATTCCAAACTAACTGCAAGTACTCCCAGTTCATCTTTTCTTCGAGTATTGCATCTCCATGTAAAATCCAGCTTTGCCAACCTTTTGGATACTTTGCTTAAATAAATAATCGGCTTAATTAATATTCGATAACATAAATATGCAGCTATAATGGAAGCTATTAATACAATCACTGTTATTAGTGGAATCTTATCCAAAAAACTTTGTCTTATATTCTGCATTCCAGAAGAATCTATCAAAAAAAAGACCAAACTGTTACCACTTTTTACATCTTTAAACGCCACATCATACGCAATACTTACAATCTGTTCTGACTTTACTTCTTTTATTTTTTCCATATCTCCAAATGTAAATGTCTGCCCATCTCCAGAATTTAGCTGTGCAATCACACCATTGTCAATACAAAAATTATAGATTCTGTCTTCGGCCTTATTTACTGTCCATTTATTGAGTTTTTTTACAAATTCTGCCGAGTTGTTTTCAAACTGTACACTTACATTTTTCTGATAAGTAAATGGTATTGCGAGCATCGCTGTTACATAAACAAGAATACTTGATATCAATAGTACACAGATTGCTCCTATGAAAAATTTTAATCCTAAACTTTGTTTGAATCTATTTTCCAATTTTGTATCCAATCCCCCTTACTGTCTGTATCCCCTGAATTCCTTTTTTTCGCAAATTCATAATATGGAAATTCACCTCTTTTTCTCCAGTACAATATTCACATTCCCACACTTCACTTAATAATTCATATCGGGTACAAACTTTTCCTTGATTGTAAATCAAATATTTCACAATATCAAATTCTATTCGTGTCAAAAAAACCTCTTTCCCATTTACATAAACAGTTCTGCTAGCCAGATCCAATTTTAAATTTTCATATACTAGACAATCTTCCTCCTGCTGCTTTCCTGCATTCACCCTACGAAAAATTGCTTCAATCCGTTTTAATACTACCCGAACAGAATAAGGTTTTACTATATAATCATCTGCTTTTAAATCAAAGCATTTCACTTCTGCATCCTCTTCATCTAATGCTGTCAATATTATAATTGGTACTTGTGACATTTCACGTACTTCTTTACATACATCAAATCCATCCTTCTCAGGCATCATGATATCCAATAATATCAAATCTACTGTGTTCTTTTTAAATTTCTCTATCCCATCTATTCCATTGTATGCCTGAAACACCTGATAGCCACTTACTCTAAGTAGTTCCCCCAATGCATTCTGTATCATTATATCATCTTCTATTATCAATATCGTTTTCATCCTATTTAACTCTATCTATCGCAACTCAGTTTTTCAGCATTATTTCTCAAATCATTAAAATGCAATCTATAACTTTTGCGCACTTCCTCTCTCTATCTCTTCAGAAATCTAAGAAAAAATATCTTCTACCGTTTCTATAATCTTTTCCGTGTAAATATCTTCTGTTGAAATATAAATTTTTCCCAGGTCGTCTTCCTCCATAATTCCTATATGTTCTTTAACTTTGCTTATAATCAATTCCCTTTCTTCTTCCGAAATATCTTCATCAAAAAATACATTTTCATTTGTGATTGTTTTGACATCACCCGTTATTGTTATACCATAGTTTCCAATAGAACCTAAATAGCTAGAGTTTTCGTATCTTCCTCCGTCTGCCTTTACAAAATCACAACGCTGACCTTTTTCAAGAAAATTTTCTTTACTATCATCTACAACAATTTCTATATCTTTTGGCACTTCGAAATTTAAACCACTTAAAAATATTATATCCGGATTGAGTGCTTTGACTATAAAGTCATAATTTTCTTTACTACTCAATTCTTTTTTTTCTTCACAGTTATAACAGTATCTATAATCTGAAGAATGTGCTAAAATGCCAATCGCCTCGTACCCCTCCTTCCGAAACATTTTTACAATATCTAAAAGCTGGTTTTCTACATAATTTTTCCCAGAAAGTTTTACAATAATTGATTCCGTTTTATATAAAAACGGAAAAGAATTCGTATAAAATTCTTTTGGTACACACTCTAGATTTGAATCTAAGACTGCTAATGGATTCTTTCCCCTTTTAAACTTCTTGGCAATTTGCGCAGTTACATATGGAACTACGAAGCTATTATGATATCCTAAATTATATTGTTTTAATCCGTCACAGTCTTTTAGTGAGCCAACTGTTACTTCAATATTTCGAATATCTTCTGTATCCACAAAAATTTGTTCTGCTGCTAAAGTACCGCTTAAGTCGCACTTGACTCCTATAACCCCCTCCATTGATGCAGGATATGTTACAGTATTCGCATTATTAGCAGCAGCAACAAGAACAATGTCTTTTTTTAATAATTTAGAAATAACACTTTCCATTTTTACTTTATCTTCACTGAACACACTACCTAAGCTCAAGGAAACAATGTTAATTTCTTGTTTTAAGCACCATTCCAGGGCTAATAATAATCGGTCTATATCTGTTTTACCATTTTCATCCAATATCTGCATACTAACTATTTCACTTTCTATGAAATAGTTCTTTATAATTGCTGCACATATACCTCCATGATCATTTTCTGTATCCTTATTTCCTTTGCAAACCTCCTGCCCTTCTATGTAATAAAACTCATCTACATATTGCACAAATGATTGTTTTATTCCTGTATCTATTATTACAATTTTCATTATTCCGAACTCCTTTAAAATCTATCATAAAAGCAACTTTGTTTTTATTTCAAATTACTTGTTTTTCATTATACCATAAAAAGAGGGGATTATCAGAAATACTCCCAATAATCCCACGCCTTTTAGTTCACACTTGTAATAGCACCGCCAGCTACAGAACCATTGTAACTTACTGATGATTTTGTCTTTGAACTTTTGCAATGGCAAATGCAAAGGCAACCACAAGTTTTAAGTGCTTTAACCGTATTTTTACGATTATGTACTTTTGCTAATTTCTTCATCGCCAATTCCCTCCTCTCATAAAAGATTATCTATAAGCATACATATAAGTAGTTATAGCAATAATTTAGTTAATCCATTCACTGTCATGACATCAGATTTGGTCTCAAATTTGCCAGACAAACTCTTTCCAGTCCTTTTTTCAATTTCCATCACTACATAAACTGCATCCAAAGCGTTAATATATTTAAAAAGACTAGTATCTTCAACAATCTCCATCTTTTTCCCTGATATCATGCATACAATCTCTTTTATCATATCTTTTATTTCTTTTTGTTCCATATCTTACCTCATACCACTTCAAAATCAACTTTTAAAATTTTTTCTATAATGCTACATATTTCTCTAGGAGTTTCTCGCTTCATCATATTAAAGATTTCTAAATCCGTTCCAGTACTTTCTTGAACTGTCTTTTCATCAAGAAACATATATTCTACCTGATTCCGTTCCTCATTATACTGAACATCTACATCTGTCATCCCCAAGAAAACATTGCTTGTTTCAAAATTCTCTTCACAAAATTTTTTTATGGATACTATGTACTCTGTATCTAAAAGTTCTTTCCGTATATAATATGTAAGAAGTATGTTTATATCTATTGGAATAGCTTTTGAAACGACCAAAGGAATTTCCCCAAATCCATTATTAATATGACGATCATAGGGCATAATCCCACCTGGACAACCAATAATAATAATATCCGGACGATATTCTTTTGCTTTTTCACAAATATACTGGTTTAAAATTAATATTTTTTGGCGAAAACTAATGTTTTCAAACATGCTACTTGGCAACATAGGTATGCCAAATAAGCTACTTAATTCGTTACTGCCTACAACTAATGTCCGGTATCCTTTTTCTTCAAAATATTTTTTCAAGGAAAGTTGTGTATAAAACTTATTTGTATTTGGACCCATCCCCATTACAGAAAGGATAGGTATATCAAGTTCCCGTAATGCAGTGTCAGGTTGTATTTCTTTCCACGTATCCGGAACAAATAATAGATGAACTTTTTCTCTTTTGCCATCATCTAAAATATTCCAAACCGCTTTTTCTACTAAAATTTCTTTTTGTTTATCAATTCCGAAATCAATAATTTCCTCATATTTTTCTCCAGAATATAGTCCGTTCAGCAACAATATTGTATCTGCCTCATATACACCTTCTTTCCAATTATCAAGATATTCCCACATATTAGTATTTTTCTTTAAGGCTTTCGACCTTTCAGTACCACTAAGTGGTATAAGGATAACCTTTTGATAGTCTTCTATCATCTCAGCAAAGTCTTTAAAAAAACGTAATGTCGGAACATACGGATAAATCATCAATACTTTCATACTAATCTCCATTCCGCCGCCTTCGGTTGGCGGCACAAATAGTAATGAAAGTGTTCCAACTCTCTACACTGTGCTGTAAAATAGTTTGCAAGAGGCTACACTACAAAGCACGGGAGGAGGAGTTGTAATAACTTTCTTCGTTTTAGACAGCATATAAATCAGTGTAAGTTCTGCCTTTTCAAGCACAAATAAGTGGCATCATGAATCCGTACACTAAGAATTGTTTAAGCATCTTAGTTTAATTGTGTGGCAGTTCAGTCAATGGCTTCTTATCATTCACGAAAGGAGTCTGACTATGAAAGTTACTTATCAAACCTGTTGTGGTGTCGATGTTCACAAATCTTTTCTCATTGCCACAATTGTAAAAACCACTGGTGGCATTGAGCCTTCTTACCAAAAGAAGCGCTTTTCCACCTTTAACAATTCAATTCTTGAATTCAAGCAATGGCTTCTCGACAATGATTGCCATGATGTCTGCATGGAATCCACAGGTAAATACTGGGTTCCTGTCTTTAATCTTCTGGAAGATGATATCAATGTTGTCATTGCCAATCCTAAATGGGTAAAGGCGGTGAAAGGCAACAAAGATGATACAAAAGATTCTAAATGGATTGGAGATTTGTTCCGTCTTGGACTTGTCAAAGGCAGTTATATTCCTTGCAAGAAAGTCCGTATTCTTAGGGAATACACTCGCTATCGTTACAAGCTTGTTTCCTGCCGTTCAAGTGAAAAGAATAGATATCAGAATGCTCTTACCGTTTGTAATGTTGCATTAGATTCTGTTGTTTCCGATATCTTTGGGAAGTCATCCA
>OFMJ01000385.1_pt1 | contig 49189 bp, 34 predicted proteins | sample 1541801 | NCBI WGS metagenome assembly OFMJ01 (sample SAMN04209234, study PRJEB22552) | human gut metagenome | biome: gut; material: feces | host: Homo sapiens | place: USA: Oklahoma
TTTCCATTGCTCCGCTGTTGTTCATGTAATACCATGTTCCGTTTACATCTACCCAGCCCGTTTCCATTGCTCCGCTGTTGTTCATGTAATACCATGTTCCGTTTACATCTACCCAACCAGTTGCCATGATTCCGTTTTCACTGAAGTAATACCATGTTCCGTCTACATCTTTCCAGCCTGTTACTTTCTTACCATCTTCGTAGTATTCCCAACCGTCTGTTGTTTCATTCCAGCCGTCTGTTACTACTCCAAAGCAAATTTCCGGAGCTACAATATAGTCATCTGTTGCTTTTACAGTAACATCTACAGTTTTTGTTTCTTTATCATTTGTTGCTGTTACTTTATATTTTCCTAAAGGAATGTTTTTAAACTTGTAGTTTCCAAGAGCATCTGTCTTAGCTGTTTTATCAACTGCTTCTGCTGCACCTTCTGCACTCTTAATGTTTACGGAAACACCCTCTAATACATTTCCGTCTTTATCAGACACATGACCAGCAACAGTTTCGACTTCACCTACCGGTAAATCATAAGAAGTTACTTTTACATTATCCACTGTAACGGTATTGGAATTTCTAGTGTTCATACCAACTGCACCTGCTTTTGTTGGCATTCCACCCATATTCAGCTTATTAATTACTAATTCACCGTCTACCCATAAGGAAACAGTTGTCTCAATAATCTCAGCTTTTAAGTGTAATTTTTTGCCTGCTGTTGCTTTTGGACCGGAGTGCATGCTGGACCATGAGTTTGATCCGTCACTGCCCCAGTATTCTGCAAACCATTGATTATCTGCATCGCCTACACCAATGTATACACGATCGTTCATATTGTTTGCACGAAGAAGAACACCTAAACGAATACCGCTCTTTTCAGGTGTAACATCCATTTCAACTACACCATTTTTAAATGTTGGTGCTGCTGTTTCATAAACATTAGCATGTCCGCCACCTGGGAATTTAATCTTAGTTGCCTCATTTTCTACACTGATAGTAGTACTGCTTCCATTTCCCGCAAGATTATCCCATGTCTTTTTGCCGTTGCTGTAATCATTTTCATAATCTACGGTAGAAGCCGGCTGTAACATAACATTCTGAACAAAGCCTTTTTCTTTTGTTACAGTGATTTCCTGTGTAAAGGTATCATATCCTTCTTTTTCTACTTTTAAGGTATAATTTCCTGCTAAAAGCTTATCAAACTTATATGCACCCTTTGCATCTGTCTTAATTGCTTCTACTTCACTCTTACCTGTAAGAGATACTGTTGCATCTTCTACATTTTTACCAACGGCTGTTACATGTCCTTCTAATGAAGACTGTGTATCCTTCAACTGGAAGTCCTGTGTAAATTCAAGATTATCTTTTGTGGACTTAATATCAGCTGTTGCTTTTGCCCAAATAGGACTGTCTGCTGTTACTTTCCAATCGCCGAATAAAACACCCGGAAGGACATACTGTCCGTTACTGTCTGTAACAGTCTTGATTGTTTTATCCTTCATTTTCACGCTTACTGTGATATTTTCGATTGGATTTCCTTCTGTATCTGTAACTGTACCGGACATTGTTGCACCGATTACTTCCAGACCTTTGATTGCCTTATCTAATTTTTCATATGCTTTATCTACAGTTGCCTGATCTGCATCAAAGCTATCTAATGCTTTATTTGCATTTTTCATAGCTTCTGTAAATGTTTTCCATGTTTTAGCACTGTAATTTACTTCGTAACGACCTTGATTTTCAGCTACTAAAGTTTCCAGCTTTACTTTCTGTGCTTTGGATTTTTCAATTACAAGATTATCTAAAACAAAATCCTTGTATCCACCAAAGTCAGCATCTCCGCCACTTGTATTCTGAAGATCCGGACCTTTTGTTGTAGACTGAATACCAAACCAGCTCTGTCCGCCTTCTGAACCTGTAATACGGAATTTGTAGTGTTTTGTTTCTGCTTTCTGTCCCTTTGGAATAGAAGACTCTAACGGTGTATATTCTACATTTCCGTCTTCTACCTCTCCGTTACCAACTGCTAATGCATAAGTTCCTTCAGAACCACACTGATAATCAAAGCTTACATTATATGTAACACCTTCTTCAAAACGGAAGTTCTGTGGAATTGTCTGATAAATCAAGTTTCCTCTCTGTGTCAGACCATTTGTCTTTAAGGACCAGTCACCTTCCAATACATCGTCCAACTTCTTTGTAAACCAGCCTGCTGATGTATATTTTGAATCTTTTTTATTCTTTTCAGATAAATGAGTACGGTTATCTGTAACGCCTTCTGCTCCACCAACTACGAATGGCCATAAGCCCTGTGGAACTGTTTCAAAGTTCTGTACAAATTTATTGTCAGATACGAAGTTTTTAGAATTATTCTGAACAATTCTTAAATCATCAAAGTAAACTTCGCCTTCACCTTTGTCACGTTTCAGTTTGATAGTTGCTGTTCCATCTTCACCTGCTGTAAAGAATACATACATATTCTGGAAGTAACTTCCCTGACCTTGAATTGTCGCATTACTTGCATTTGTATTATGAGCATCTGCCTGACTGTAATTTTTCGCAATAGATTTTGTTGTGTAGTTAGATGTTGTTTTATCACCGGATGTAACTTCCAGATAAGCTTTTGCATCACTTCTATTATCTACTGCAACCATAGCCACATACTGTTTTCCTTTTTCAAGACCTTTGGCTTTCTGCTCCAGTACTACTTCATCTGTCTGGTTGTTCAAACGCAACATTGGGTTAAATCCTGCACTGTGGATAATCTGAGCAGCTTCTGCTTCACCTGAAATCTTCCACTGTTCTAAAGAAGCACTGTTAAATCCTGTATCAACAAGGTGAGTTCCTTCACTCCATTTCAACTCTTCATTTGTTGGGTTCTTAGCTTCTGTTTTATAAAGAACATAAGGTGTTTTTGCTGTTGCATCAATTGTAATCTGACCACCGGATACTGTTGCATTTGTTACTTCTTTCTTACCGTTTTCTGTAAGCTCGTAAACTTTTGCATTTTCCCATCCTGCCGGAAGTGTCCATGTAGAAGTTCCGCCAGCCTGATTCCAGTGATAGAGTTTATAGTTATCTCCTAAAGATTCACCGTTTGCATCCCAGTACCATGGAATTAAGTATTTTTCACCATCCATGATAACTCTTTCACCATTTCCGTCATCAAACTTCATGGTTCTCAAGCTATAACCTGCATCACTTCCGTTGTTAGACTGTCTTTCTACTGTAATCGTCTGTTTTCTTTCCTTATCCTGAAGTACAACCTTCATTTCAGGAGTCCATGTAGAATCTGCAACAGTAGTAGGATTTCCATCTACCCACTGCATCACTTCGTAATGCTGAAGGAATTTAGTAGATACATCATCATCAAAGAGATTTTCAATATATCCTTTATAATCATTTCTTCCCTGCCAGCCTTCGAAGTCTTTCATATCATATCCACCAAGAAGTGGATTTACAGCTGCTCCTCCGTAGCTTGGGTAATCACCAACCCATGAGTCTTTCTGGTGGTTACGAATAAATCTTGTAATAGCACTGTTGATACCTTTATTTGCTGCTCCACCATAAGTAAGGTCTGCTGCCCAGTGCTGGAATGTAGAGTCATACTCATTTGCATGTCCCCATTCACCTGCTAATCTCCAATCACATGTTTCTGTGATTTCTTTTGCCAGCTGACGGCTTGCCCATGTACCATTATCACCGGACTGACCATTGCCCCATACGTCTACATAAATGAAGTCAAGGTCATTCTTTCCGTCCGGATCTGCTTTATCCAGTTTTTCTTTTAAATCTAAGAAACGCTGTTCACGACCATGTTTTAAATCGTAATCTGCATTGATGTTAATACCCTGATCCAGCCAGTTCCAACCATAAGAATATTTTCCATTGGAACCTTTCATTAATCTATCTTCTTCGAAGTAAATAGATTCTGGATATGTTTCACTGGCATTTACGTGAATACCAAAAGTAGCTCCGTATTCTGCACCCTCTTTCATAAGAGTTGTCATATCTTCTGCGCCACCGATTCTGGTACCGATATCAGCGTAATTCAAATGTCCAGAGTCATGTCCTTCACTTCCGTAACCTTTTAACAGAACGCTCTGTCCCAGACCATCTGTATTTAAGTATACTTTTTTAACATTATCCAATGTCATCAGGAATGGGTTCTGTGCCTGACTGGAGAAGTTCATTGCAATACGAATTGCAGTTCTGTCAGGAACTAATTCACTTCCCTTTGGATTGTTCATAATATCACGATAAGCAATCGCACCATCCTGCCAGTCTACTTTCTCATCACTGTTTTCATCTGCTGTGATAGCAATCTTTGTAGAAGGAAGTTCATAATCTTTACTTTCTTCTCTATAATCTTCCCCTTTTTGCCATGTCCAGTAGTTACTGCTTAATCCAGTTTCACGATATCCTTTTTTTTCTACTGTATTAGCTACAACACGCTGCCAATCGCGGTTTACATTGTTTTCAGAGTTGCTCCAAAGACCTGCACTTAAATCAGCATCAGATACAAATGCATACATATAACCAGTTTTACCTGTTCCCATGGATGCAACATCTTGATGTGTATCTCCGCTAACTTTGGTGTTATTTGACATATTTGCACCATCAAATCTTGCGCCTGCCTGTGAAGTTCTTACAGACACCAGATTTTGATTTGGAATATTGATTGTCTTTATTAATGCAGAGCCTTTTTCTCTTTCTACAGATGTAATATTAAAAGCAAGTGTATTTTTCTCTACTACTAATTCTGCTTTGATTGTTGCATGAATATTTTTAACATCATTATTCAGCTTCATTGTGTAAAGCATCTTGTTGTTGCCTTCTTTTTTAGAAGTAACTTCTGGTTTTACTTCAAAGCCTGTAGAGTCATCAGCAGTTGTCTGATTGAGCACTATTGTATCCAGTTTTTCTGTCTGGCCATACATTTTTTTACCTGCTCCATTGCCTTTTAAGAGTTCATATCCTGCTACTCGTGGAAATTTACTGTCAATTGCCACTTTCATTTCATCGGAAGAAATACTTTCATCTGCTGCATCTTCGAAATCTACTGCATCACCTGTAGATAAAGTAATATCGTCAATTACTTTGTCTTCTTTTTCAATTGTTGCAGTTGTTGTTGTACTCTTGTAGCCTTCTTTTGTTACTACAATTTCAACTTCACCTGATTCAATACCTTCCAGTGTCCAACTACCATCTTCTCCTGTTGTTGCGCTCTTATCACCAACAGTTACCGTAGCTCCTGCAACTGGATTTTTCTCTTTATCAACGACCTTACCTGTTAAAGATACTGTTGTAACTTCTTTACCGGCTTCAAAAGCTTCACCATTTCCAGTGGAAACTTCCCATGTATCAGCGCCTTTTTCTACAACAACTTCGCCCTTGCTGTTCTTAATCTGAACATCTTTAAAGTAGATATCTGTTATTTCCTCGCCCCAAGTACCTGCTTTAATCGCAAAGCTTCCGCCTTTTAATGCTTCTATGAACGTAGCAGGCACTGTCTGTTCTGCGCATTTTTGTCCTTTAATTGTGACAGTATAAACATTTTCTTTCCAAGAAATCACAATTGGAACTTCTTCATTTGCATTCCATTCAGAAACACCAAGTCCCGGCCAATTACCACTTAAACCATCAGCTTTATATTCGAAGAACCATTTACTGCTTGCATCAAATCCTGCTGCATTGATGAAGTTGCCTCCATCTACCCAGTACGGGCAAATCTGAATTCTGTTTAATGCAGAATTCTGTGAAGTTTTTAATACAAGACTGATTTCTCCTCCAGCAGGATCAATGGCATTTTCATTAGTGTTCTTCAATACTGCCGGTTTCTTTGCATTGTCATTTGTCGCACCTGATGTAAAGTGACGCCATACTTCAGTTACTGCTTTTTCTGATGACTGTTCATTGACTGCCGCATGTACTACGGTAAGTCCGGAAAGCTGTGAATAGTCGGCTAACTGCGGAACAGTCATACTTGCTGCCAAAAGCAAACTGAATACTTTCATGTTTCTTTTTTTCATAACGTTCTCCTTTCTTTTTAACGCTCATGCATTCTGCACAAACATTTTTCTTAATAATACTATTCATTGTTATATTTTGCAATTATTTTCTCCTATTTTTCCTCTTATGTGCACATTTTTAAAACAATCAGACAAATCCCTTATAACGCTTATTCAAAATAACGAAAAAGACTCTCTGCAAAGGTTCTTCTTTTCCTTTGCAGAGAGTCTTTTTACATTCTATCCGGTGCATCAAATCCCAGTAAATCAATACAGGTTTCTAATACTTTTTCTGTCAATGTTAACAAACAAATCCAAGATGCTTTCTTATCTTCATCTTCTTCTGATAAAATCTTTGTTTCATGATAAAAGCTGTTAAAAGCATTTGCCAAGTCATAAATATAAGAACAAATTCTATGAGGTGCTTTTTCCTCAAATGCAGGTGCAATAATAGAATTAAAGCGAGACAATTCTAACATCAGCGCCTTTTCACTGTCATTTACAGCAGCTTTCATTGCTTTTTTGTCTATATTTTTTCCGCTTTCTGCATAACGGCTTAAAATAGATTTAATACGAACAATGGTGTATAAAATATACGGACCTGTATTCCCTTCAAAGGAAGTAAAGCGTTCAATATCAAATACATAATCCTTAGATGCCTGATTGGATAAATCGCCGTATTTAATTGCAGATAATCCAACCATCTGTGCTGTCTTTTCTGCGTTTTCGTCTTTTACACTGCGGTTTTCTGTGATTTTCTTGAACATTTCCTCATTGATTTCTGCAATCAGACGTTCTAATCGCATAACACCGCCTTCTCTTGTCTTAAACGGTTTTCCGTCTTTTCCGTTCATGGTACCAAAACCGACAAAGGATAACTGTGTATTTTCATCTACCAGTTTTGCTTTCTTTGCACAACGGAACACCTGAACAAAGTGCAACTCCTGACGTTTGTCAACCACATAAATAATCTCATCAGGCTTGTAATCTTCCATACGCTGTACAATGGTTGCCAAATCAGTTGTATTATACAGAGAAGCCCCATCTGATTTCAAAATCATACACGGCGGAATTTCTTTTGTATCGGTTTCTTCTTTTACATCCACTACAAGAGCACCCTGATCCAGATAGGCGTAACCGTTCTCTTTTAAATAATCCACCATAGCAGGAATGTAGGCGTCTGCATCCGCTTCACCTTTCCATAAATCAAAATCTACTTTTAATTTGGCATAGTTTTTCTTTAAGTCTGTGACAGAGACCTCCATAATATGCTGCCATAAAGCACGGTAACCTCTTCTTCCCTTCTGAAGCTGAAGAGTTGCCTCCAAGGCTTCATTTTTATATGCTTCATCTTCTTTTGATTTACCGCTGGCAGTAGGATAAATTTCTTCCAATTCACTTACGGTAAACGGAGCTTCTTTTGGATACTCGCCTTCATAATTCTCATCAAAGTACACTAAATCCGGCTGTCTTTTGGAGAGTTCTGTAATAATCAAGCCCATCTGAAGTCCCCAGTCACCCAAGTGCACATCGCCAATCACTTTATGCCCTAAGAAGCGTCCCATTCTCTTAATGCTTTCTCCAATAATTGCAGAACGTAAATGTCCTACATGAAGAGGCTTCGCAACGTTCGGTCCGCCGTAGTCAATGACGATTGTTTTTGGATTTTTGGCTTCCTCTACGGAAAGCTTTTCGTCTGCCAACATATCGTTTAAGTATCCTGACAGAAATTCTTTGTTTAATTTAAGATTGATAAAACCAGGATTAACTGCCTCTGCACTTTCAAACATTTCATTGTCCTGCAATTTTTCCACTACGCTGTTTGCAATCATAATCGGCGCTTTCTTATAAGTCTTTGCTGCCGCCATAGCACCGTTACACTGATATTCACATAAATCAGGACGATTTGACACTGTCACTTTTGCAAATTTTTCGTCATACTCTGAAGCTGCAAATGCTTCTTTTACTGCTTCCTCAATTTTTTCTATAATTTTCTTCATCTGCCTGTTACTCCACTTCCACTTTTTTTGATGCTGCTACGGCTAAAGCTCCCTGTCCGATATGGCATGCCACACTCAGAGACAGCGGCGCCATATATACCGGCATACCCGGAAACTGACCTTCCAGCTCTTTTTTCCATTCCATAGCTTCTTCTTCATTGCCTGCATAAGCCGCCTGTAAGCAAATTAAATCTCTGTCTGCGTACTCTTTAAATCTGCCTTCCAAATCTGCTTTCATCGCCTGAAGCATGGTACGTTTTGCCTGCTTCTTTCCTCTTGCTTTTGAAAAAGCATCTAACTTATCTCCCTGAATTTGCAGAACCGGTTTTAAGTTTAATACAGTACCAAGAGCTGCTGCTGCCGGTGTAATTCTTCCGCCTTTCTTCAGGTATTTTAAGGTTTCCAACGTAATATAAATACTGGACTCTCCTGCTTCCTTCTCCAGAATTTCTTTTATCTCGGCTGCATCCTTACCGGCCCTTGCCAGTTCCATAGCATCTAAAACCGACTGACGCTGGGTAACGGAGATGCGCTGATTATCCACTACCTGTACTCTGTCATGAAACTCCTTTGCCAGCACCATGGCAGTCTGACAGGAGTTACTTAATCCGCTTGACATGGGAATGTGTACAAGCTCATCATATTCCTCCAAAAGTGTTTCCCATGTTTCCATAACATCCGCAGGTGAAGGCTGAGAAGTTGAAATATTTGCATCTTCTGCCAACCGTTTATAAAATTCTTCCTGCGTCAAAGTAATATCTTCTAAAAACAACTGTTCATCAATATAAAATGGCATTGCCAGTACGGTAATACCTAACTGCTGTGCTTCTTTCTGAGTGATACCGCTATTGCTGTCTGTAATAATTGCGATTTTCTTTTTCCCCATCATTCTCAGCTCCCTTTTCTAATTTTAGGTCATTGTTTTTAATGATACCATACAGTACCTTCAAATACAATCATTTTTCTTCAAAAACAGAGCTGTCGTTTTATAAAACAACAGCTCTGTTTTTCCTTTACATTCTTCTTAAAGCTTCAATCGGACTGAGATTTGCCGCTTTCACAGATGGCAATAAACCAAAAATCAAACCAATTACCGTTGAAAAAACAACTGCCAATACAGCCGCCGGTACACTGATTACCATCGGTGCACCTGACATTTTGGCAATTACAGCCGATAAAATAACGCCTGCAAAAACACCTAAAATTCCACCGATACTGGTAAGCACGGCTGCCTCTGTAAGAAACTGCCCCAAAATTCTTCTCTTGTTTGCCCCTATCGCCTTTTTCAGACCAATTTCCCCTGTTCTTTCTGTCACAGACACCAGCATAATATTCATAACGCCGATGCCGCCTACAAGGAGAGAAATACTGGCAATCCACAAAAGCTGGCGATTGGTGCTTTCACTAATCTGCTGCAAGTCTTTTGCCTTTTCCATCATATCTCTGGCTTTATATTTAATATCGCCGGTTGCAGAAACAATGCTTTCATTTAAAATTTCTGCTGTTTTTTTCCCTGCCGCACTCATGCTTTCCGGAGAAGTGGCTTTCACGGACACCAGCTGCGGTTCATCATACCGATAAATAATCGGCCATGTACTGTCGGGTACTAAAACCATACCGCTGCTTTCATTGTAATAAGTGTAATATTCTTCTCTGCTGTTAATAACAGGCTCAAATTCCTCTGTCTTTTTTATCACACCCACTACTGTAAAAGGTTCTCCTTTGATTTCTATAACCTTTCCGATTTCCTCTCCCTTTTCAAAAAAGTTGCTGGAAGCAGTTTCATCAATCAAGACTACCTTCTGAAATTTTCCATAATCGCTTTTGGAAAAACCTCTTCCTCTAATAATCTGATATCCGCAGGTATCCAGATAATCTGTATCAATCCCAAACACAGCGCCGCCATTCATGGTTTTATTCTGATAAAATACACTGTCTGCATATTTTCTCACCTGATAACAGGTTACATTCGTGACTTCATCCAAATCTGCTATTTTTTCTTTCTGCTCTTTTGTTATCACAGGCACACCCTCCGGCACACCCTGATATTCCATCTCATATTCACTTCCTCCCTGACCGAGATAAACATCTACCACATTATCTCCTTCGCCAATGAGGTTTTTCTTAATCTGTTCATTTGTTCCTTTGATTGTAGACACAATAGATATTAAAGATGCGATACCGATAATAATTCCCAGCATGGTCAAAAAGGAACGCATTTTATGTGCCCAAATCCCCTGAAAAGACAATCTAATATTTTCAATCATTGTGCTGCTTTCCTTTCTTAAAATATATTTTCTTCCATCAAAGAAGCACGTTTTACCTTTGCTCCTTCTTTTACCTTTTTGCCATAAGGAAATGCAATATGGTCTTCCATAGTCAAGCCGTCTTTCACTTCTACTATCGAACCGTAAAAGGTCTGTCCTGTACGTATTGGCTGCTTTTCCAGCTTTCCGTTTTTCCCTTCTTTATAAACAAAGTCTTCTCCGTTTTTGCTTCGAATATATTCTTTGCCGATAAATAAGCCTGACATTCCGCCTTCGTCTGCGGGCAAATCCATACTCACCATTTCATTATCCTTTAATCCTGTGCTGTCTGCAATGTATGCGGTAAAAGGATAATAGGTAAGTTCTCTGCCGTCATAGCTTTGATAACCGCTGGCAGGATAAGGAGAAACTTCTTTTACCTCTGCTTCAAAAAATGTGCCTGACTCATAAGCCATACCGGTTACAAGCTGTCCCGGCTGTACTTTTTCCAGTAAAGCTTCGCTTACTACGCCTTTAATGTAAACACCTCCGCTGCTTTCAACAATAATAAAAGGGTCGCCGTCTATCTCTCCCTTGGCAGGGTCTCCCACTTTTTTCACAGTACCGTTTACCGTACTGGTTACTGTCTCGCTTTGAAGCTCCTGTTCTACCTTTTTAATTTTCAAATCTGCTTCTTTTATATCCAGTTCCGTGGTCTTGATTTCTTTTTCCTTTTCTTTAATGGCTTTTTCTAATTCCTCTTTAGAATATCCGCCTACAATCTCCTCCTCCGGAATTTCATTTCCGGTTCCGTCCGGCAGCTCAGGAAGCACTTCCCCCTGCGGAACATCTTCCTCAGGCAGCATTTCTTCCCATTCATTTTTCCCTAATCTGGTACGGAACCATGCACTTGGTTCCACGGCGCTTTCTATTGCGCTTCCGTCCAAAATCATAGCAGCCTGTAAGGTTCCGTCAAAGCTGTTGTCACTTCGCACTTCTAATTTACAATAATATGGCTCACGCACTCTGTTTCCGGAAACATCAAATCCTGCTAACTGGTTTAAAAATTCACCCTGTATCAGAACGCCCTTCTGGCATACATACACATAAGGCTCCTCTTTTGTGCCCTTTCCCGAATAAGGAATGGCATTTTCTATAATGGCATCATCATTTGGAAATTCTGTGTTATCAATGGTAATGTCACGATACAGTCTTTTGTAAACACCGGAAGGTCTTGCCTGCTCCTGCGGCGTCTCCGGCTGTTCCGGTTTGGGTTCCTCCGGTTTTATCTCCGGATTTTCTTCTATATTGCTGAGAAATTCAACCTTATAGACCCTGCCTACTGCCATATTCTTTTTATCATCCTTTAGGTTTTTCAGTTCATTCTCCAGACCTTTTTTCTTGACTTTTAGCTGCTCTCTGTTCAGTTTTTCCATTTCCAGATCAATATTTACCAAAGTCATGTCATAGGTCAGCAAGGGGTCTCCTTCTTTTACCTCCTGCCCTTCCTGTACGTGAACCTGAGAAACTAACTGTTTCTCCATCAGACGTACCTCCTGCGATACGTTGGAGGAAACTGCGCCCTCCAGACTGTTGGTTTCTCCCCACATCTGCTGAGACAATTCTTCCATGGAGTAGACTTTTATCTCCGGCTTTTTTAATTTTCCTGCCGCAAACCAGATACCTCCGCCAAGAAGAAGCACACCTGCTGTACTGACTGCGGCAATTTTTGCTGTTTTTTTCGTTATTCGCATTGTCCCGCCTCCTTTACTCCACAGTTATTTCGCCTTCCGGCACTGCTCCTTCCGGTGTCACAGCTTCTCTTTCACCTTCTTCTGGTATGGTTTCTTCCTCCGGTATCATCTCTTCCTCAGGAACGGCTTCTCCCTCCGGCATCATTTCGCCTTCCGGCATTGCTCCGTCGTCTTCCGGCATTCCCATTATGTCCTCCACCATTTCATGCGTAGTCTTTACGCCTTCTTTAAAGAACTCCTGAGGGTAAGCCACATAGTCGGAAGATTTTAATCCGCTTTCGATTTTATACTGAAGCATATTTTCATCATGTATTCCGAGTACCACTGTCCTTTTCTCCAGCGTACCTTTTTTCGACTCTACCCATACATAAGGTTTTTTATCCACATCTGCGATAAATGCCTCATCCAGCCAAATTCCCTCTTCTCTTTCTTCTAATCCCGTATCCTGTTCAATATATACGTGCTGCCCTAACAGCAATCCTTCCGAAGACTCCAGTTCCACATAAAAAGGATAGGAAGTGGAGGTCATCTGCCAGTCCTCATTGCCACCATACATCATATTCTCGGTATTATTGTTTGGATTTTTTGTATCTACTGCCGTATAAGTTCCCTTCCATACGGCATTTTCATCTACTCTGGAACGAATAATTGCCGGAGCTCCCTCTACAATCTGCGTAATATTCTGCTCATTTACTTTTCCTTTAATACGGTATTCTCCTGTTGCCAAAATCGTCATAAATGCCTGTGAAGAACCGTCATAAGGATTGATACTTTCTCCGTTTTGAGAATTATTCACAGATTTTACCACGCCCTTCATTTCACTGGTAACCGTAGAATTTTCAATCTGACTTTTTATACGATTAATCTCTACTTCTTTTGCCTTCTTCTCATACTCACTTTTCTTTAAATCCATTTGAGCAGACTGTATCTGGGTGGTATAAGAAAGCTGCTCCTTTTCCGGTGCTTTTTTCTTCTCTTTCTCCAGCTGGGCAATCTGGTCCTTCTGATTTTTCATATCATTATCTGCTCTTTCCAAATCCAGATTTGCCTGCTGTAAATCTGCTTCTAGTTTTTCTGTGTCATAAGTAAATAAAGGTGTCCCTACATCCACCTCATCTCCTGTTTTCACCAAAATTTCTTTTACTTCTCGTTCTGCGTCTTTTTGAATATCTAAGGTTTTCTGAGACTCGACTACACCTGCCAGCTTCTGCGTGCCTGCCATATCATTCATGGACGAAACACTCATGACATAAGCAAGCTCCTCTTTATTTCCTTTATCCTTATGCTGTACAAAGAAAATCCCTGCTCCAATTACTCCTATACACAGTACGGTACAGGCTCCGATGATTATTTTTTGTTTTTTCTGCATACCCTACTCTTTCCCTTCTTCAAATTTTATTTTCCTGCCACCCTCTTAGTCTATTGTATGAAATCAGTATATCAAAAAATCCACTGCCTGTCCCCTTGTTTTTTCTTAATTTTTACGATTTTCTTTACATTTTTCTTGCAATTTCATTGCAAGATGTTACAGATTATGTTGCAACTTGCCTCTGACTTTGTTAAACTACCTTCAGTATATAGAATAAAATTGGAGATAATCATGAATAAACGGACAAAAAAACTATTTCTGCTTCTTTCTCTATGCCTTTTTTATTTTCTTCTGTCTGCCTGTCTGAGCAAGGAAGAAAAGGCTGTAAAGCATGCTATTGAAAAAGAACTTAATCAAATAAAAAGTGATGATATGCAAACTATTCAAAATTGCATTGCAGCCGAAGAACTTCTCCCATACTATGGGGACACAGAGGAGCTGGAAGAAGATGTTGCTTCTATCTTTACTCTATTTTACAAGGATTTCAATTACAAAATAGAAAAAATTTCCGAAAGAGAAAACGAGGCTTCTGCAAAAGTAACCTTTTCTGTCATTGACGCCAAAAAGCTGGCAAAAGATTTCAGCAAGGCTTCCTTAAAAAAGCATATTGAGCAGGATGCTGCGCCTACCGGAGTAGAATTTTCCATCCACGACTCTTATCTGCTGTTAGAAAAGCTTTTGCAAAAGAACCATTATAAAACCAAAAACATTACTGCAAAGCTTTCTCTTGTAAAGGAAAAGGAAAGCTGGAAGGTTCTTCACAATCCTTCTCTTCAGGAGGCTTTGACCGGAAACTTTTTATCTTATGTCACGGACTGTAATTTATTAAGTCCAAAAGAAATTGTAAAAACACATTTTAGCAGTATTAAGCAATTTGATGCCGAACAGATGAAAATTTATCTTGCTCTGGACACTCTTTTTGAGACAGAGGATACTTATAACAGCTCCGTTGCTCATGCTGTTGCGTCACAAATCAGTGAGTGCTTTGATTTTAAAATTTTAGGCGAAAAAAAAGAAGATACCGAGGCAACCGTAACTGCATCGATTGTAAGCGTAAATTTTCACAGTATTATGGAAACATACAAAGAAGAATTGTCAAAATGGCTGGAAACCTCCGAGTCTCTGGCTGTTGGCTCAGAAGGCAGAAGACAAAAAGAACAGGAAATGCTCTTATCCTGTATTGAAAATAATCACAACACCATTTCCTATGATGTAGAAATTCATCTGATAAATGACGGCGTCAACTGGAAAATACAAATGAATGAGAAAATTGCCGAAGCTATCTTCGGAAACGTACAAGAAGAGTTGTTGTATTAAATACATCTCCAGAATATTTATACCTTTTGCACTCAGTCTGCGCTCACTTTGAGCTTGTAATCTCAAAGCGTGCTCGACAAATTCGCTAAAAGTGTATAAATATTCTGAATGATGTTTTCTACAACAACTCTAACTTTTATAGTTTATCTATTCTTCTGTTGTTTCTTCTTTTTGTGCCACAATGGCAATTCCCAGTTCTTCCAACTGTTTTTCGTCTACGATATCAGGCGCTTCTGACATAAGACAGGAAGCGTCTTTTACCTTTGGAAAGGCAATTACGTCACGGATAGAGTCTACCTTTGCCATGAGCATAACCAGACGGTCCAAGCCGTAAGCAAGACCTGCGTGAGGCGGTACACCGTATTTGAAAGCATCTAAAAGGAAACCAAACTGTTTCTGTGCTTCTTCTTTTGTAAAGCCTAAAGCTTCAAACATTTTTTCCTGCACGTCATCTTGGAAAATTCGTACAGAACCTCCACCGATTTCATTTCCGTTTAATACAATATCATAAGCTTTTGCACGAACCCTGCCCGGCTCTGTGTCAATGTACTGTAAATCTTCTTCCATTGGCATAGTAAACGGATGGTGCATAGCCGTAAATCTTTCATCTTCTTCAGACCACTCTAAAAGAGGGAATTCTGTAATCCATACAAAACGATATTCGTTTTTATCCAGTAAATCCATCTGTTTTGCCAGTTCCAGACGAAGCGCTCCAAGCACATCCCAGACAAGCTTTGTCTTATCTGCCGCAAAGAGCAATAAGTCTCCGTTTTCCCCTTTCATTGCCTGAATTAAAGCCTGCATTTCTTCTTCCTTCATAAATTTCGCAAAAGAAGATTTCACTGTTCCGTCTTCTCCGATAGCAATGTAAGCAAGACCTTTTGCACCATAGCCTTTTGCAAACTCTACCAGCTTGTCGATTTTCTTACGTGGCATAGCGCCCTGTCCTTTTGCATTGATACCACGCACACTGCCGCCGTTTTCCAAAGCGCCTTTAAACACGGCAAATTCACAGTCTTTTACCACTTCGGAAACGTCTGTAAGCTCCATTCCAAAACGTAAATCCGGTTTGTCAGAACCAAAACGGTTCATAGCGTCAATCCATGTCATTCTCTCAATAGGAAGCTGTACCTCTACACCTAATACTTCCTTAAACAGAAATGCCAACATTCTTTCATTTACATCTAATACGTCTTCCACATCTACAAAGGATAATTCCATATCAATCTGTGTAAATTCCGGCTGACGGTCTGCACGTAAGTCCTCATCTCGATAACATCTTGCAATCTGGAAATAGCGGTCATATCCGGAGCACATTAAAAGCTGTTTAAAAATCTGCGGTGACTGCGGAAGGGCATAAAAGCTTCCCGGATGCACACGGCTTGGTACAAGATAATCTCTCGCACCTTCCGGTGTACTCTTAATCAAAGTCGGTGTTTCGATTTCAAGAAATCCTTCCTTTGCAAGGAACTGGCGCACCAATGTAGAGACCTGTGAGCGAAGCATCATATTTTTCTGTAAATCCGGTCTTCTTAAATCCAGATAACGATATTTCAGACGAACCTCATCTCTTGTTTTGCTGTTTTCTTCGATTGGGAACGGAGGTGTTTCTGCCTCGGATAAAATACGCAGTTCTATTGCTCTTACCTCGATTTCACCGGTAGGAAGATTTGGATTTACCGCACCGGAACGTGCCTCCACACGACCTTTAACAGCAATTACAAATTCACTTCTTAAACGTCCTGCTTTTTCAAAGCCCTGCTCGTCAATATCCCCATTTTCAAAAATAATCTGCATAATACCGGAACGGTCACGTAAATCCACGAATACAATTCCGCCTTTATTACGGCTTTTCTGTACCCAACCCATTAACGTTACGGTACTTCCAATCTCTGCCTTTGTCACTTCTGTACATCTGTGGCTTCTCTTAAGCCCCTTCATTGATTCTGCCATGATATAAATTCTCCTTCTTATAAAACAGTGTCATTATAAACTTCCGTAATGACAGCATATCCTTCTTTTTCCAACTGTTCTTTTTGGAATTTTTTATTTTTCTTTGCGTAAGCAATGTTAATGCTCTGTCCTGCTTTTCGTTCTTCTGCTGCTTTTTTCATTACTTCCAGAAGTTTTTCATTGGAAAGCTTCTTATCCAGAAGGTATACCTTCTTTTCTTTTGCTCCCGGAACTTTAAATCCTCTTTCCATAAGCAGCATGACAATACGTTCAAATCCAATGGAAAATCCTGTTGCAGGTGTAGGTGTTCCTGTAAATTTACCAATCATTTCATCGTAACGACCGCCGCCGCCTACGCTTCCTGCAAAACCGTCAATGGAAATCTCAAAAATCGGTCCTGTATAATAAGACATTCCACGAACCAGTGTCGGGTCAAATTCCAGATTGAAGTTTGCTGTTTTTGCCTGCATAACGCTTTCGATAATGGTTGTCAAATCATCTGCAACCTTCGCATCTAAAAAGCCCTCCAGCTTTTCTTTGCAATAAGCAACACCGTCGATACCATTTCCCATGGCTTTGAATAAATCCATGTATTTTTCTACGCTCTCTTTTGCAAAACCGGACTCTTCCAATTCTTTTGCAACGCCGTCCATGCCGATTTTATCCATTTTATCCAGAATAATAAACACCTGTGTAAAGGAGTCTTCCGGAAATCCGCTGTACGCTGCCATTGCCTTTAAAATTCTTCTGTCGTTGATACGAATAGTAAAGCTGTCAAAGTCCAATTTTCCCACTAAAGTAGACGTTGCCAGAATAACGTCAATTTCCGCTAAAAATGTCGGGTCACCTAAAATGTCGATATCACACTGCATAAACTGACGGAAACGACCTCTCTGAGGACGGTCTGCACGAAATACATTTCCAATGTGAAGCGCCTTAAACGGCTGCGGCAGCTCATTTGCATTATTGGAATAAAAACGGCAAAGAGGTACGGTTAAGTCATAACGCAGACCACTGTCTACCAAATCATTTTCTTCCTTTGCTTCCTCAATTTTCAGCTTCTCGCCTCTTTTTAAAATACGGAAAATCAGCTTTTCATTGTCACCGCCCTGCTTACTGGTAAGGTTCTCAATGTGCTCTACACAAGGTGCTTCCATGGAAGTAAATCCAAACTGTTTATAAGTATCCTTGATTAAGCCGATTACATAATCACGGATTTCCATTTCCTGAGGTAAAATATCTTTCATACCGGTTACCGGTTTTTTCTTTAAACTCATACTTATCGTCTCCTATCTTTTTTACAATACAATTCCGTCTCTTTTTCTCTCAATCATTTCATCAATACGGGTAATGTAATTGGTAACATCCTTTACATTTTCAATACGCTCAATCTTCTGTCCGTGGTCAGACACAAGCTTCGTGGATGCTCCTGCCCCTGCTGCAATAATGGTCTGTTTTTCTTCCATTATAAGTATATTGTAAATTCCTGCTTTGTCAACTTTTGCATAGCCTACATTTTCCAGATTTCCGCACATATTTTTCTGTCTGTACAGATAATACGGCCCCATCTGACAGCTTCGGGCATAATTCATCGCCATTTCCATGATTTCCTGATTGTTCTCAAATCCCATTTCTTCGTATTGGTCTTTAAACATCCGAAGTCTTGCAGCTCTTTTTACTGCTAAAGAATGTATGGTAAGACTGTCAGGGTCAAGCGCCTGAATTTCCTTTAATGTATGCTCCACATCATCCTTATGCTCCCCCGGAAGACCTACGATTAAATCCATATTGATATTATCAAATCCACATTCCCTCGCCAAAGCGAAGGCGTGTCGTGTATCCTCCACCGTATGATTTCTTCCGATAATCTTTAAGGTCTCTGCATTCATGGTCTGAGGGTTTACAGAAATTCTGGTAACAGGATATTCCCGAATTGCCTGTAATTTTTCTTTTGTAATGCTGTCCGGTCTTCCTGCTTCTATGGTATATTCCTTTACCTGTTCCATCGGAAAACGCTTCTGTATATGTCCCAGCAGGCGATGAAGCTGCTGCGGCTCCAAGGTTGTAGGAGTTCCTCCACCTATATATATGGTATCTAAGGTTTTATCTTTCATGGTTTCTGCAATAAAATCCAGCTCTTTTAGCAGTGCATCTAAATAGCTGTCAACTTTATCACGCCATCTTTCTAAAGGTGAAGAGCTAAAAGAACAATACAGACATATACTGGGGCAAAATGGAATTCCCACATATAAGCTGTATCCATTCTCATAATCAATATTCTTTAAAATTTCTCTTTCCCTGTTAGCTATGGTAATGGCAAGCGCTGTCTTTTCATTACTGGTATAGTATGTTTTTCGCATATAATCCGCTGCTTCTGCATTGCTCATACCGGACTCGATAAGTCCCATGGCAATTTTCGTAGGACGAATACCGGTCAGATTGCCCCAAGGAAGTGTATGACCGGTTTCCTCCGCCAACAGCTGATACAGCACTTGTTTTAATTTATTTTTTCTGATTTTTCTGTCTTCTGCTTCGTCAAATGCCTGTTCTCCCTCACGCACTTTCCCATCAAAGCACAGTCGGATAAGTACCTTTTCTCCGTAAAGAATGGAAATCAGCCTGTCATAGCTTTTTTCCTCCTGTATTTCCTCTGTATAATACATTTCGATGTCCTCTTTCGGATAAAAAGCCTTTACCAAGGTGTAGGCATCATATTCAAATTCTTTTTTATTAAAGGAAATTCCTATCATGGGCTCTTCCTCTTTCTATATTATTCTTATAAGTAAGGATTATTTTTCTTTTCAAACTCTGCGTCTGTGGCTTCTCCGTGTCCCGGATAAATCACCGTTTTATCCGGCAGCATGGCAAAAATTTTGTTTAAGCTCTTTTTCATTTCACTCATACTTCCGGTAGGAAGGTCGCATCTGCCACAGCTTCCGTAAAATACCGTGTCTCCGCTAAAGCAGACTTCCTCATCCTTAATCCAATAGCAACAAGAGCCACTTGTATGCCCCGGTGTAAGAATAGTCGTAATCTCAAAGCCCGCTGCCTGAATTTCTTCTTCATCCTCCAGTAAAGCGTCTGCTTTTACTTTATACGGAACTCCTGACCATGCAGCAGAAAGGTTCTGCTGACTGTCGGCAAGGAGCGGTTCCTCCTCCTTTGCCGCATATACCGGAATTTTATAATGTTCTCTCAGCTCATTAACCGCACACACATGGTCGTAATGTCCGTGTGTCAATAAAATCCCCACAGGTTTTCCCTGTAATTTATCCAAAGCATAAATAATTCTTTCCTGCTCCGCCCCCGGGTCTACGATTAAAATTTCCTGTGTTTCTTCATTTTTTAAAAAATAACAGTTGGTCTGTACAGGACCTACCACAATTCCTCTCAGCATCAATTTTTTCATCTTTTCTCCTTAACCGGCAGTACGCTCAATGTCTTTCACGCTTTCAATCTGTCTGATTTTTTCAACCATACTGTTTAATTCTTCCTTGCTTCTTACCTCAAAGCAAATATTAATGGTTGCTGTTCCCTGTTTGCTTATTCTTGTATTTAAAGCAAGAATATCGATTTTTCTCTCTGTAAAAATCTTAGAAATATCAACAATCAAGCCGGTACGGTTATAAGCAAACACATTGATATCCGCCATGTAGCGTTCACAGCTTTCATGGGCAGGTACCTGCCACTCCGCATCAATCAAACGATTTCTGTCTTCTGCGGACATGTTCATCACATTGATGCAGTCTGTACGATGAATGGTAACGCCTCTGCCTCGTGTTACATATCCCACGATTTCGTCTCCCGGAATTGGATTGCAGCATTTGGAGAAACGCACTGCCACATCGTGAATTCCTTTTACCACAATGCCGCCTTTGGATTTGCCGATATGAAGCTTATCCTTATGCTCCGCTGTTGCCTCCAAAACCTTCTCATCTGTCAGCTCTGCCTTGTGGTCTTTATTATAGGTTTCAAGAAGCTTATTGATAATCTGTCCCTCTTTTAAGCCTCCGTGTCCCAGCGCAGCCAAAACAGAGTCCCAATCTCGGAAGCCGTATTTTTTCATAACTGCTTCCTGATATTTTGGCTTCTGGATTTCCCCGAGAGAAATTGCCTTTACTTTAGCATATTGGATAAGCATTTCCTTACCCTTTAAAATATTATCCTCTTTTAATTCCTGCTTAAACCACTGATTAATCTTATTTTTTGCCTGCGTGCTCTTTACTACTTTTAACCAGTCACGGCTGGGACCTTTGGAATTTTGAGAAGTAATAATTTCTACACGGTCTCCGTTTTTAATCACATATTCAATGGGAACCAGCTTTCCGTTTACTCTTGCCCCTACCATTTTATTTCCCACTGCACTGTGGACATTATAAGCAAAATCAATCGGTGTAGAACCGTTTGGCAGTGTCTTTACATCTCCTGCGGGAGTAAAGCAGTACACGCTTTCGGAAAACAAATCCAAATCACTTTTTAAAAGGCTTAAAAACTCTTTATTGTCAGACATATCCCGCTGCCATTCCAAAATCTGACGCAGCCAGCTCATCTTCTCTTCTTCTGATTGTGTAACGCTGACTTTTCCATTGTTGGAAACCTCTTTGTATTTCCAATGGGCAGCAATACCATACTCTGCTGTTCTGTGCATTTCGAAGGTTCTTATCTGAATTTCAAAGGGCTGTCCGCTTGGCCCGATAAGCGTAGTATGCAAAGACTGATACATATTCGGCTTCGGCATAGCAATGTAGTCCTTAAACCGCCCCGGAATGGGCTTATACATTTCATGAATAATACCAAGCGCCGCATAACAGTCACGCACAGTATCTACAATAATTCGTACAGCAAACAAATCATAAATCTGGTCAATGGTTTTATCCTGATTTACCATTTTCTTATAAATACTGAAGAAATGCTTAATTCTTCCGTCTATCTGAGCGTTGATGGACGCTTTTTCAATGTGCGCACGTACATCTCCTACAATCTGGTCAATAAACGCCTGACGCTCGCTCTTTTTCAGATTTATTTTCTCTACTAAATCATAGTAAACTTCCGGTTTCAAATATTTCAAAGACAAATCATCCAGCTCGATTTTTACTTTGGAAATACCCAGACGCTGAGCAATGGGAGCATAGATATCCATCGTCTCTCTGGCTTTTTCCTTCTGCTTATGGGGCGGCATGTATTTTAAGGTTCGCATATTATGCAGACGGTCTGCCAGCTTAATCAAAATAACACGGATGTCCTTTGCCATTGCCAGAAACATTTTTCTTAAATTCTCTGCCTGCACCTCCACCTTATCTGCGGAATAATTCAACTGTCCCAGCTTTGTTACACCGTCTACCAAAAGCTCTACCTCTGCATTAAATTCTTCCCGAATTTCCTCAGAGGTCATAACCGTATCTTCTACCACATCATGAAGAAGCCCGGCTACAATGGTTTCCTTATCAAGCTCTAAATCAGCTAAAATAATTGCCACACAAAGCGGATGAATGATATAAGGCTCGCCGGACTTTCTCACCTGTCCTTTATGAGCATTATTGGCAATCTGAAATGCCTTATCAATCATGGAAATATCAGTAGATGGATGGTATTTCCGAACACTGGTTATCAGCTCCTGATAAAGTACCTCCGGACTGGTGAAATCCTCCATGGTCTTCACATTGGCATCTGCCTTTTTAATTTTTTCAATTTCTTCTGCTTTTAAGGCAGCTTCTCTTTTTTCTTCCATAAAAAACGTCACCTCTTATCCATCAACCGATTTTATTTTCCTTCATAACAAATTACAGATTGAACATCATATTTCTCTAATTTTTCTCTTCCTTTTAATCCTGCCAGCTCCATGAGGAAGACCAATTTCACAACTTCTCCTCCAAGACCTTCAATGAGCTTTGCCGCTGCCTCTACGGTTCCGCCTGTTGCAATTAAATCATCAACGATAACAACTTTTTGTCCCGGTTTAATGGAGTCCTTGTGCATTTCGATAACAGCGCTTCCGTATTCTAAATCATAGCTCTGCTCTACGGTTTCACATGGCAGCTTCCCTTTTTTCCTTACCAATACAAGCGGTTTATGTAAATTATACGCAATCGGCGCTCCGAAAATAAATCCTCTGGACTCTGTTCCTACGATAACGTCAACATCCACGCCTTCCAAAAGCTTCTGCATAGAGTCAACTGCCAGTGCAAATCCGTCTGCATCTTCTAAAATACTGGTAACATCCCGAAAGATAATTCCCTCCTGCGGAAAATCAGGAATGCTTCTGACATAGTCTTCAATTTTTTTCTTTTTACAATCTTCCATTGCGTTTCCCTGCCCTTTATATCAAATTATGTCACTTTTGTGATTTTTTTGTGTTTTTTATGTGGTTTAGTATATCATCTTTTCTTTGCAGACGCAAATTTTATTTTTGCTCAACGGATATTTTGAATAATCATCTCAATGCTCTCTCTTCCCTGAAAAGAATTAACAGAAGGATAATAAATTACATCCCACACATCCTTCTCTTTTAAGCGTTCCAAAAACTCGTCTCCGTCTCCAAACCAAATACATTCTGCCCCAAATCCAAAACTATCCTGCGCTTTCATTTTTACTACATTTCTGTTTTTTCCGAAAACCTTGCAGTTTGAAAATCGAATATCTTTTTGTGCAAAAATCGGTTTTGTATTTCCTTTTCCAAAGGGTTCTAATTGCCCTAACTGGCGAATAAGAGGAATGGTAACATAAGACATTGGCATAGGAACATCAATCACAATTTTTTCTACCATGTCTTCTTCTGTCAGCGTACAGTTTTCATTTAATTTTCTTCGAAATTTCTCAATATTTTCTTCTTCCATAGAAAGCCCTGCTGCCATGGGATGCCCACCGAATTTTGTCAGCAGCTCCCTGCATTTTACCATTTCCTGAAACATGTGATAAGCCTCAATAGAACGCCCTGAGCCCTTCACGCCTTCTTCTCCCTTTGTAAGCACAAAGACAGGCTTTGTATACCTTTCCCTGATACGTCCGGCAATAATTCCCGCCAGACTTTCATGACATTCGGGAAGATATACTACCAGTACCCGGTCATTTTTCAGCTCTGTATTTTCAATTATTTCTACTGCTCTTTCTACACCTTTTACGGTCATATCCTTACGGCTGTCGTTTAATTCTTTCAAATCCTCTGCCAGCACAGAGGCTTCCTTGGTATCTTTCGAAAGCAGTAATTCCAGAGCTCTTTTTGCAGTGCTTAATCTTCCGCTGGCATTGATACACGGACCTAATACAAATCCGACATGATATGCGGTAATTTCTCTGTTTTCCAGATTGTTGACACGAATAAGCGCTTTTAAACCTTCATTATTTGTATTCTGGATGCGTTTCAGCCCTTCCTTTACCAAAATCCTGTTCTCATCTACTAAATCCATAACATCTCCCACGGTAGCAATGGCAGCAATGGGAATAAGTTCCTCAATCTCCGAAAGAGGAATGTTAAGCTTTTCAAACAGCCCCCATACTACCTTAAATGCAACCATTGCTCCGCAGATTTCTTTAAAAGGATAGGCACAGCCCTCCTGCTTTGGATTTACAATGGCATCCGCATTTGGCAAAAACCGCTCTATGCTTCCGTCTTCCTTCTCCTCATAGGGGATTTCATGATGGTCTGTTACCAAAACTGTCATATTTTTCTCTTTTGCATAAGCAATCTGCTCTATGGCGCTGATACCGTTGTCACAGGTAATGATAGTATCAATTTCTTTTTCATACGCCCGCTCAATCAGCTCCTTGCTGATACCGTATCCATCTTTCATTCTGTCCGGTATATCTACGTCTGCCAAAGCATTGGCTTTTTTCAAGCCTTGAAAAAGAATATATGTAGAGCATACACCGTCAATATCATAATCCCCGATAATTCTGATTTTTTTCTTTTGCTGTATTTTTTCAATCAAAATATTTAATAATTCATCAATTCCTTTTAACGCTTTCCACGGATGTAAATTTCTGAGCTTTCCGTGAAGATAGGTATCAATTTCTTCATCGGTAATCTGTTCTCGATTTCGAATGAGTCTTGCAATCACAGGATCTACTCCGAAGCGATTGCTAATCCCCTGAAAATCTGCCTTCTTGGCAGCAACTACCCATTTTTCCATATTATCACCTTATAATTCCAAAAGGAGCTGTCACTTTAATGTAACAACTCCTTTTTTCTGAGTTTAATTCTGTTTTTTAAATTTTTTCTTCATGACATACCAAAGAGCGCCTGTAATACATACAGAAGAGTATCCGCCGCATACAATACCTACCATAAGAGGCAGTGCAAATTCACGAATAGAGGAAACTCCCATAATGAATAACAGGAATACCATAATAAAGGTTGTCAAGGAAGTGTAAATACTTCTTGTAAGTGTCTGTGTAATGCTGGCATTTACCAGTGTTTCCAAATCTGTCTTCTTGCCCGCACTTGCCAGATTTTCTCTGATACGGTCAAAAATAACAATCGTAGCATTAATAGAGTAACCTACAATCGTCAGCATACATGCGATGAAGGTATTTCCCACAGAAACCCTTGCAACAGCATAGAATGCCAGAACAACCAGTACGTCGTGCAGAAGCGCAATAACCGCACTGCTTGCAAAACGGATATCCTTAAATCTGAACCAGATGTATAAGAGCATCAGTACCGTAGCTACGATTACAGCTTTTACTGCATCTGCACGCATTTCGTTGCTGACCGTAGAAGAAATACTTTCTGATGTAATATCTTCCTGTGCTACGCCAAAATTATCTATTAAAGCTGTTTCCAGCTTTTCTCTCTGCTCTACATTCAAAGTTCTGGTTTTAATAATAACCTGATTATTGCCTACTACTTTTGTTGCCTGAACGTTCTTATCACCTGTAACTTCTTCTACTAAAGGTGTAAGTTTTTCATCAATTTCCGCAATACTCATGTCCTTGTCAAATTCTACATTTGTGGAAGTACCGCCTTTAAATTCCAGACTGTATTTCAGGGACTCTCCTGTTGTTCCCTTGAAAATCAGCATAGAAACAGGAGCGCATAAAATCAAAATAAGAGACACGGCAAAGAATACTTTTCTCTTCTGTAAGAAAGGAATTGGTTTTCTTTCTTTTCTCTTTCCGTAGAATTTCTCATTTCTCACGCCAACGGCATATACTGCATACATCAGATATTTTGATACCACTAATGCGGTAAACATAGACAGTACAATACCAAGCGCCAGAGTCTGTGCAAATCCTTTTACTGTTCCTGAACCAAGCCAATTCAATACAAAGGCTGCAATTAAAGTTGTAATGTTACCGTCAAAAATTGCAGAAAATGCTTTTTTAAATCCGTTCTGAAGTGCCGTTCTGACACTCTTTCCGGAAGCAATTTCTTCCTGAATACGGGCATAAATAATAACATTGGCATCTACCGCCATACCGATTGACAGAATAATACCGGCAATACCCTGTAAGGTTAAAGTCAAATCAAAGGCATTTAACGCAATCAAATCAAGACATACATAAATAATCAACGCAATACCGGATACCAGTCCCGGAATACGATATACAAAAATCATAAATAAGATAATCAGCGCAAGTCCGATAGCCGCTGCTACCAAACTGGTTGAAATTGCTTTTTCACCTAACTGCGCCGCAACTACACTGGAACGAAGTTCGCTTAATTCCAGTTTCAAACCTCCGATACGAATGGTAGATGCCAGATTTTCTGCCTCTGCTGCATCTTTCATACCGTCAATCTGTGCCTGTCCGTCTTTGATTTCCTGTCTTACACTTGGAACACTGACAAAAGCTCCGTCATAATAAATACCGATGGTATCATTACCGGCTTCCACTGCTTCTTTTGTGGCAGCGGCAAATTTGTCTGTTCCTTCTTTTGTAAAGGATAAGCTTACTACGTTTACATTGTTTTTCAAATCATCCTGCGCTACCGCAGCTTTTGCATCCTTGATATCTGTTCCTGTCAGAACAATACCGCCGTCCGCTTCGATTTCTTCAATGGTTTTTGCAAGCTCATATTCGCCGGTTTCTGTATTCAAAGTATAGTTTTCTCCACCGGCAGAGTCTTTATGTTTAATAAAATACAGAGAACCCGGTTTTCCCAGTTCTTCTAAGATTTTATTTGCATCTTTTGCTCCGGGGATTTCTACGATAATACGATTTTCCCCTTCTTTATAAACCTGTGCTTCTGTACTATAATTTTCCACACGTTTTTGAAGCTTATAAATGGTATCTGCCATTTCATCTTCTGTCGGTGACTCTTTGGATGCTTCGTATGTAATACTTACACCGCCGGACAAATCCAGACCTGTCTTAATATTTTTTGCAGCACCTGTACTGGTGGGACCAAATCCTACTGCGGTGGTAAAAATCAGAAACCCTGTAATGATTGCTGTTAAAACCAGTACAAGTATCCCTCTGTTTTTCTTCATTGTCTTTCCCTTCTTTGCTTAATTTTCTTGTTCTTCTGCCGCCTCGGCCGCCTTTAACATAATGGCACATTCTACACGTTTTCTCTGAAGCTCACATCCCAATTCATAAACATCGTTGATAGAGCCATGGAAATTATAGGAATTTGCCGCACAACCACCGCTGCAATAGAATTTCGCAAAGCAGTTCTGACATTTTTCTTTTGCATATACATTGCAATTTTTAAATTCTTTGCATAAATCTGTACGTTTTACACCATCCCACACATTTCCCATGAGATATTTTTCTTCACCTACAAACTGGTGACATGGATATAAATCACCCCACGGAGTCACAGCCAGATACTCCGTACCTGAACCGCAGCCTGACAAACGTTTATATACGCAAGGACCGCCTGTCAAATCAATCATAAAGTGGAAGAAATTAAATCCTTTTCCTTCTTTTTTACGCTTTATCATTTCCTTTGCAAGCTTGTCATACTCTTCACAGATTTTCGGAACATCTTCCCATTTCAGTGCGTATTCCTCTTTTTCATCTGCTACTACCGGCTCTACGGAAATCTGATCAAAGCCCAAATCAGCCAGATGCAGTACGTCTTCGGAAAAGTCTAAATTATGACGTGTAAAAGTACCTCTTGCATAGTAGCTCTTTTCTCCTCTGCTCTTTGCAAATTTCTGGAACTTCGGCACTACCAAGTCATAACTTCCCGCTCCTTTTCTAAACGGACGCATAAAGTCATGCACTTCTTTTCTTCCGTCAATACTTAATACTACATTTGCCATTTCTTTATTGGCAAATTCCATGATTTCGTCATCTAAAAGCACACCGTTTGTGGTTAACGTAAAGCGGAAATTTTTATTGTGAATTTTCTCCTGCTCTCTTCCGTAAGCAACTAAATCCTTAACAACCTGCCAGTTCATCAAAGGCTCGCCGCCGAAGAAGTCTACCTCTAAATTCTTTCTGTTGCCGGAATTTGCAATTAAAAAGTCCAGAGCCTGTTTTCCTACTTCATAGGACATCAAAGCTCGTCTTCCGTGATATTCTCCTTCTTCCGCAAAACAATATCTGCATGCCAGATTACAGTCATGGGCAATATGCAGACACAATGCCTTTACCACTGTTTCTCTTTCTTTAAAATGCTCAATGGCATTTCGATAAATATCCTCAGTAAACAGCATTTCCGCATCTTTTAATTCCTGTATTTCCTTCAATGCTGTCTGGATATCGTCTTTTTTATATGTATCCTTTAACTTCTCATAAACAACAGCTTCTTCCTGCCCTTCATCCAGAAGTCCGATTACATCATAAACCAATTCATCGACTACATGTACGGAACCACTGTTTACGTCCAGCACAATGTTATAGCCATTATTTTTATAACGATGTATCACCGTATTTCTCCTTTCTGTTTCTATCTACCCAGCGCAATTCTCTGTAACACAATTTTCTATAATTCCTTTCTGCCGCAGTGCGCTCCTCGCGGAGCGTTAATTATTGCATGGGAGACTAAGTCTCCCATGCAATAATTAAGCAGCGGCTTTTACACCGCTGCTGTTCAGCCATGTGCCCAGAAAAAAACGCACTGTGTTATTTTATTTGTGTTCGCAGCTCTGGTTTCCTACTGTGCAGGATGTTTTACATGCAGACTGACAAGATGTCTGACATTCACCGCATCCGCCTTTTTTTACTGTATTCTGTAAGCTTTTTGTATTTAATGTTTTGATATGTTCCATAACATAATCCTCCCATGTATGATAATTTTAAGATATAACATCTAGCGGTATTATAGCATAGCTGCAACCGCCTAGCAAGTAGAAATTCACGCTAAAATTCCTCCCAGAGTACCTCCGAAAAAGCACAGGAAAAACATCATGAGCATTTCCTTAAAATCTCCGCTTATCTGATGCACTGTCAGAAAGGTAACTGCCATAAGAAGAACGGCATATCCCGTACCGACTCCCATACCCCATGCAAACCGTCTGACTTTTATCTTTTTTCCCATATAAAATCCGCCAAAGAGGCAGGATACAATGTATGTAACCATAATTCCTATGTTTATCTGACTCTCGCCAAGTCCCATCTTATACAGCAAAAATGCCAGAATAAGAAGTAAAATTCCGGTGGCTGCATAGGCAAGCAAAAGCGCTTTTATCATCAGCATTGGCTTTGCATTTTTTGAAACTCTTTTTTCCATAAAAAATCCCTCCTATAATCAATATATGGGAGGGATTTGTAACTCATAACTTTTTTCTATTTTTTCTTTTTTCCAAAAAAAACAGCAAGTCCTGCAATAATGAGAGCACCGAAACCAATCAGTACATAAAGTACGGTTTTTGACTCATCTCCTGTTTTCACAATTTGAACAACCGGTGTTGTATTATTCTGTGCAGGTTTTTTCTGTGTATTCGGTTTTACGATACTCTGCGCAGAAGAATTTGATGCGGAAGTATTCGGCTTTGTCTGTGTCGTTGACTGTGACGTTCCTGTTGAAGGTTTATGATTGTCACTGTTTACACCCGGACCTACAATCTGATGACCGCCTACATTGAAGGGACTGAAAGAAGCCGTCTCAAAAGCCAGATATTCTGCTCCGTCCTTCTCTTCCACTGTCATATTCCCTGTTTTTCCATCCTTGGAAAATACAAAGTATTCATACCGGTTATTGCCCAGATAATGTGCAATGGATAAATCTGAAAAACAATTTGCATTTTCTGGCAAAGGAATAAGCACTTTTACTTTTCTTCCTTCCGGGATTTGATATTCCTTATCCTCTTTTAAATCCCAGAGCTTCAATTCATAAGCAGAAAGGATTTCGCCAATTCCCGCATCCGGAAGCTCATTGACTGCTTCATTATAAGTAACCTGCAAATCCACATAATAAGGAATAAAGTCACCGGACACCTGTACGCCTGTTTCGTCAATCAAGCTTCCAACAGGGAGCGCTTCCGGAGCCTCCTGTGCAATCTCTCCGTTTTGACCTGCCTCTGCCTGATAAGTAACCTCCGGCTGTGTTTCCTCTTCCGGCTGTACAACCTCATCAGGATTTACGTATTCAATTTCCACACCGCCGTTTTCCGGTTTTTCAGTCTCCGGTACTTCTGCTTCAGGAGCTTCTGTCTGTGGTACTTCCGGCTCCTGTGTGTCAGGATTTTCCGGCTCTGTTGGAGGAGTTGTCTCCGGCGTTTCGGTCTCAGGTTTTTCAGTCTCCGGTACTTCTGTTTCAGGAACCTCCGGCTGTGGTGTCTCAGGCTCTGTCGTATTTTCCTTTAATTCCTCAATAAACACCTTCACTTCCCGAACAATTTTCTTACTTTCCCCGTTCCATCCGGCAGTCTGTGTATAGTCGTACTTCTCTATATCAGAAGGAGTAAAAACTACATTCATCTTCGTTTCATAAGAAGACGGTTCTGTCTGTGCTTCCCACGCAAACACCCCTTCTCCTTTAAATCCGGCATTTGCAAAATCCAGATTTTTAAATTCTTCCTTAGTAGCAAATTTTAATTCAGAAGGAATTTGAACCTCTGCCATTGGCTTTGCCGGCTCCTCCACCTGAGGTTTTAATGCTTCAATAAATACTTTTATGGTTCTGGTTACTGTTTTACTCTGATTATCCCAACCGGAAACCTGTGAGTAGTCATAGTTTTCTGTATCCTTCGGTGTAAACACCACCTTCATCTCTGTTTCGTAAGAAGACGGAGGTACCTGTGTTCCCCATGTAAAAGCACCTTCTCCCGTAAATCCCAAAAGAGGAAAACTACAAGTATTCCACTCTGCCAGATTGTTCAGGGTAATCTGTGCAGGCATCACCACCTGAGGAATTTTTGCGGCAACAAATGCCCCTTTTCCGCTTTCTGCCGTTGAAACGTCCACATCCTGTGCTGTAATGCCGTCTCCCGTTACCGTAAGCTTTCCTTTGCCTGTAACCTTTACCAAAGCTCCTGTAAATCCGGCATTTCTCTTTATCTTAACTCCCGCAGGAATATGAAGCTTCTTTTCTGTGCTGACATTGACCATACCGCATACCATAACCGTTCCCTGTCCTCCTGCCAAGGCAAATGCCTTTTCAAAGGAGTCCACTGCCTGCGCCTGACCGGTTCCGTCAGCATTTTCTCCTGCCTGAATACTTCCGTTCAAGTAGATAATCTTCTCCTGCGTCTGTGCTTCCTGCTGTGCAGCAAATACAGCAATTGGAGCCGCTGTCTCTGCCACTGCTCCTGTCACCAGTGCAGAAGCAAGGGTAACACCCAGTACATTGGCTGCCACTTTATGTAAATTTTTTTTATTTCTATTCATTTCCCTTATTCCCTTTCTAAATCAAATGTGAACAAGTTCAGTTTTTGTTATTCTGATTTAGTATAACACAATTTTCTTTTTTCCGACACCCCCAAAAATCAACTTTTTTCCCGTGGATTTCATACAGATTTCTTGCAATCCAAATAAAAATCATGTATATTAGACTTTAATAGCCAAAGCTATAATTTATTATCAAAAGGAGTTGAACATATTGGATTCCAGTGACGCCATACAGTTTCTGATTTTGATTATTCTCATTTGCCTTTCCGCATTTTTTTCATCAGCAGAAACTTCTATGACAACAGTGAACAAAATTCGTATTCAAGCTTTAGCCGACCAAGGGGACAAGCGAGCCCTGACACTTTTGAACGTAATTGAAGACTCCGGCAAGCTTCTGAGTACCATTCTTATCGGTAACAACATTGTAAACATCAGTGCATCTTCCCTTGCCACTACGCTTACCATGCGCTTGTTCGGCAGTGCTGCCGTAAGTATCAGTACGGGTATTATTACTCTTCTGGTCTTAATCTTTGGGGAAATCACTCCAAAAACTCTGGCAACTGTACATTCCGAAAAAATGGCACTGTCTTATGCAAAAGTCATTCGCATTTTAATGTTCATTCTGACGCCGATTATCTTTATTATCAATAAGCTGGCGCAGGGTGTTCTGACGCTGATGCGGATTGATGCCAATGCAAAATGCAATACCATTACCGAGCATGAGCTTCGTACTTTGGTAAATGTAGGACATGAAGAAGGAGTTATTGAAAGCGAAGAACGTCAAATGATTTATAATGTATTTGATTTCGGCGACTCTCAGGCAGAAGATGTCATGATACCACGTATTGATGTAACCTTCGCTGATGTAAACAGTTCATATGAAGACTTAGTCGGTCTGTTTCGTGATGAAAAGCATACACGCTTCCCTGTCTTTGAGGATACCACCGACAATATTATCGGTATTGTCAATGTAAAAGACCTGCTTCTTACAAGCAAGGAAGATTTTTCCGTGCGGAAAATTTTAAGAGAGGCTTATTTCACTTACGAATACAAACGAACCTCTGAGCTTCTGATGGAAATGAAAGAAAATTCAGTAACCTTTGCCGTTGTATTGGATGAATACGGAGCGACCTCCGGTATTGTGACTCTGGAAGATTTAATTGAAGAAATTGTAGGGGACATCCATGACGAATATGACTCAGAGGAAGAAGAGCTTCGTGAAATTATCCCGAACCGTGAGTATATCGCTCTTGGTTCTGCCAGACTTGACGATTTAGATGAAGCACTTCACTTGAATATTGTTTCTGATGATTATGACTCCATTGGAGGCTATATCATTGAACAGCTCGACAGATTTCCTGCTGCCGGCGAGTCCGTCACCACAGATGGCGGTGTAAAACTTGTTGTAGATAAAGCAGAACGAAACCGCATCGAAACCGTTCATATTTATCTTCCTGAAAAAACCGAAGAAAATTTTGACGAATAAATTTAAAACAGGAAAGGATTTTTATTATGAGCAGCTTGTTTAATATGGACAGTCCGATTATGCGTTTTCTGTCCCGTGTATGCGATATTATGATTTTAAATATTTTATGTATTGTATTTTGTATTCCTATTATTACTGCCGGCGCTTCTGTCACCGCCATGTATACCGTCACTCTGAAAATGGTGCGTGGAGAAGAGTCTTATATTTTCAAAGGCTTCTTAAAAGCCTTTAAAGAAAATTTCAAACAGTCTACGATTATCTGGCTGATTATGGCAGCTATCGGAATTTTTATTTATGTTGATTATCGTGCTACTGCCTTCCTTCCGGGGAATATGAGCACAATTTTCCAGATTTTAATCGGTGCATTAGGTATTCTTTATTTTATGATACTGGTATATGTTTTCCCATATACGGCGCGTTTCATAAATAATATTAAAAATATTTTTAAAAATTCTCTGTTAATTGCAATTTTAAATCTCCCTTGGACCATTCTTTTAATGCTTATTCCTCTGGGACTGGGATTTCTAACCTTCTTAACAGCTTCAACACTGGTGTACGGCAGTATGCTGTGGCTGCTTTTGGGCTTTGCCAGTGTGGCTTATGTATGCTCCATTATTTTAAGAAAAGTCTTTGAAAAATATGAGCCACATGAGGAAGAAGAAGAAAATGAACTTCCTGAAATCTCCGAAAAATAAGATGTTTTTCTATGAAAAGAGTTTCTTTTAATTAAGAAGCTCTTTTTTTATTACGAAAGCGCCCACCGCAGGCGAAGGATTTTCCAAAATAAAATTTTCTTTGTATTGAATTATAAACACAATACCACCTTGACTTTCTTAGTCCAATATTATAAAATCCCCCTATACAAGGAAAGTTATGTATAACTAACCACAAGATATAGGAGGACACAGACTTATGAGAGAAGAATGGATTTCCTTTAACAAAGGAAATTGGACAAAAGAGATAGATGTAAGGGACTTTATTCAGAAGAATTACACTCCTTACGACGGTGACGATGCCTTCCTTGCAGGTCCTACAAAAGCAACACAGACGCTTTGGGAGCAGGTTATGGAGCTTACAAAGCAGGAACAGGAAAAGGGCGGTGTACTGGATATGGATACAAAAATCATTTCCACCATCACTTCTCACGGACCGGGATATTTAGATAAAGATTTAGAAACAATCGTAGGTTTTCAGACAGACAAACCTTTTAAACGCTCCTTACAGCCTTACGGCGGTATCCGTATGGCAATGAAAGCCTGTGAGGACAATGGCTATCACGTAGACCCTGAGGTTGTTGAATTTTTTACCAAGCATCGCAAAACACATAATGACGGTGTATTTGACGCTTACACACCGGAAATGCGCGCATGCCGTTCCAGCCATATTATCACAGGACTTCCGGATGCTTACGGCAGAGGACGTATTATCGGCGACTACCGCCGTGTGGCTCTTTACGGTGTAGACCGCCTGATTGAAGATAAAGAAAATGAAAAAAATACCACACGTACTACCATGTACTCTGATGTAACAAGAGAACGTGAAGAATTATCCGAACAAATCCGTGCTTTAAAAGAATTAAAAGAGCTGGGTAAAATTTACGGATTTGATATTTCCCGCCCTGCTGCCAATGTGCAGGAAGCTATCCAGTGGTTATATCTGGGCTATCTTGCTGCCATTAAGGAACAGAACGGTGCTGCCATGTCACTTGGACGTACTTCTACCTTCCTTGACATTTATGCAGAACGTGACTTAAAGAACAATACCTTCACAGAAGAACAAATTCAGGAATTTATCGACCATTTTATCATGAAGCTGCGTCTTGTGAAATTTGCAAGAACCCCTGAATACAATGCGCTGTTTTCCGGCGACCCTACTTGGGTAACAGAGTCCATCGCCGGTATGGGAATTGACGGACGTCACCTTGTAACAAAGATGTCCTTCCGTTACCTTCATACACTGGAAAATCTGGGTACTTCTCCGGAACCAAACTTAACGGTTTTATGGTCTACAAAGCTGCCTGCAAACTTTAAGCGCTTCTGCGCCAAAACTTCTATCGCATCCTCTTCCATTCAGTATGAGAATGACGATTTAATGCGTGTAACTCACGGCGATGATTATGCCATTGCCTGCTGCGTATCTTCTATGCGCATTGGAAAAGAAATGCAGTTCTTCGGCGCTCGTGCAAACCTTGCAAAATGTTTGTTATATGCAATCAACGGCGGTGTTGACGAAGTATCTAAAAAGCAGGTTGGTCCAAAATTCCGTCCTATTACTTCCGAATATTTAGATTACGATGAGGTTATGGACAGATTTCAGGATATGATGAAATGGCTTGCCGGTGTCTATGTAAATACTTTAAATGTTATTCACTATATGCACGACAAATATTCTTACGAAAGATTGCAGATGGCGCTTCATGATAAAAAAGTCACACGCTGGTTTGCAACAGGTATTGCAGGACTTTCTGTTGTCGCTGACTCTCTGTCCGCAATTAAATATGCAAAAGTAAAAGCCATTCGTGACGAAAACGGCATTGCCGTAAATTATGAAATCGAAGGAGATTTTCCAAAATACGGAAATGATGATGACCGAGTTGACGATATTGCTTATGATATTGTTCATACCTTTATGGAATATATTAAAGGAAATCATACCTACCGTGGAGGAATTCCTACAACTTCTATCCTTACCATTACTTCTAACGTAGTATATGGAAAAGCAACAGGTTCTACACCGGATGGAAGAAAAGCAGGACAGGCATTTGCTCCGGGAGCTAACCCAATGCACCACAGAGACAGTCACGGCGCTGTTGCATCCTTAAATTCTGTTTCCAAGCTTCCGTTTAAGGACGCACAGGATGGTATTTCCAATACCTTTTCTATTATTCCGGGCGCTCTGGGAAAAGATGATGCAGTTTTCTTTAATGACATTGCTTTTGAATTAGAACCGGACTGCGCTTGCTGCGAGCCAAACATTGACTTACAATAATACTTTTTACAGGAGGAATTTTCAATGAATATCAGTAATGCTCAAATCGATAACTTAGTAAATTTATTAGACGGATATGCAGAAAAAGGCGGACATCACTTAAATGTCAACGTATTTACAAAGGAAACTCTTTTAGATGCACAGAAGCATCCTGAAAAATATCCGCAGCTTACTGTTCGTGTGTCCGGATATGCAGTAAACTTCCACAAGCTGACAAAAGAACAGCAGGATGAGGTTATCTCAAGAACCTTCCATGACGGAATGTAAAACAGGCTTTGTACACTCCATTGAAACCTTTGGCACAGTAGACGGCCCCGGCATCAGACTTGTAGTCTTTTTGCAGGGCTGTCCTATGCGCTGCCTGTACTGTCATAATCCGGACACTTGGGCTCCCAAAAAAGGACAGTCTATGACCGTAGAGGAAATTCTGGAAATCTATGAAAAAAACAAAGGCTTTTATCAGAATGGAGGAATTACCGTTACCGGAGGGGAACCTTTGATGCAGTTGGCATTTGTCACTGAATTATTTCAGGCCGCAAAGGCAAAAAATATCCATACCTGCCTTGACACTTCCGGTATCCTTTACAGAGAAAAACAATTTGCTGCTTATGAAAAACTATTTTCCTGCACAAACTTGATTTTACTGGATATTAAGCACAGTGTTTCAGAAGAACATAAAAAATTAACAGGACATCCCCTTTCTCCTGTTCTTGATTTTCTAAAAGCTTCTGAAGCAGCTAAAGTTCCCGTAGTCGTTCGTCATGTTATTGTAAAAGGATTTACAGATTCTTCAGAAGAACTGAACGGTATCGGAAAAATCCTTGCTTCCCATAAAAATATCAAAGGACTGGAAGTTCTGCCCTACCACAACATGGGCGAACAGAAATATTTAGAATTAAATATGGAATATCCTTTAAAAGGTATGGAAAATCTCTCAAAAGAAGAATGCCAAAAGGCACGCTCTTATATTTTGGAAAGTTATAAAAAATATCGAGGAGCAATATAAAAAGTCTTTCATAGAATGTCAGATATAAAAAACTGAATTCTATGAAAGACTTTTATATTCTATTCTTTTTCTTTATAGAACTTATACCCTCTTTTCTTATCTCTTTTTACTTCAAACAACATCTCATCTGCTTTTTGAGATAATTCTTGAAAAGTAATTCCGTTATCCGGCGCAACAGCAATACCAAAAGACGCTGACACTCGAACTTTTATTCCGTCTTTTTCATATTCTTTATCGCACTCTTCTACTAATTCTTGAAAAACATGTTCCATTTTCTCAAATCCTTGCGTATTTAAAAGAAAGGCAAAAAATTCATCCCCACCAAATCTTCCCACAATATCTCCTCTACGAAATTTGTTTGAAAATATACGTGATATCTCAAGCAACACTTGATTGCCATACGGATGTCCAAAAGTATCGTTAATGGTTTTAAAATTATCCAAATCCATAAAAACAAATATATGTTTTTCGTTTCTATTCTGTGTAAATTTCAATATTTCATCAATCTTTTCTGCAGCCGTTATTCCATTATAAAGACCGGTCAGCCCATCTCTTTCTGCTTTATTTTTTAAAGTTCTCTGTCCCTTTTCTGCTTTTTTCAATAATTCTTCTTGGCATTTTATATCTGTAATATTTTTCACACTGCCAATCGTATTTATTATCTGATGTTTATTGTCATAAATATTTTTCATAGAAATTTCAAACCATAGTGATTGATATTTTGACGTTGTCTGCACAACAACAGAAACCATTTCTTGATTTTTAATCTGGCGAAAGGCATTTGTAAAATCCTTTACAAATTCCGGTTTTATAATATTACTCTCCAAAACTGTATCCGGAACATTATTTGTAATAACATTCGGAAAAATTATATGCTTTTCACCCGCTTTTCTTTTCAAAATTTTATTCTTACTATCATATTCAAATATAAACGCATTTGAATTAACAACCGCTTCCTGCATTATTTTCTCATTGCTTATTGCTTCATGATAAGACTGCCTTAATTCATGAGAAGCTTTTCTTGGAAAAAAATATATTGCTACTATAAAAATTCCCAACGCTATGCCTATCTTTATAGTCATTTCAGATGTTAGTTTCTTGATTTTTTCTGATGTTTCTTCCACCTGTGTCATATTGAGATTAGTGTAGATATAATATCCTTCTATTTCTAGGGGAGTATAATAGGTCATTCTCTTCTCATTTTTATATTCTAATGTATAATATCCGGATTTTGAAGCTTTCATATCCTTTCTAATCTCCTCAATATTCCCTTCAAAAAACTTACATTGTTCATAGAAATCCCATACATTATTATATCCGTCCAGCCATCTTCCTAAGTCTAAAAATGTAACCGGCTTCCCGTTGGAGTCCACAATTTCCGTAAAAATAGAACTGTCTGTAACGTTTTCTAACGTTTCACTGACTCCTTTTATATTATGTACTCCGTAAACAACTCCCACAGGAATTCCATCTCTTATAATCGGCACAGCCATAATCTGAACATCATCTCCATCTATCACATTTGATGTCAAAACATCTGAAATAGAAACAGATTTTCCATTCATAGCTTCTTGAAAATACTTTCGCTGACTAATATTGGCTCTATTTCCCCCTGAGTCAACAGCATTTCCTTCACTGTCACTAATACCGACATAATTAAAAAAACTAAGTTCAGAAAGAGTTTTTACACTATTATACACATCTTCAAGATTATCTTTCCCCAATTCCGTAACCTTATTTGCTAAAACAGTCAATGCAGCGCTTTTCCCCGTATAGTCTTTTTAAATGTCTTCTGCATTTAATTCCGCAGTTTCTTTCAATTCTGCAAATTTGTTGTCATTATATATTGCAATACTTTCTTTTTCAAATTTCCATGCGGCATAAATAATAATTCCAAGGAAACAAAGTGTACCAAAAATCAATATACTCCATTTCTTTTGCTTTTTCATAATCCCTCTCCAACTACCCTATATTTCGATAAAATCTTCTTGCAGTTTATCATAATTCAAAAAATAATACCAGATGTTATTTACCTTAAAAAATCTCCCCGGACTGACTTTTAACACTTCCCCGTCTGCAAACTTCAATGTATAATAGGTAACTGCTCCTGAAGATAATGTTTCCTCTCTTTCTGCTTTTCTCCCCAGCTTCACTTTTCCCAGCAGTTCTACAAAATCCTTTTTCTGTTTCTCATCTAAGAAATACTCAAGATCTCCGTCTTTTCCACCGGTAGTTCCTGAACATTTAATTTCAACTACTTCTGAATGGTTTATATTTTTCAAACAGTCTCGGTCATCCACATAACCACACCCAAGAAGCGAAGAAGAAACGTTGAAAATAACAACGCTATAAATAAATATCGCCCCAATAAATGTAAAAAGAAATCCTGTTTTATCTCTGCTCTTTCTACACTCTATATTTCTTAGCAAGAGTAAAGTGGCAAGTGAAGTACATATAATAGGATTTGTTATATCAAAGGGTAAAATTCGGAATAATCCCAGTGCAACAAACACAATCATGATTATAGTTAATATTATTTTTGTAATCTTCATGGCAGTTCCTCCTTTTTCTTATTATAACAATCTAATATACTTCTTACAATAAAAATAATCCCATGCTATAAGAATATACTTACAACATGGGATTTATTTTTTTATTTATTATTTTTCGATTGCCTTAAATGCAGCAGCCTGAGCAGTCATTCCTCGTTCTGATGCAAGACGTTCAATAGAAGATGCACCAAAGAAACCATCAATTTCCGGAACATTCTTAATTACATATTCTGCATCTTCTGGATCTGCAATAGGACCTCCATGACAAATTACCATGATATCCGGATTTACTTCACGACCGGCTTTAATAATCTCTCGAATATTTTTGCAGCAATCATCTAAAGTAAGCGCTGTTTCTGCACCAATAGAACCTTTTGTTGTCAGTCCCATATGAGCAACAAGAATATCGGCACCGGCTTCTGCCATTGCTTTAGCCTGTTCTGTATCAAATACATATGGACAAGTAAGCATATCTAATTTATGTGCTTCTCTAATCATTTCCACTTCAAGACCATATCCCATTCCTGTCTCTTCTAAATTAGCACGGAACTTCCCATCAATTAACCCTACCGTTGGGAAATTTTGTACACCATTAAATCCCTGTTCTTTTAATTGTTTTAAGAACACATCCATAATCCTAAAAGGATCTGTCCCGCATACTCCTGCTAAAACAGGTGTCTTTTTTACAATGGGCAGAACTTCCTGTCCCATTTCCTGCACAATTTGATTTGCATCTCCATAGGCAAGAAGTCCTGAAAGTGAACCTCTTCCCGCCATTCTAAAACGACCAGAGTTATAAATAATCAGCATATCAACATCTGCCTTTTCACTGCATTTAGCCGTAATCCCTGTACCAGCTCCTACACCTACTAAAATCTTTCCTTGTTCTGTCTGCTCTCTAAAATCCTTCATAATTTCACTTCTTGTCTTTCTTAACATATTGTTTATCCTCCTATATTCTATAATGTTATATAAAACTTCTTAACTACTATTTACGGTTTCTTCTGCATAAGTTCAACTAATTTCTTAGCTGCTGTAACAGCAAATTCATAATCATTAATATTATTTTCCATCTCTACTATTTTTACATATTTATTATGTATTTTGTTCTTAATTGATGAAAATAAGATTTTTCTTTCTTCCTTCCCTTCAAATGGCTGACCTTCCGCATCAATCATAGAAACGCCGCTTTTAGGGAGCATTACTATCATGTCCGTTTCTGCACAATTCCACTTTTCACCTAGCATTTCGCCTATTTTAATATTTTCTTCTACTGTTGTTCTCATTAACGTTACTGTGGGATTATGCTTATACAAATTTCTATGTAAAAATTGTTCTGGTACAGTATTTATCGGACCAAAATTTACCATATCACAAGCTCCAACAGATACCACCTGAGGAATTCGTTTCTTTATTGCTGCCTCGCATCTTGAAGGTCCTGCTGCAAGCACTCCACCTACGATTTCATCACACCATTCTGTAGTTGTCATATCCAGCACGCCCTCAAAAAATCCCGCCTCAATCAGACTTTCCATTGTTTTTCCGCCTGTTCCTGTTGCATGAAATACAAGCACTTCATAACCATGATTTTCTAAATACTCTTTAGCCTGATCCACACATGGTGTTGTCACTCCAAACATAGTCGCTGCAACCAATGGTTTTGGTTTTTCTTCATCTGATTTTAAATTTTCTTTCATTCCTACCATTCCAGAAATTGCAAGAACTGCATTTCGGAATATTGTTTTTGAAATTTTATTTAACCCAGCTACATCCACAATAGAGGGCATCATTACAATATCACTTGTTCCAACATATTGAGCTACATTTCCAGATGCCATAGTCGAAACCATAATTTTAGGAACTCCGATTGGAAGTGCTCTCATAGCCGGAGTCACAAGAGATGTTCCTCCTGAACCGCCAAACGACAATATTCCATCAAATTTTCCTTTAGTATAAAGTTCTGGAATTAACTTTTCCATTCCTTTAGACAAAGCTTCTGTCGCTAATGCACGATCTTTTCTTTTTACTATTTCCTCTATATCGTATCCTGCTGATGATGCAACTTCAACGTTAGTAATATCTACTGAAAAAGCGGGTTTAAAAACTCCTGTATGGATCATAAGCGTTTTTAATCCAAGTTCTTCCACAAGCTGTTTCACATATAGAAATTCTTTTCCCTTTGTATCAAAAGTTCCCGCAATTGCAATTGTTTTCATTTCATTCTCCTTTCTGAAAAATTTCAGTTTGTGGATTTCGGCCAAAATCTCTTACTTTTCTGCATATTTAAAAAAGAAGCAGAATGTCTTTTTCTTTGTTGTAATTACATTCTACTTCTTTTCCCTATACATGTAAATGTGGCTATATTTCTTTTATTTGTGTTTATATTTTACTTATTTATCTTTTTATTAACTAAAGATGTTGTTATATTATCTTACACCTGCTTTTTTCTTATATTCTAAAGGAGACATGTTCTCATATTTTTTGAATATTTTAGAAAATTGGGCATAGTCTGTATATCCTATCTGTTCGGCTATTTCTTTGCAACTGCTACCGCTTGTACGCAATAATTCCTTTGCTCTATCAATTCTATATTTCACTAGATATTGAGAAAAACTAATCCCAAACACTTTTTTAAACTGTGTACTCAGATAAGATGGTGAGACATGAGCCACTAATGCCAAATCTCTTAATTGTACCTCGTTCTGGTAATGGGTTTCAATATATTTTTTCACAAACTCAACGCAATCTCTTCCATTTGTTCCTTCATGCGCTAGCCTATTAAGTGGATTATCTATACAAAAATCTCCTTCTGTTTTAAATGCTCTTACTGTATTTGTAATTGCTCGTTCTACGGGAATACGCTCGAAAGTAGAGCCTCCTATATATCCTTGACATTCCGTGTTTTGATACATGTAAAGCATATCTATGGGTGTATTCGCCGGACCTGCATACACCATTTTAATCACATCAGAACTATATTCATTACATATTTTAAAAATATTTTCTGTCATTGCTCTTGCATCTTCTATTGATATATATTTTTTTGCGCCTAAAAATCCACCTTTTGTCAAACCCAGATGTACACAAATAACATCCGCTCCCGCTTCTAACATCTGTTCTGCTTCCGACACATTTGTTACAAATGCTACTGTAAAAAGGTTCAAAAGTTTGGCAATTTTCATTGCCTCTGCTTCTCTTTCAAAAGTATTTCCCTCCTCTTCTAAAGCTAAGCGAAATTGACCGTCAAATAAACTAACAGTAGGAAAATTTACAATTCCCGAAAAACCATTTTCCTTTATTTCTTTCAAATACTCATAAAGGTGAATTTGCGGATCATTCACCAATAATCCAAACAATATAGGAACTTCTTTTATAATCGGCAGCAACTCATGTCTTCCCATATTCATAACAATTTCATTATTATTACCATAACAGAGATAGCTTGCAAAAGAACTTCTACCCATAATTCTATAACGACCGGCACTTAACGCAAGAAGGAAATCTGCCCCTCCCATGGTAGCATAACGTGCTGTCATTCCAGAACCCACTGCCGCTCCTACAATATGTCCGTTCACATTCACTTTTGCATGCAATAACTTTAGTATATCATCACGCTCTACCATATACCTTTTCCTCTCTAAGCTTCACTTACATTTATTTCCTTGCTACAATCAAATACCTATGTATCGTTCCTTCAATTTCCCCTTTTTCTTCCAATATCTCCTGCATTTTAAGCAATCTTTCAAAGCACTTGTCCACGGAAAAATCCAGAAACTCCCACTCAATAATACGTGCAAACCACACAAATGCTCCAATATCATAAAATTTAATCGGTCTGTACGCTTCTTCTGCACGAACAATCTGAAAGCCTGCCTCTTCAAATACTTTTATCTGCTCTTTTAAACGCAAATGCGAAAATAAACCTTTTGTTCCGGGAAGCACCATTTCTACCAAGTCTTTGTCATTATCGCCGCCTACCTGCTGTGTAACAAAGATGCCGTCCTTTTTTAGTAAACGATACAATTCCCTCGCATCAAACGCTCCATGTCTATTGATAATCATATCAAAAGCTTCACTGTCATAAGGAATATCCGCAGGATTACAACATTCTCTAAAATCAATTCCCAGTGGCAATAATTTTTCTCTGCATAACTCTACATTAGGTTGAAATCCTTCTGTGGCTGATGTTTTCTCAAACAGATGATTTAATGATAATAAAAATTCGCCGCCACCGGTATCATAATCTAAAAGCTCCATATCATCTTTTAAATATTGGCTTACTATATTTTTATAATCCCATGGCAAATCCTTTTCCTCATCATATCTTCCATCAATATGTGAAAAATCCCATCCTTTTATGTGCGCTATTTGTTCTTCTTTTTTCCATATTTCTCTTAATTCTGTTTCTCTCATCTAAACTGCTTCCTCTCTATATTCATTCTAAATAAATATTCGGTGCAGTTCCTGTCAGCGCCTTTCATTTTCATTTACCTCGATACAATCCGCTGCCAGTTTTTAAAACTGCACCGAATTGTTAATTCGTTTTCTCACCTGAAACCTCCTGCAATTTTTATCTCAATCATTTTTCCATTTCCTTCGTAATATCCACAAACTGCTCTCCAATCCTCTGTACCTCCCCAAATACCAAACGAATTCCTTTTTCCGTCAGGTACCAATTATCTCTTTTTACATCACTGTCCTGTATGGGGCATACATAAAACTGTGTTTCCGGATATAAAAGCTGATAATATAAAAGACTTCTTCTGGCATGATAAGGTTTGCAGCATAAAATCGCCTTTTTTATTTCCATCCCCAAACGATCTGTAACTTTTCTGGAATAAATGGCGTTCTCATAAGTATAAGTTGCATTATTTTCTCTTAAAATATGTTCTTCGGGAACCTGATTTTTCTTTAAAGCTTCTTTTAAAAATTCCCATTCCGTCTCATATTCTCCATCATAAAGCTCCTGTTTTTCCTGTACTCCTGCAAATTTTCCATTTAAAATACTATATTTTCCTGAAGGCAAAATATAAGGTGCTAATCCTTGATGATATAATTTTGCCGCTTCCTCTGCCAACTGCGGAAACCCGCTTCCCGGTATGAAAATCACATCTGACTTTTCAGGCTTATCTTCTACAAAAATAAACTCTGTAATCTGATTTAAAAATTTATCGTTCATAAATTATTCCTTTATTCCCAACGGGCATACCTGAAACATTTCTTCTACGATTGCCTGATATTCCTTTAAGTGCTGGGATTTCTTTATTTTCTTCAAGTATTTCTGATTATCTGCAAACAGGTTTCCCATATAAAACCACAATTCTTTCATCTTAAACAAAACATTTTTGTCCCCTGACATGACTTCTGTGTATTCCTCACACAGCTTGTCATGAAAAGCTTTTAGCGTTACCTTTTCTAACACTGTCCCCTTCTGTACCTGCTGTACCAACGCCGGATTTACCAAAAGTCCCCGTCCTAACATCACTTTCTCTATGGAAGGATATTCTTCAAAGAACTTTTCACATTTTGACCGTGTAAATAAATCTCCATTATAACATAAGGAATTTTGACTGCATCTCACCGCCTCTTGAAATTGTTCCATTCTGGGCTCATTCTTGTAATAATCGCTTTGAATTCTGGGATGCACAATCAGTTCTTCCAAAGGAAATCGGTTATAAATCCGAAGCAGTTCTGTAAATTCCTCCGGCTCATCCTTTCCAATCCTTGTCTTAACAGAAATCTTCATATCCAGATTTTCAAATACTTCATCCAGAAATTTCTCAAGCTGGGCAGGAAATTCTAAAAATCCAGAACCCTTCTTTTTCGCTGTTACCGTTCCCGAAGGACATCCTAAATTCAAATTCACTTCTTCATAGCCATATTCTCTTAATTCTTCTGCCAATCGAATAAAATCCTGCGCCTGATTTGTTAAAATCTGAGGCACAAGATGATATCCTTCATTATTGTCCGGCAAAATATCTCTCAATTCCTTTGGTGTCATTAACTTTTTACTTCCCGGCGTTAAAAATGGGGTAAAATATTTATCTATTCCCGGAAAGAATTGATGGTGCACCTGTCTGTAAATATATCCTGTAATTCCCTCCATAGGGGCAAAATAGTACTTCATAATTATCTCCTGTTTTTATACTTTTCAATATTGTACCATTCTCCCCTTTTTATTACAACGAATTTTGTACCCAAAAAGAAGCAATATCCCCGCACCTGTGCAGAGAAATCCCAATGTCTTTCCCTCTGCCTTATAAGAAATTTCAATGGTGCATTTTCCCTTCGGCACTTTTGCGCCTACAAATGCTGTATTTACCTTTTCCACAGAAGTTTTTTCTCCGTTTATGTGTATTTCAAACCCTTCATCATAAGGAATACTAGTAATCAGATATCCTGCTTCTTTATTATTCACACTGCAAATCAGCGTATCGCCTTCTGTTTTTTCCAATTTTAAAGGTGTTTCATACAGCTTTTCATTCCTTAATTCACTTAAATTTCCGGTAAATACTTCCAGATTAGAAATCTCATATTCGCCCGGTCCAAAAATAAAATCTGCTGTCTGATTTTCCGGATTAAGGGTAACTGTATAGGCAAAAGACTCATTGTGATTGGCATATTCATGAGATTTTGCAGTAAGACGATTGGTCTGCCCGCAAAGCCGTATATACATATCCTTGTCTTTTTTATTCTTCACCTGAAATCTCACGGACAGTAAATCTTCTGTCATAGGCACATCTTTCATCGGTATACTAACTTTTTTCTCTGTTGAAAGAGAAAAACTCCAGCCAAAAGAAGTTTTTTTAATCTGATTTTCTTCTTCGTTGATTTCCGGTATTTCCAAAGGACACGTATTCATAACAGGAAAATCTCCATCATCCCCTGCACTTTCTGTCACCGCTTTCCACAAAAAGGCGGTCTGATTTGCAGGAAAATCCAAGGTCTGATAATTCTTTTTCGACACCACCTCATTGGTTACATACCCTATGGGTGCTGCATGAGAATTTACATAGAGATTTCCGTTTTCTCCTTCTTCTAAAAGTTCATACCCTGCTAAAGGGTGATTTCCAATTACATATTTCACACCCATAAGCTGTAAAAACAATGGATTGTCTGATACAGCCTGCATCATATTATTTCGAAAATGCTCGTTTATATCATAGGTTTCCCTGCGAAATTTATAGTATTCTTCGTTATAGGCAGAGGAATACATGGAAGTAATCCATTGCCTGCTATCCTCTATTCGGTTTATATCCTGCAATTCTTTTTTTCCGCCCTGCTGCTCCTCCATGCGATACCAGCCTGTATCTTTTTCTAAAATCTCCTCTACTTCTGCCTTAGTATCTCTGTCTAAAATCTTTTCATAATCTTCTTTTGGAATAATATGGTCGCTCCCCTTGTTGATTGTCCAACCAGAGCAAAACAAAATCACACAGGAAACCCATACAGCCAAAGGAAACTCTGAAAATCTCTTTCTGATAAGAAAGCAGACCAGCATTACTCCGCAGTCTAACAACGCCCAGAATGTTTTTCCTGCAATCAAGAAAATTGCCGTTATCAGATACGGAAGAATATCCCGAAAAGTGCTTTCCCTTTTCTTAATACGGTCTATGTATTTGGCAACTTCCATACACATAAGCGGAAGAAACGGAATAAAAACCTTTCCCTTATCATAAAGTCCGCCGTTTAATACATATCCCACAAAAGGAATAGTAAAAATCAAAAAAAGGCTGACGGAAAGAAATTTTTCCTGCCATTTTCTCCTGCATATCATGTCGTCAAATAAGGCAATCAACGCCAGTGCAGACATCCCTACACCATGAGGTGTATACAGAAATCGCATAGGCTGAACAGTAAAAAGCGATACTGCCATTTCTGCATGTGAACCGCTTCCGCCTCGACCAAAAAGTACAAATGCCGTAGGAATAAGCAAAATCCCACACAAAAGCACGCTGTGAAGAAGCACACCGGCTAATGAAACGCTATTTTTTAAAAATTCTTTTATTCCTTTCTCTGTAAATTTAGAAGCTCCATAAATCCCCAACGCCAGAAGTCCGCCTATGCTAAAGAAAAAACTGGTAAGTATCATTCCACACACACTGCATAACAGCAATGCTTTCTTCTTTTCCTCTACATATTTATCCACACCTAAAAAGGCAGCACACAGAAAAGGCATATAATTGACAAACATCAGTTGATTATAGGAATGATACACCAAAGGCGCTGCCAACAGAAACAGAAACGTACATGCCAGAGTAATTCTGTCATCACATTTCTTCTTTAACCAGCAGTAAAAAATCACCACAGACGCACCATAAGATAAAATGGAGGTAATCTGAATATATAGACTCATGGGAACAAAGGGAAGGAGATAAGAAATCCAAATAATCGGATTAAACAGACCATAATAAGAAAAATTATAAATATTCTGTCCCGCACCTAAATTCCACGTAATATCAGGAAAAAGCTGTCCTGTATCGTAAAATCGCTGTCTGAAATAATCCGGCAGTACGCTGTGCTGATTTACCCAATCTAAATCTGAGCCCAAAATTCCGTACTGCAATACAAAAATCCAGCACACTGCCAGACACATACCAAACAGCAGTAAAGGTATTTTAATTTTTTCTGTTTTCTTCATCTGTATCTTCCTTCTGCTCGTGAGACTCTTTTAAAATATAGAGAGGTCTGTGTTTTGTTTCCAAATAGGTTTTTGACAGATATTGCCCTACAATTCCTGTACAAAATAATTGAATTCCACTTACAAAAAACAAGATACAGACTAAAGAAGGCCAGCCCGGAACAGGATCTCCAAATGCCAATGTACGAATAATGATAAAAATAATCAACAGAAAGGAAATTCCGCAGAAAGCAACTCCTGCCACAGATGCCAGTGACAAAGGCGCTACGGAAAAGCCTGTAATTCCTTCTAATGAATAAGCCACCAGTTTTTGTAAGGACCATTTTGTTGTTCCTGCACACCGACTGGTATTTGGAAATTCCAACCATGTAGTGCGAAATCCCACCCATTGAAAAATTCCTTTTGAAAAACGATTATACTCACTCATGGAAAGCACTGCATCTACCATGGTTCTTTTCATCATTCGAAAATCCCTTGCTCCGTTGACAATCTCTGTCTTGGACATTTTATTAATGACTTTATAAAAACTGTCAGATAAGAAAGAACGGAGTTTCGGCTCTCCTTTTCTATCGCCTCTTTTCGTAGCAACACAATCCCAATCCTCACTTTGCAAAAGCTCATACATCTTTGCCAAAAGTGCAGGAGGATCCTGCAAATCCACATCCATAACAACTCCATAATTGCCTGTGATATGAGAAAGACCTGCATAAATCGCAGCCTCTTTCCCAAAATTTCTGGAAAAAGAAAGATAATTACATCTCTCGTCTTTATCGGATAACGCTCTTAATTCCTGTAATGTTCTGTCGGAAGAACCATCATCCACAAAAAACAGCTCAAAATTCACATAAGCCATCTCTTTCATGATTTTTTTCATTTCTTCATAATATACTGGAATTGCTTCTTCCTCATTAAAACAGGGGATTACGATTGATATTTTGTCCATATTGACACCTCATTTTCTTTTGTATAAGGAATTTTATTCTTGCTTGTGATAACTATCCTTTCATCATATAAAATTTCATTCTTGACTTGGTTTATTATAGCAACTAAATCGTATTTTTTTTTAATGAAACTCTGACTTTTTTCTTAATTTTTCGTTTGAAAAACTTACTAAATTTCTGATTATCTTTTCATAAGTTGGTAAATGCCGATATA
>OFMJ01000386.1_pt1 | contig 48979 bp, 36 predicted proteins | sample 1541801 | NCBI WGS metagenome assembly OFMJ01 (sample SAMN04209234, study PRJEB22552) | human gut metagenome | biome: gut; material: feces | host: Homo sapiens | place: USA: Oklahoma
AATTTTATATCTTCCAGGTGGTATAAAAAGCCGCCCCATACCGAGCAGTGGCGCGGGAGAAACGCTGAAACAGGGAGAGCGAGTTTCTGCGGCACAGCCGCAATGCGCGGCTTTCCCACCGCAGGTGTGGAATGTGCCTGAGACCGACTATTTGAAATTTTATATCTTCCAGGTGGTATAAAAAGCCGCCCCATACCGAGCAGTGGCGCGTGCAAGCGGAGTGCCTCCGCAGTCACATCGCGCTTATGGCAGCTCGCTGCCGCTCGTGCCCATCGGGCGGCTAGCGCACGTCCGCGCCGGGGGCTGGGGTTTTCAAAATATTTCAGAAAGGAGACGTGGCGGACCGTATGAAAGAGCATATCTACAACAAGCTGGTGCGGGACAATGTGCCCGACATCATCCGCGAGCAGGGAGGCACACCGGTTATCCGCACCTTGGGGGACGAGGAGTACGTCCAGTGCCTGGAGAACAAGCTCCGGGAAGAGGTGGGGGAGTTCCTGGAGGAGCGCACTCTGGACGAGCTGGGGGACATTATCGAGGTGCTGGAGGAGCTGGCCCACCTGCAGGGCTGGACGGATTGGGAAATCCGCCACGCCAGAAGCGAAAAGGCCCAGCGCAACGGCATTTTTCGGGAGCGCATCTTCCTGGAGAAGGTGCTGGAGGATTGACACGAGGAGGAAGCGGATATGGCAGAATTTTTCAACGCGGCCCTGCCCTTTGTGGCCATGGGGCTGACCATCGCCCTGCTGGCCGCCAACGGCCGCCGGGGCAGGAAGAACTACCTCACCGAGGGCATGTGCCTGGGGCTGGCCTTGGGCGTGGGCCTGGCGGACGCGCTGCACATGGAGCTGGGCCTGGCCATGTCTTTGGGGATGCTGCTGGGGGCGGCCCTGGGCCAGCTGGCGCCCAAAGGCGGGAAGGAATCTAGCAAGGAGGACGACCATGAAACCCATTGACCGATTTTCCTATGAGCTGGGGGCAGCGGACTGCTTCTGCGAGATGGTCCGGGCGGGGGTGAAGCGCCTGGCCTTGGCCCACCCCTGCGATTCCCCCCAGGAGCGGGACCAGTACCTGCCCTATTTCGAGGAGCTGTGCCGGAAGTACGGCGTCAAGCTCTACGTGGAGGACGAGGCCTTTTTAACGGACTTGTTCCCCCTGTCTCTGAACCAGGGGAAGTACAACGCTTTGTTTTACCAGGAGGACAGCGCCCTCCAGGAGTACCTGGCCCTGAAGGGGGAGAAGAAAGCCGCCCTGGCCCGGGGCACCTATGGCCAGGCGCGCCGGGACATCGCCTGGCGGTTTGGCAAGCTGCTCTCCTACACCGACGAGGGCATCCGGCGGCTGCTGGAGAGCAACACAGAGAAAGAGTGAAACATCCCCTTGGCGGCAGCCAGGGGGCTTTCTTTGTAAAGGGGCTTGTCCCAGTGGGTGGAATGGCTGGCTTTCTGGCGGGCTGGTGTTCCCCCAAGGGAAGGCAGTGCCGCACTCCAGGGCCTGGAGCTCCGGGAGGGCACGTTCCCGCCTGGTGGACGCCATGGGGCGGGGGGCTTGGCGGCGGCCTGCTGCTTTTTGGGTAAAATGTTTTGGATATTCAAACGTTTTTTACAATTTGTCCCTTGTAATTTTCCGCCAATATTGCTACACTTTTAACAGGCCCTTCCCCAGGGAAAGCCAGGCTTCCCCTAGGCAAAAGGGAACACAGGAAAGGAAGTCTTTATCATGGCAAACCGTTTTATTTTGAATGAGAGGTCTTATCACGGCAAGGGCGCTATTCAGGAGATTGCCGGGGAAGTGACCAGCCGCGGCCTGAAGAAGGCCCTGCTCTGCACCGACCCCGACTTGCTGAAGTTCGGCGTCACCAAGAAGGTCACCGACGTGCTGGACGCCGCTGGGCTGGCCTATCAGGTCTACTCCGAAATCAAGCCCAACCCCACCATTGAGAACGTGAAGGACGGCGTGGAGGCTGCCAAGGCCGCCCAGGCCGATTACATCATCGCCATTGGCGGCGGCTCCTCCATGGATACCGCCAAGGCCATCGGCATCATCGTCACCAACCCCGAGTTCGCCGACGTGCGCTCCCTGGAGGGCACCGCCGACACCAAGAACCCCTGCCTGCCCATCATCGCTGTGCCCACCACCGCCGGCACCGCCGCGGAGGTCACCATCAACTACGTCATCACCGACGTGGAGAAGAACCGCAAGTTCGTCTGCGTGGACCCCCACGACATCCCCGTGGTGGCCATCGTTGACCCCGACATGATGGCCTCCATGCCCAAGGGCCTCACCGCCGCCACCGGCATGGACGCTTTGACCCACGCCATCGAGGGCTACATCACCAAGGGCGGCTGGGAGCTCTCGGACATGTTCCACCTGAAGGCCATTGAAATCATCGCCAAATCCCTGCGGGGAGCTGTGGAGAACACCCCCGAAGGCCGCGAGGGCATGGCTTTGGGCCAGTACATCGCCGGCATGGGCTTCTCCAACGTGGGCCTGGGCATTGTCCACTCCATGGCACACGGCCTGTCCGCCCTGTATGACACCCCCCACGGCGTGGCCTGCGCCATCATCCTGCCCACCGGCCTGGAGTACAACAAGCCCGTGGCCGGCAAGCGCTACCGCGCCATCGGCAAGGCCATGCAAGTGCCCGGCATTGACAACATGACCGACGAGGAAGCCGCCGACGCCACCATCGCCGCGGTGAAGCAGCTGTCCCTGGACGTGGGCATCCCCCAGAACCTCAACGGCATTTTGAAGGAGGAGGACGTGGCGTTCCTGTCCCAGTCCGCCTACGCCGACGCCTGCTGCCCCGGCAATCCGAGGGATACCAGCGAGGAAGAAATTGCCCAACTGTATAAGAGCTTGCTGTAAGCTAGGAAGGCCATAGGGGAGAGAATCCCGGTTTTTCGCCCAGCGAAAACGAAGTCTCTCAGACTTCGAGGGATTCTCCCTGTAAACCGCCTCCGGTGGTTTACTTCCCCGGCAATCCCCGTGACACCAGTGAGGAAGAGATTGCAGAACTGTATAAGAGCTTGCTGTAAAAAGCACAACCGCGAAGCGGCGTAAAAGTTTGCCCGTGGCCGGGCAGGACAAGCCGCCCTCTTGCCTACGGCAAGGGCGGAGGCGCGACGCCGTAGGCGCGTAAAAGTTTTTGGTCAAACTTTTTTCAAAAAGTTTGCGGTTGGTAAGGCGGAGCCTTACGGCCTTAAAAGCAACGCAAAGCGTTGCAAAAGAAAACTAGGGAAACAGGGGGTCCTGGTCCCCAGTGGGGACCATTCAGGACCGGTCTACGTTGCCACTTCGGTCGGTGCTGGGCGTCTGCCACTGGCAGACAGCACCCGAGGCGGCAGCCGAGAAGCTCCGCCTTTCCCGGCCGGTGAGGCTGTGAACGTAACGTCTTGCCGGCTCTCCCAAAGGATGAGCTGAGCAAACGTTTTTTGGGGACTGGTTGCCAGCAGAGGCTTTTTTCCTTCCGAGAAAAGCCAGTAAGGCCGCCCCAAAACCCATAAAACAAGAAGCCCAGGAACGCCCTGGGCTTCTTTTCTTTTCGGGCATTTCGGCAAGGAGGTTCCAAAAGTTTTCAAAAATATCTAAAAGAGATTTTTCCGGCGTGGCTTTCTTGGGGAACTTGTGCTAAAATGAGGGTATCGTATGGAGGAAAGGGAGAGGAAAGCTATGGATAAAACCCTATACGTCTCAGACTTGGACGGCACCCTTCTCACCCCGCGGGAGGACCTGTCGCCGTTTACCATCCGGGTGCTGAACCGCCTGGTGGAGCAGGGGATGGCCTTCACCTATGCCACGGCCCGCTCCCAGCACTCGGCGGACGTGGTGACCCGGGGCCTGACCAAGAGCCTGCCGGTTATCGTCTACAACGGGGCCTTCATCCGCCGGGGGGAGCGCCGGGAGACTTTGCTGCGCCAGCTTTTGCCAGGCCCCAGCGTGGCCCGGGCCCGGCAGGTGTTTGGCGAGGCGGGCATCTCCCCCTTGGTGTACACCATGGCCCAAGGGGTGGAGCGGGTGCTGTGGCGGCCGGAAAAGGAGAGCCCCGGGGTGGCCCGGTATGTGGCCTCCCGCCAGCGGGACGAGCGGCTGCTGCCCGTGGCCGATGAGGAAGCCCTCTACCAGGGGGAGGTGTTCTACTTCACCTGCATCGGCGGCCGGGAGGAACTGCTCCCCGCCTACGAGGCGCTGCGCCAGGACAAGGCCCTCTCGGTGCTGCTCCAGGAGGAAATCTACCAGCCCGGGGAGTTCTGGCTGGAGGTGATGTCCGCCGCCGCCACCAAGGCCCAGGCTGCCGCCTGGCTGAAAGAGCGCCTGGGCTGCCAGCGCATGACAGCCTTTGGGGACGGCCTCAACGACATCCCCCTGCTGGAGGAGGCGGACGTCCGCTGCGCCGTGGCCAACGCCGTGCCCCAGCTGCGCCAGGCCGCGGGGCAGGTGATTCCCGCCAACACAGAGGACGGCGTGGCCCGCTTCCTGCTGGCGGACACGGCCCCCACTTTGGCCCTGGGGGAGCGCGCCGGGGACTTCCGGCTGCGGCTGTACCGGCCTCAGGACTTGGAGGGCCTTATCCAGCTGTTTTACGAGACCGTCCACGAGGTGAACCTGGGGGGCTACTCCCCGGCGGAGGTGGACGCCTGGGTGCCCTCCCCGGAGAGCGTGGACCGGGCCGCCTGGGGAGAGAGCCTGGCCGCCCACTACACTGTGGTGGCGGAGCGGGAAGGCCAGCTGCTGGGCTTTGGGGACATGGACAGCACCGGCTATTTCGACAGGCTCTATGTCCATCGGGACTTCCAGGGCCGGGGGGTGGCCACGGCCATTGCCCACGCCTTGGAGGGCTTTGCCCACGGCCTTGGGGCCCAGCGGGTGACGGTGCACGCCTCCCGCACGGCACGGCCCTTTTTTGAGAGGCGGGGCTATCGGATGCTGTACGCCCAGCAGGTGGAGCGCCGCGGCGTGCTGCTGGAGAACTTCGCCATGGAGCTGGCGCTGGAAGGGGGCGAAGGCCATGGGAGCCATTAAGGGCCTGCGGGTGGTGCTGGCCGTGCTGCTGTGCCTGGTGCTGGGGGGAAGCCTCTGGCTGACGGTGCAGCGGCAGGTGTTCCACCAAGAGGAGCTGGCCGTGGGCGGGCTTATCTTGGCGCCGGTGGAAGGGGACGCCATGTCCCCGGCCCTGGAGCAGGGCAGCTTGGCGGTGGCCGTCCCCCGGGAGAGCTACCAGCTGGGCGACGTGGTGCTGTGCGGCGCGGGCTTTACCCGCCTGGTGGGCAGCGTGGAGGGGGACTTCATCGCCCGGGGCGACGCCCAAGGGGAGGAGGCGGAAGCCCTCCTTCCCACGGCGGACATCCAGGGGGCGGTCATCGCCGCCCTGCCCGGCGGGGGCGAGGTGTGGGGCTTCCTCAGCAGCCTGTGGGGCCCGCCGGTGGTGCTGGTTGTGGGGGTGCTGCTGCTGGCGCTGCCAAGCCTGTTCGGCCTGGGGCGGGAGCCGGCGGGTGCCCCGGCCCAGGAGCAGCCCGGCAAATACAGGCCCCGCCACTAGGCTTTGGCTGAAAGAGAGCGCGGTTTTCATAGATTGTAAAAAGGAGGGGTATCATGGTTTGGCTTTGGATTGCGTTGGCGGCCGTCCTGGCGGCGGCGCTGTTGCTGCTGGGGGCGGCGGTGTTCTTTTTCAAGTTTTCCATCCGCCGGTATCGGAAGGAGCGCGCCGATGAGCAGTATGAGGAGGCAGACTCCATCTGGAACCCCTTTGCCCCCCGGATGAAGGAGGCCCAGGCCTACATCCGGGCCCACACCCGGGAGAAGGTGAAGCTCACCTCCTTTGACGGGCTGGAGCTGGCGGCCCTGTACCTGCCGGTGGAGCGCCCCCGGGGCACGGTGATAGCCTTTCACGGGTACCGCTCCCTGGCCACCATCGACTTCGCCCTGGAGGTGGAGTTCCTCCACCGGCTGGGCTATGACGTGCTGCTGCCCTACCAGCGCTCCCATGGGGAGAGCCAGGGCAAGTACATCACCTACGGGGTGAAGGAGCGCTTCGACTGCCAGAGCTGGGCCCGCTACGCCGCCTGCCGCTGGGGGGACAGGCCCCTGTTCCTCATGGGCATCTCCATGGGGGCCGCCACGGTGCTGATGGCCTCCGGCCTGGAGCTGCCTCCCAACACCCGGGGCATTGTGGCCGACTGCGGCTTTACCACCCCCTGGGACATCATGGCCCACGTGGCCCGGCGGGATTACAAGCTGCCCCGGGCGCTGCTGTGGGTGCTCCTCTCCCTGCTGGACCTGCTGGCCCGGGCGGCGGCGGGGTTCTCCCTAAAGGGCGCGGACACCCGCCAGGCCTTGGCGCACACCCAGCTGCCGGTGCTGTTCCTCCACGGGGAGAAGGACGACTTTGTGCCTGTCTCCATGACAGAGGAGAACTACCATGCCTGCGCCTCCCCCAAGGCGCTGCGGCTGGTGCCCGGCGCCGAACACGCCCAGAGCTTCGGCGTGGACACCCCCGGCTGTGAGGAAACCATCCAGCGGTTTTTGGAGGGGTGCCTGGGGTAGGCCGCCGGGCCCAAAAATATTTTTCCGCCCCAGGGGGAGAATGGATTGCAAATCCCCACAGGATATGATAGGATACTCCATAGAGATACGGCGTGAGCGGCAACCGGGCCACCGGGAACCGCCTTCGTCGTACTTTTTTGCCCTGGGAATGGGAAAAATTTTGGAAAGGGGTCGTTTTATGGCGCAGAGGATACGGAGCATGACAGAGGGTTCCCCCATCCGGCTGCTGATTTCCTTTGCCCTGCCGCTGATGGTGGGCAATGTGTTCCAGCAGCTGTACACCGTGGTGGACACCGCCGTGGTGGGGCAGTTTGTGGGGGTAAGCGCCCTGGCCTCCCTGGGGGCGGCGGACAGCCCCAACTGGGGGGTGCTGGGCATCATCCAGGGGCTGACACAGGGCTTCTCCATCTTGATGGCCCAGCACTTTGGCGCCAAGGATTACCGGGAGCTCTCCCGCAGCGTGGGGGCCTCGGTGACGCTGTGCCTGGTGTTCACCGTGCTGCTGGGGGTAGGGGGCCAGCTGTGGGCCGAGCCCCTGCTGCGCCTGCTGAATACCCCCCAGGACGTGCTGCCCGGGGCGCTGCTGTACCTGCGCATTGTCTACGGGGGCATCCCGGCCATTATGGCCTACAACTTCCTGGCGGCTATTTTGCGGGCCCTGGGGGACGCCAAAACGCCCCTGTACGCCATTGTGGTGGCGGCCCTGATGAACGTGGCCCTGGATTTGCTCTTTGTGGTGGGCTTCCACTGGGGCATTGCCGGGGCGGCCATCGCCACGGTGGTTTCCCAGGTGGCCTCTGCCGTGTACTGCTTTTTCAACGTGCGGAAAATCACCATCCTCCAGGTGCTTCCCGGCGATTTGAAGCCCCCCCGGGATTTGACCCTCACTCTGCTGAAGCTGGGCTTCCCCATGGCCTTGCAGAACGCCATCATCGCCATGGGCAGCATGGTGGTGCAGTTTGTCATCAACGGCTACGGCATGCTGTTCCTGGCGGGCTTTACCGCCACCAACAAGCTTTACGGCCTGCTGGAGATTGCCGCCACCTCCTACGGCTTCGCGGTGACCTCCTACGTGGGACAGAACCTGGGCGCCCGGCTGGTAAACCGCATCAAGCGGGGGCAGCGGGCGGCGGCTGTGGTGGCCTTCCTCACCTCGGTGGTCATCGCCGCGGCCATGCTGCTGTTTGGCCGGCTGGTGCTGGGGCTGTTCATCTCCGGGGAGCCGGCGGAGGTGGAGGCCTCTTTGGACATCGCCTACCACTACCTGTCCATTATGAGCGTGTGCCTGCCCATCCTATATATGCTGCACATCTACCGCTCCGCCCTGATGGGCCTGGGGGACACGGTGGTGCCCATGCTCTCCGGCTTCGCGGAGATGGTGGTGCGCATTGGCGTGGCCTTGCTGCTGCCCCTGGTCATGGGCCAGGAGGGCATCTACTACGCGGAGGTGGGCGCCTGGACCGCCGCGGCCATTCTGCTGGTGGCGGCCTATTACGCCAGGATGCGGGCCCTCTCCCGGCGCAAGGGCTTTGCCCTGGACGAAAAAAACTGAAAGGAGTGCTTGTATGGAGCAGGCGGTAAAAGAAAACAGCATCACCCAAGGTGTGATTTGGAAGCAGCTTCTCATCTTTTTCTTCCCCATTTTGATAGGCACCTTCTTCCAGCAGCTGTACAACACGGTGGACACCATTGTGGTGGGGCAGTATGTGGGCACCAACGCCCTGGCGGCGGTGGGCACCACCGGCACCCTCATCAACCTGCTGGTGGGCTTCTTTGTGGGGGTGTCCTCCGGCGCCACGGTGATTATCTCCCAATTCTTCGGCGCGGGGGACGGCAAAAACGTCTCCAAGGCGGTGCACACCTCCATTGCCTTGGCCTTGGCGGGCGGGCTTGCCATCATGGTGCTGGGACTGCTGACGGCCCGGCCCTCTCTGGTGCTGCTGGGCGTGCCCGAGGAGATACTGGGCGACGCCTTGACCTACATGAACGTGTACTACTGCGGCATCATCGCCAGCATGATATACAACGTGGGCACCGGCGTGCTGCGGGCCATTGGCGACAGCCGCATGCCCCTGTACGTGCTCATTGTCTGCTGCCTGGTGAACATTGTGCTGGACCTGCTCTTTGTGCTGGGCTTCCACTGGGACGTGTTCGGCGTGGCCATTGCCACGGTGCTCTCCCAGGTGGTCAGCGCGGTGCTTATCATGGTGCGGCTGATGCTCACCCGGGAGAGCTACCGGGTGGAGCTCAAACGCATCCGCTTTGATAAGAGCATATTGAAAAATGTTATCCGCATCGGCCTGCCCGCGGGGATGCAGTCGGTGCTGTACTCGGTGTCCAACCTGGTGGTGCAGGCCAGCATCAACTCTTTTGGCACCGACGCCATCGCCTCTTGGGCGGCCATCGGCAAAATTGACGGCTTCATCTGGATGGTGATGAGCGCCTTTGGCATTGCCATCACCACCTTTGTGGGGCAGAACTTCGGCGCCCAGCAGTACGCCCGGGTAAAGCGGAGCATCAAGGTGTGCCTGGGCATGGCCTTGGGCACCACCATCGCCCTGAGCATTTTGCTGCTGGTGTTCATGGAGCCCCTGCTGCGGTTCTTCACCGGGGACGAGACGGTCATCGCTATCGGCCAGCGCTTCTTCTGGGTGATGGCCCCCAGCTACTTTACCTATGTGTTCATCGAGATTCTCTCCGGCGCCATCCGCGGGGCGGGGGAGTCCCTGCAGCCCATGCTCATCACCTGCTTTGGGGTGTGCGGCCTGCGCATTTTGTGGCTGACGCTGGTGGTGCCCCGGTTCCACACCATGGAGATGGTGGCCATGAACTACCCCGTCACCTGGGTGATTGCCGCCGTGGTGTTCATCCTCTACTACCTGCGGATGAACTGGCTGCGCAGGTGCATCCGGCGGGGCGGCTACCCCATGCCGGAAACGCTGTAAGGCACTGGAAAAACAGGAGGGGAGGGGCCGCCGGTCCCTCTTTTTTGCTGCCCTGCGGGGGGAGCCCCGCTTTTTTCTGGGCGCTGGCATGAAAAAAACTATTGCATTTTTCCTGGGTTTGGGCTATGATAAGAGTGGTTAGATGTGCGTACAAATCCGGCGGCGGGCAGCGCCGTCCCGCACAGACTTGCACTAATCAAAATGGAGGAACCTGCAATGAACAACATCCCTCAGGTCAAGCTGGGTATTGTGGCTGTATCCCGCGATTGCTTCCCCATCCAGCTTTCCCAGAACCGCCGGGCCGCCGTTGTGGCTGCCTGCGCCGCTAAGGGCCTGGAAGTGTACGAGGCCCAGACTACCGTTGAGAACGAGAAGGACATGCTGGCTGCCGTGGAAGAAGTCACCAAGGCTGGCTGCAACGCCCTGACCGTGTTCCTGGGCAACTTTGGCCCCGAAACCCCCGAAACCCTTATCGCCAAGAACTTTGACGGCCCCTGCATGTTTGTGGCTGCCGCCGAGGGCGACGGCGACCTGATTAACGGCCGCGGCGACGCCTACTGCGGCATGCTCAACTGCTCCTACAACCTGGGCCTGCGCGGCCTGACCGGCTATATCCCCGAGTATCCCGTGGGCACCGCCGAGGAGCTGGCCGACAAGATGGCCGAGTTTGTGCCCATCGCCCGCGCCATCATCGGCATTAAGAACCTGAAGATTATCACCTTCGGCCCCCGGCCCCAGGACTTCTTCGCCTGCAACGCCCCCATCAACGGCCTGTACCAGCTGGGTGTGGAGATTGAGGAAAACTCCGAGCTGGACCTGCTGGTCTCCTACAAGGAGCACGCCGGCGACGCCCGCATCCCCGATGTGTGCGCCGACATGGCCAAGGAAATGGGCGAGGGCAAGTATTACCCCGACATGCTGGAGCGCATGGCCCAGTTTGAGCTGACTCTGCTGGATTGGGCTGAGAACCACAAGGGCAGCCGCCAGTATGTGGCTTTCGCCGACAAATGTTGGCCTGCCTTCCCCAGCCAGTTCGGCTTTGAGCCCTGCTATGTCAACTCCCGCCTGGCCACCCGCGGCATCCCCGTGGCCTGCGAAGTGGACATCTACGGCGCCCTCTCCGAGTACATCGGCATGTGCATCTCCGGCGACACCGTCACTCTGCTGGACATCAACAACTCCGTGCCCGCCTCCATGTACGAGGCCCAGATTAAGGGCAAGTTCGATTACGACTACAAGCTCAACGACACCTTCATGGGCTTCCACTGCGGCAACACTCCCAGCTGCAAGCTGTGCGCCGACCGCGCTGTGAAGTACCAGCTCATCCAGCACCGCCTGCTGGAGCCCGCTGGCAGCGACCCCGATTTCACCCGCGGCACCCTGGAAGGCGACATCGCCCCCGGCGAAATCACCTTCTACCGCCTGCAGAGCACTGCTGACGGCCAGCTCCGCTGCTACGTGGCAGAGGGCGAGGTCCTGCCTGTGCCCACCTGCTCCTTCGGCGGCATCGGCGTGTTCGCCATCCCCGAGATGGGCCGTTTCTACCGCCACGTGCTGGTGGAGAAGCGCTATCCCCACCACGGCGCCGTGGCCTTTGGCCATCACGGCAAGGCCCTCTTCGAGCTGTTCAAGCTGCTGGGCATCCAGGACATCGGCTTCAACCAGCCCAAGGGCATGCTCTACAAGACCGAGAACCCCTTCGCCTAAGAAGGAAAACGCCATACAAAATGGAGGCACCCCTGGCGGGATGCCTCTTTTTTGTTGCCTTTGGGGCTCTTGCCCCCGCAAACGGAAAGCGGCCTGGCCAAAGCCAAGCCGCTTTTTTTAACAAGATTTCGCCTGGATTTACTCCGTCCGCAAGGCCACCACAGGGTCTTTCTTGGCGGCGCTGCGGGAGGGGATGATGCCCGAGAACAAGGTCAGGGCGGTGCTGATGAGCACCAGCACCAAGGCCGTGGGCAGGGGCAGGAAGGCGCTTAAGGTCTGGATGCCGGTGAGATGGTGCAGGATGGCGTTGATGGGGATGCACAGCACCCAGGTGATAAGCACGCCCAGCGCGCCGGAGGTAAAGCCGATGATGACCGTCTCCGCGTTGAACATGGAGGACACGTTCCGCTTGGAGGCGCCAATGGCCCGCAAAATGCCGATTTCCTTGGTGCGCTCCTGGACGGAAATCAAGGTGATGACGCCAATCATAATGGAGGAGACCACCAGGGACACGGCCACAAAGGCGATGAGCACATAGGTGATGGCGTTGATGATGGTGGTGATGGAGGAAAGCATCAGGCCGATGTAGTCGGTGTACTGGATTTGCTCCAAATCGTCCTTGGTTTCGTTGTAGTCGGCGATGGCCTGCTCGATGACGTCCTTGTCCTCAAAGGAGGCGGCGTACAGGCTGATGGAGGCCGGGTCGTCCAAATCGATGTAGCCCAGCTGCACCAGGTTCTCCTCGTAGGTGGAGTCGGAGAAGGTGAGCACCTCGTCGTAGTACTGGGCGCACTGCTGGGTGGTGTAGGTGTCCATGGCGGCCAGCTGTGCTGCGTGTCCGTCCGATATGTACGCCGATCACTCGCTGTGGCTGGCGCAGGAAGTAATATCGGAAAATTTCTTCCTGCGTCTGCTCCGGCAAAAGGGCAAGGGCGGCGGCAAGTTCCGCATGGTACAAAACGGCGGTTTGGTCGCAGGCGGTAAAAAGATATTCTTCAAGCTGCTCCGGCTCGGCAAGCTGGACAAACTTCTCATTCATCAGATAGTCAAGGGAAACTTCCCGTTCCCACCTCCGGCGTAGCCTCAAAATCTTGTCTATGGCTGCATGACGAATGACAATCTTGCAAAAGGCGTTAAAGGTGTACTGGATATGCACTTTGTAGGCTTCATCTTCGGTCATAGAAATTCGCCCCTCTCTGAATAATAGTGCGGGGCGGCAGCACCCCTTGCTGTCGCCCCATGTCTGCCTACCAGCAAAGGCGGGCGGGGCTGTCAACGGCGGCGCAGTATGCGCCGTTCATCTTGACCGTTGACTGGCTCGACTGGCTTTGCTACTCATAAACGATATGTTACATAGATGTAATAAAGCAAATTAGTCCAAAGTATAGCAAGAGGATAACTGCTAAGAACACTATTACTGAAATGATTGATTTCTTCCAGTTCTTTTCACGCACTCCATCAATCACAAATTTAAGCATGATAACCAATAATGCTACTACGACTAAAGCTAATAAACTTATAAATCCCATAGAACGCTCCTTTTATTAATTACCTGTACTTGACACCGCAAAAAGGGCATGACTTTAACTTTCTTGTCACAAATGGAAGTAGCTTTCCGCAAGCTGGACATCTTCCAAAAATCAGTCGAAAAATTACAATTATTCCGAATAACCCGAAAATCATCATTGGAACAGTTTGCACACTTATAAAACTGCCTATTACCAACAATACAATAATGAGTGTTACAATGACACCTGTGATAAAATCAACATCTCTTGAGCTAAAAATCCGATGGCGCTTCAATTTAATCGAATAGTCAATAATTTGGTTGATTGCTTCATCGACGTTCTTATTTTCAACAGTGCTGATTTTCTCGCCGTCAAGAAGTTCTGAAACAGATATGCCTAGTTCTGCTGACAATAATTGTAAAAGCGACAAGTCTGGCATGTTTTTTCCGGTTTCCCAACGAGAAACACTTTTTTGTGTTACGCCGAGTTTTACAGCTAACTGTTCCTGTGTCATACCCTTTTCTTTGCGAAGTTCCGAAATGAATTTTCCAATTTTAATTTGATCCATTGGCTCACCTCCACTTGAAAGTTTATCATTTTTATGCTCAAAATGATAGGACATAGAGCGAGTATTTAAGAAATCACGAAAAAACGATAGGACATACTGCAAGTATTTGAGAAATACAGAACAAATGGTAGTAAGGTTTTTACATTTTCGGTAACTATGATTAATTTCTCTTATTGCCTACATATTACAGAATAGTGTGGGCTGATTGTCTTTTGATATTGTGTTACTTTACGGCACATGAGCATTATCTTTGGGCAGGAAGCACAGCCCATGCAAAGGAAAAGACCCGCGCCCTCCGCCGAGTGCGAAGGACCGGGTCCCGTAAGTACTCCCCAAATGCAGCGGAAGGCCACACAGCCAGCCTGTCGGCCTCCCCCTGTTTTTTATAGCCTGGGCCTCTTAGATGCCCAGCACGTCCCGCAGGTAGATGCGGGAGACTTCAGCAGAATGGAAATTGCACACCTCGGGGCGGTCCAGCTCCACGCAGAGGACGCCGTCGAAGCCCACTTCCTCCAGGGCGGCTTTCACCGCGGGGAAGTTCACCGTGCCGTGGCCCAGGGCCCGGAAGGTGCCCATCTTGTCGCGGCCCTCGGCCTTGGACAGGGCGTAGGTGTCCACGTCCTTTAGGTGCATGTAGGCCACCCGGCTGCCGTACTGGCGAATCAGCGCGGCGGGGTCCATGCCGGCCAAGGTGGTGTGGGCGGTGTCAAAGCAGAAGGAGACGTAGTCGGGATTGGTGTGCTCGGCAAAGTAATCGATGTCGCTCTGCCAGAACACGCAGGTGCCGTAGTGGGGGTGGAAGCACAGGGTGACGCCCTTCTCCTTGGCGTAGGCGCCCACGGTGTTGGCCACGTAGCACATCTTGTCCAGCATCTCGGGGTTGGTGGGCCGCTCGGAGGGGCCGTCGTCGCCAAAGCCGGCGTTCTGGCAGTTGTACCACTTTACGCCCACGGCGGCGCAGAAGTCGATCTGCTCCTTGGCGATGCGGATGGCCTCTTCCACGTCGAAGGTGAAGTGGCCGTACAGGTTTACCAGGTCCACGCCGCACTCCTTGGTCAGGTCCACCAGGGCCTGGGGGTCGTCGGCGTAGTAATCGCGGATAAAGGCGAAGTTCTCCACGGTGTCATAGCCCAGGAACTTGCACTCCTGGAAGGCCTGCTTCAGCTGGTTCTTGGCGGCTTCGGGCTCGCGGTTGGTAATCCAGGTCCAACCGGTATAGGCTGCTTTCATGGGTATTCCTCCTAAAGTTTAGAGTGTAGATTCTGTATGGACACACGGCTCAGTCGTCCAGCACGCCGTGCATGGGGTTGTTCTTCATGGGGGCGGTGCGGGTGTAGCCCGACTCCAAGGCGATGTACTCGCCCTGCTGGCAGGACTTGGAGAAGCTGGTCATAATCTCCAGCACGTGGCGCTGCTGCTGGTAGTTGGCGCGGTGGTCGCGGCCGGTGCGCAGGGCCTTGCACATGTCCGCCAGGCCCAGGGCCCGGCTGTTTTCGTTGTAGTCGAACAGCAGGGGGATTTCCTTGTACCCGTCGTAGAAGGAGGGCACCTTTTTGCGCTCCAGGGCGGGGTCGGTGGCGGGGGCGGCTGCCTGGTCCTCGGGGCGCAGCAGCAGCACGGGGCCGCCAAAGGTGTTGGGGTCGGGCACCACCAGTGTGCCCTGGGTGCCGTACACCTCAAAGCGGGCCTGGGCGCCACGGCCGTAGTACACGTCGAAGGTGGTGAAAATCTGGGCGATGGCGCCGTTCTCAAAGAGGATGTTCCCCGAGAGGTAGGTGTCCACGTCCACAGAGATGTCCTCGCCATAGTGGGGCTGGGAGGTGATGGTGCGGTGGGGGAAGGTGCGCTTGGTCATGCCCATTACGCCCTTGGCCGGGCCCAGCAGCTGCACCAGCGCGGTGACGTAATAGGGGCCCATGTCCATCATGGGGCCGCCGCCCCGCTTGTAGTAGAACTCCGGGTCGGGATGCCAAGTCTCGTGGCCGTGGCACACCATGGCGCAGGAGGCGCCCACCACGTCGCCGATGAGGCCCTGGTCGATCACCCGCCGGGCGGTCTGGATGCCGGCGCCCATAAAGGTGTCCGGCGCGCCGCCCAGGCGCAGGCCCTTCTCCTCGGCCAGAGCCACCAGCTCTTTGGCCTCGTCCATGTCCACGGCCAGGGGCTTCTCCGAGTAGACGTGCTTGCCGTGGAGCAAGCCTTGCTTTGTCACCTCGTAGTGCTCGTGGGGGCGGGTCAGGTTCAGGATGACCTCCACCTCCGGGTCGTTGAAAGCCTCGTACATATCTTTATAGATTTTGGGCTGACGGACCGCGGCGCCCTCTTTGATTTGCTCCTCCACGTAGCCGGCGCCCTTCTGGGCCCGCTCGGGGATGAGGTCGCACACGCCCACCAGGTCCACTTCACGGAAAACCTTGGTGATGTTTTGTAGGTAAATGCCGCTGATGGCGCCCACGCCAATCATGGCAATGCGTACCTTTTCCATGGCAGCTCCTCCTTTTTGTCATTTCTCATGACTTTTGGTTGCATTATAGCACCCTTTCTGGTAAAATACGTGCCAAGAGATGATATTTTACTGCCAATAATTGCGGGTTTTCCCTTTTTGGGGCCCGCCACGTTACGAGGTGAATCCCACATGCACGCCTTTGTCGAAGCCCGGCACGAGCCGCTGTCCATCCATCTTTCCACCGGGCTCACCTTCCCTTTGCACCTGCACCCCCAGCTGGAGCTGTTTTTGGTGCTCACCGGCAGCTCCTCGGTGACGGTGCGGGGCCAGACCCAGGTGCTGGGGCCCGGGGCCCTGGCGCTGATTTTCCCCAACCAGGTGCACAGCTACACCGCCCTGGAGCCCGGCACCGGGGCGGTGCTGGTGGTGTGCGACCTCTCCTACACCGGGGGCTACGCCGACACTTTGCTGCGCAGCCACCCGGAGGACCCCTTCCTTTCCGGGGAGAAGCTGCACCCCAACGTGCCCTACGCCATCCAGGAGCTGGAGCGGGAGGCGCGCCTCCAGCGGGAGAGCCCTGTGTTCGGCCCGCTGATTCAGCTGGTGCTGGCCCGGGCCCTGCCCCAGCTGAGCCTGGCGAAGAACTCCGCCGCCGACCGCCGGGAGCTGACCTATCAAATCTCCCAGTACGTGGGGGAGCACTTCCGGGAGCCCCTCACCTTGGGCACCTTGGCCCGGGAGCTGGGCATGAACAAGTACCACCTGTCCCACGTGTTCTCCGAGAAGATGGGACAGAGCTTCCCGGCCTACCTGTCCCGCATCCGCATCTCCTGCGCCTGCTCGGCTTTGGCGGAGACAGACCGCTCCGTCACCCAAATTGCCGAGGAGTGCGGCTTTGAAAGCCAGCGCTCCTTCTTCCGGGTGTTCCAGCAGCAGCTGGGCACCACCCCCCTGCAATACCGCAAGAACGCCCGCTCGCCGGAGGCGTCTCCGGGGAGGGGGGAGGGTAGCGCCGGGGAGATTCTTTCTCACTAACGGGTAAATCTTCCCCATCCTGGGGCACGGGCTTGAGTGGGTCTACTGCATCCAGGACGGCGCGGGTTTGCCCTAAGGTCAAAGAATTGCCCGCCGGGGAGGTGAAGGGCCTGGTGGACCACTCCCAGAGCATGGACACCTTTGGCATTTACGGCCACGCCCTCCAAGGGGAGGATGCCGTCACCGCCGGGAAGCTGGGCGCCCTGTTTGAAACGCTGGCAGCCCCAGTAGAGGAAACAGACAGTAAAAAAGACCTGCCAGGCGCAACGCCCAGCAGGTCGGAAACATAAAAAAGTGGCCCAAAAAGGCCGCAGAAAACCGAAAGTGTGTAGAACGCGCGGACGCGCCTCCCGAGAGAACCGCTTGCAGTTTGAAAAACTGCATTTTTTCTTCGCAAAAACCGCGTTTCTCTGCTTTAAAATGTGGGAAGTGTGTTAAAAAGTGTGTTACAGGCAAAAAGAAAAACCGCCTAAACCCAGTGTTTAAGCGGCTTTTTGTGGTGGGCGCTAACGGACTTGAACCGCTGACCCCCTGCACGTCAAGCAGGTGCTCTAGCCAGCTGAGCTAAGCGCCCGAATCTTTTGTTGCCTGCTTATTTTACACGATACCGCGGGAAAAAGCAAGCCCTAATTTACATTTCGCCAAATTTTTTCTTGGAGGAACAGAGATGTTAATAAATTCTTAAGAAATTTATTGCCTTGTACTTAATCTGTTCACAATATCCTTTAAATAAACAAAGACCTGTGGTACAATAGTCCCGGTAAATCAGGAGCGCGGGCCGCAAGCTTTTCTATAGAAGAAGCCTCGCGACGTCAGGAGCGTGCGCGAATTGCGCACCGCAGACCCAGCGCATGGTTGCAGAAGGCCCTAATCGCGGGCCGCAAGCTTCTCTATAGAAGAAGCCCCGCGACGTCAGGAGCGTGCGCGAATTGCACACCGCAGGTGTTGGAGAAGTGTTGATGTTTCTGTGGTACAAAACGGGAGTCCCGTTTGATAACCCTGTCCGCCTCCCCTTGGGGGAGGGTGAAAAAGGAGCGTGAAACGTATGGAGACGTTGTCTACCATCAATTTCCTAATGGCGGCCGTGTTCGCGGCCTGTTATTGCTACCAGGTGGTGTTCGCGGTGGCGCGCCTGCTGAAAAAGCGGCGGCGGTTCACCGCCCAAAAGCTGTGCCGCTACGCCGTGCTCATCGCCGCGCGGAATGAGAGCGCCGTCATCGCCCAGCTGCTGGAGAGCATCCGGGGGCAAAATTACCCCCAGGATTTGGTCCACATTTACGTGGTGGCGGACAACTGCACCGACAACACCGCGCAAATCGCCGCGGCCTGCGGGGCCCGGGTTTTCCAGCGCCAGAATAAGCTGCAGGTGGGCAAGGGCTTCGCGCTGCGGTTTCTGCTGCAAAAAATCCAGGAGGAGTACCCCCAGGAGCACTACGACGGCTACTTTGTCTTTGACGCCGACAACCTGCTGGACCCCCGCTACATAACCGAGATGAACAAGGTGTTCTCCTCGGGCAACCGGGTGGTCACCAGCTACCGCAACACCAAAAATTACGGCGACAACTGGATTACCGCCGGGTATGGCCTGTGGTTTTTGCGGGAGAGCGAGTACCTGAACCGCCCCCGGGATTACCTGGGCACCAGCTGCGCCGTGTCCGGCACCGGGTTTCTCTTTGCCCACAGCCTGCTGGAAGAGCTGGGCGGGTGGGACTACTTCCTCCTCACCGAGGATTTGGAGTTCACCGCCGACCTGGTCTGCCGCGGGGAGAAAATCGCCTATTGCCACGACGCCGTCATCTACGACGAGCAGCCCTCCAGCTTTGCCCAGTCCATCCGGCAGCGCTCCCGCTGGCAGCGGGGCTACCTCCAGGTGGTGGCCAAGCACGGCGGCAATATGGTGAAAACTATGCTGTGCGACGGCAGCTTCGCCTGCTTTGACATGCTGATGTGCACCATCCCGGCGGTGGTCCTCTCGGTTATCAGCCTGCTGCTCAACGGGGTGATGTTCGTGGTGGGCGTGACCATCGCCCGCAAACAGCTGGATATTTTCTTCGCCTCTGTGATTATGTCCGCGGTCAACTCCTACCTGGTAATGCTCCTCATGGGCCTGCTGCCCCTGGTGACAGAGTGGCGGCGCATCCGCTGCTCCCGCGGGAAGAAGATCGGCTACCTGTTCACCTTCCCGTTTTTCGTGTTCACCTTTGGCATCGCCATGGTGCTGGCGGTGTTCGGCAACATCGAGTGGAAGCCCATTAAGCACAGCGTGGCCCTCTCCATTGGGGATATGGGCAGCGTCTCCCCCCAGGAGCTGCGGAAAATCCGCAAGGGGCGCAAGCTGTAAGGCCCACCTTGCAGAGATGTTTCACATCCCCCGGCGGGAATTGTGCAAAAGTGCGAGAACGAGAAAACTTTCCAGGAAACGCTTTATAAAACCGGCCCCTTGTGTTACAATGGTGTGTACACAAGGGGCTTTCCTTTCTATAAGAAAAGAAAGAAGAAAGGGAGCGGTAATTTTTGCCGCGGCCGGATGGCCCCCGGGCTACGTTCGGGGCCTCCCGCGGGCGCTGCTTGCCGCGAAGGGGAAAGGCGGCGTGTGCAGCCTGCCCGCGGATGCGGCGGCATATCTTTTTACTTTTAGGAATCTCTTTGCCCAGCACAAGCTGGAGAAAGGAAGAAACGCATGGTCACACGGGTATTTGTTGAGAAAAAACAGGGATTTAACATCGAGGCCCAGCAGATGCTGGCGGACCTGAAGGGCAACCTGGGGCTGCGGGGCCTGGAGGAGGTGCGCATCCTCAACCGGTACGATGTTTCGGGCCTGTCGGAGGAGCAGTTTGGGGCGGCGGCCCGCACCATCCTCTCCGAGCCCACCATGGACGCGGTGTACGGCGAGGACTTCCGGCTTCCTGGGGAATACCAGGTGTTCGCCATGGAGTACCTGCCCGGCCAGTACGACCAGCGGGCGGACTCCGCCGCCCAGTGCGTGCAGCTGCTCACCCAGGGGGAGCGCCCCGCGGTGGCTACCGCCAAGGTCATCGGCTTAAAGGGCCAGGTGTCGGCGGAGGAGTTTGAGAAGGTCAAGCACTACCTGATCAACCCCGTGGAGAGCCGGGAGGCCTCTATGGAAAAGCCCGCCACCTTGGAGATGCAGGCGGACGTCCCCGCGGACGTGGCCCGTGTCACCGGCTTTACCACCTGGGACAAGGCCCAGATGCAGGCGTACTTCGACTCCATGGGCTTTGCCATGACCCTCTCCGACCTGGAGTTCTGCCGGGATTACTTCCGGGACGAGGAGCACCGGGATCCCACCGTCACCGAGCTGCGGGTCATTGACACCTATTGGAGCGACCACTGCCGCCACACCACCTTCCTCACTCGCCTGAACAAAATCGACGTGGAGAAGGGCGCCCTCAGCCAGGCCGTGGAGAAGGCTTTGCGGGATTACCTCGCCCTGCGGGAGGAGCTGTACGCGGGCCGGGACAAGCCTGTTTCCTTGATGGACATGGCCACCATCGGCGCCAAATACCTGCGGAAAAAGGGCCTGGTGCCCGATTTGGATGAGAGCGAGGAAATCAACGCCTGCTCCATCGAGGCCCCCGTCACCATCGACGGCAAGACCGAGACCTGGCTCATCCAGTTTAAAAACGAGACCCACAACCACCCCACGGAGATTGAGCCCTTCGGCGGGGCGGCCACCTGCCTGGGCGGCGCCATCCGGGACCCCCTGTCCGGCCGGTCCTATGTGTACCAGGCCATGCGCGTCACCGGCAGCGGCGACCCCACCGTCCCCTTTGAGAAGACACTCCACGGCAAGCTGCCCAGCCGGAAAATCACCACCGGCGCCGCCGCGGGGTATTCCTCCTACGGCAACCAGATCGGCCTGGCCACCGGCCAAGTCACCGAGCTGTACGACCCCGGCTACGTGGCCAAGCGCATGGAGATCGGCGCGGTGGTGGGCGCCTCCCCCAAGGCCAATGTCCGCCGGGAGGCCCCTGTCCCCGGGGACGTGATTGTGCTGCTGGGCGGCGCCACCGGCCGTGACGGCATTGGCGGCGCCACCGGCTCCAGCAAGGCCCACACGGAAAAGAGCGTGGAGGTCTGCGGCGCCGAGGTGCAGAAGGGCAACCCCCCCACCGAGCGGAAGCTCCAGCGGCTGTTCCGGGACGGCGACGTGGCCCGGCTGATTAAGCGCTGCAACGACTTTGGCGCCGGCGGCGTGTGTGTGGCCATTGGCGAGCTGGCCCCCGGCCTGAAAATTGACTTGAACCAGGTGCCCAAGAAGTACGAGGGCCTGGACGGTACCGAGCTGGCCATCTCCGAAAGCCAGGAGCGCATGGCCGTGGTGCTGGCCCCCCAGGACGTGGAGGAGTTCCAGCGCAAGGCCCGGGAGGAGAACCTGGACGCCACCGTGGTGGCCGTGGTGACCGAGGAGCCTCGCCTGCGCATGGAGTGGCGGGGCGATGAGATTGTCAACCTGTCCCGGGCCTTTTTGGATACCAACGGCGTCACCCAGAACGCCGAGGCGGAAATCGCCGCGCCCCAGGGCGAGAACTACCGCAAGAGCGTGCCCGCCTGCCTGGCCGGAAAAGAGGGCACAGAGGCCTTGAAAGAGAACATGGCCCGGCTGGAGGTCTGCTGCCAGAAGGGGCTTTCCGAGCGGTTCGACTCCAGCATTGGCGCGGCCACGGTGCTGATGCCCTTCTCCGGCGAGTACCAGCTGACCCCCGAGGAGGCCATGGTGGCCAAAATCCCCCTGGTGAAGGGCGAGACCGACGACGCCACCGCCATGAGCTACGGCTACATCCCCGGCGTGGCCCGGTACTCCCCCTTTGAGGGCGCCGCCTACGCCGTGGTGGAGAGCCTCTCCAAGCTGGCTGCCGTGGGCGCGGACCCCTTAAAGGCCCGGCTCACCTTCCAGGAATATTTCGAGCGGCTCCACGACGTGCCCACCCGCTGGGGCAAGCCCGCCGCCGCGCTGCTGGGCGCCTTGGAGGCCCAGCTGGGCATGGGGCTGCCCTCCATCGGCGGCAAGGACAGCATGTCCGGCTCCTTTGAGCAGCTGGACGTGCCCCCCACCCTGGTGAGCTTCGCTGTCACCATGACCAAGGCTAGCTCGACCATCTTCGCCTGCGCCAAGAAGCCTGGCTCCACCTTCGCGCTGCTGCCCATCCCCGAGGACGAAAACGGCATGCCCAACTGGGAGGCCTTGAAGGCGTACTACCGGGCTGTGCTGCTGCATATAGAGTGCGGGGACATCATCTCCGCCAGCGTGGTCCGGGAGGGCGGCGCCGCCGCCGCCGTGCTGCGGATGTGCTTTGGCAGCAAGACCGGCTTCCGCTTTGCCGAGGGCCTGTCCAAAGAAACCCTGTACGCCCCCCAGGAGGGCGCTTTGGTGGTGGAGCTCTCCAGCGAGGCGGACCTCTCCACCGACGCTGCCCTGTCCCCTGTGATTCTGGGCCGCACCTCCAGCAAGGAGGACGTGAAGCTGGGTGGCGAGCGCATCTCCCTGGAGGAGCTGTGCGCCGCCTGGATGGGCACCTTGGAGAAGATTTTCCCCAATAACGCCCATCCCGTGCCCGTCTCCAAGGACGTGCCCCTGTGGGAGAAGCGGGAGAACAAGGCCCCGGCCATCAAGGTGGCCCGGCCCCGGGTGTTCATCCCCGCCTTCCCCGGCACCAACTGCGAGGTGGACTCCGCCCGGGCTTTTGAGAAGGCTGGCGCCCAGTGCGAGATCCTGGTGGTGAAGAACCTGTCCGTCTCCGACATCGAGGAGACCATCGACCGCATGGAGAAGGCCATCCGCCGCGCCCAAATCGTCATGCTGCCCGGCGGCTTCTCCGGCGGCGACGAGCCCGAAGGCAGCGGCAAGTTCATCGCCACCACCTTCCGCAACCCCCGCATCGCCCAGGCTGTCACCGATTTGCTGGAAGCCCGGGACGGCCTGATGCTGGGCATCTGCAACGGCTTCCAGGCCTTGATTAAGCTGGGCCTGGTGCCCTACGGCAAAATCACCGAGCCCAAGGAGGACGACCCCACCTTGACCTTTAACACCTTGGGCCGCCACGTCAGCCGCATGGTGTACACCCGCGTCACCAGCGTGAAGTCCCCCTGGATGGCGGGCGTGAACGCTGGCGACATCTTCACCGTGCCCGTGTCCCACGGCGAGGGCCGGTTCGTGGCCGACGACAAGGCGCTGCGGAAGCTCATTGAGAACGGCCAGGTGGCCACCCAGTACGTGGACGCCGACGGCACGGTCAGCGGCGACATCCAGTGGAACCCCAACGGCTCTGTGTGCGCCATCGAGGGCATCACCAGCCCCGACGGCCGTGTGCTGGGCAAGATGGGCCACTCCGAGCGCAAGGGCACGGATTTGTACAAGAACGTCCCCGGCGAGAAGGACCAGCTGCTGTTCGAGAGCGGCGTGAAGTACTTTAAGTAAGTTCGCGACTGGACTGAGCAGTAAACAGCTGAGGCTGTTTACAGAGAGAATGTCTTGGAGATTTTGGGAATCTCCATCCTGCTGGTGTAGGACCGCCATTCTCTGCCGCTCGACCTGCCCTTTCCAGCAAAGCCAGCGGTGCGGACGTGCGTTAGCGTCCTGCATAAGCGCGGCCCAAGCCGCCGCTCCAGGGCGCGACTTGCTCCGCGGGAGCACCCGCAGTTCTTTGCTTCTTTCTTTCAAGAAAGAAGAGAAAAAGCACCTTTCGTAAGAAAGGTGCGTTCTTTGCCAGCTCCCTTTGGGGGGCTGGGAAAGGAGGAATCGTTGTTATGAAAGAAATATTGCGCCGGACCTGGGCAGGAGATCCCGCTTGGGGCGGGTTCTCCCGCGAGTTTCCCTTCGCGCCCTGGAAGGCCGCGATCCTGCCGGGGCAGGACCGTGAAACATCGCCCAGGAGGTGAGCTTTCTATGAAAGAAATATTGCGCCGGACCTGGGCGGAGATTGATTTGGACGCCTTGGCCCGGGACTTTGCCGCGGTGCGCCAGGCCGCCAACAAAAACGCCAAGGTGTGCTGCGTTATCAAGGCGGACGCCTACGGCCACGGGGCGGTGCGCATGGCCCAGGAGTTTGAGGCTCTGGGCGCGGACTGGTTCGCCGTCTCCAACCTGGAGGAGGCCTTGCAGCTGCGGCTGGGGGGCATCTCCCGGCCCATGCTGGTGCTGGGCTACACGCCCCCCGAGGAGGCCGCCACCTTGGCGAAGCACCGGATTTCCCAGTGCGTGTACAGCCTGGAGTACGCCCAGGAGCTCTCCCACTACGCGGTGGAGGCCGGGGCCACGGTGAATATCCACGTGAAAATCGACACCGGTATGAGCCGCCTGGGCTTCTACTTCCAGGACATCAGCCGGGACGAGGCCACCGTGCAGGAGGTGAAAGCCGCCTGCACTTTGCCGGGGCTGTATCCCGAGGGCATCTTCACCCACTTCGCCGTGTCCGACGAGGGCCAGGCGGGGGACGCCTTTACCATGCGGCAGTTCGGCTGCTTTAAGGAGATGATAGAGTCCCTGCTGCGGGAGGGCATCTCCTTTGCGGTGCGCCACTGCGCCAACTCCGCCGCCGTGTTTGACTATCCCCTCTCCCACCTGGATATGGTGCGGGCGGGCATCGTCATCTACGGGCTGTACCCCTCCGCCGCCCTGCGGAACCGCCCGCAGCTGACGCCGGTGCTGGCCTTAAAGTCCGTGGTGTCCCACGTGAAGGAAGTCAAGCCCGGGGCCACCATCAGCTACGGCCGCAAGTTTACCGCGGGCCAGGCCATGAAGGTGGCCACCATCCCCGTGGGCTACGCCGACGGCTACCCCCGCATCCTCTCCGCCCAGGGGGCCCAGGTGCTCATCGGCGGGAAGCGCTGCCCCATTTTGGGCCGTATCTGCATGGACCAGCTGATGGCGGACGTCAGCGCCCTGCCGGAAGTGAAGGTGGGGGATGTAGTCACCCTCATCGGCCGGGACGGCGCCGAGGAAATCACCGCCGACGAGCTGGCCGCCCTGGAGGGCAGCATCAACTACGAGGTGGTCTGCGGCCTCTCCAAGCGGGTGCCCAGGGTGTACTTAAAAAACGGTAAAGTGGACAGCATTTATAACGCGCTGCTGCCGGAGTAAACGGGCTCAGCGTTCCAATTGCATCCCATTTTATACAAAGAAAGGAAGATACACATGAAGAAAATTGGAAGCGGCAAGGTGCGGGAGATTTACGAGGTCTCCGACAAGGAACTGGTCATCTACACCACAGACCGCGTCTCTGCCTTTGACGTCATTCTGCCCACCCCCGTGCCGGAAAAGGGTCGGGTGCTCAACCAGCTCTCCCTGTTCTGGTTCGATTTGACGAAGGACATTGTGAAGAACCACCTGGTTTCCGCCGACCCCAAGGATATGCCGGAGGAATTTTCCAAAGAGGAATACAAAGACCGTGTGATGCTGGTGAAGAAGCTGAAAATGCTGCCCTACGAGTTCATCATCCGGGGCTACATGTTCGGCTCCATGTGGAAGGCCTACCAGGCAGGCGAGCCCTTCTGCGGCCAGGTTATCACCGGCGATTACCAGTTGGCCCAAAAGCTGGAAAAGCCCATCCTCACCCCCTCCACCAAGGCCACCGAGGGCCACGATGAGTACAGCGTCACCCACGAGGGCCTGGTAAAGGACCTGGGCGAGGAGCTGGCCCAGAAGCTGGAGGACACCTGCCTGCGCCTGTTTGAGAAGTGCTACGACTACGCCTATGAGCGGGGCATCATCATCGCCGACACCAAGCTGGAGTTTGGCCTGGACGAGAACGGCGAGCTGGTGCTGGCCGACGAGGTCTTCACCCCCGATTCCAGCCGCTTCTGGAACCGGGACGAGTACCAGGTGGGCACCTCCCCCTTGAGCTACGACAAGCAGTACCTGCGGGATTGGCTCATCGAGAACAAGCTGGACGGCGTCACCCCCGCCCCCCAGCTGCCCGCCGATGTGGTGGCCAAGACCCAGGAGAAGTACCTGGAGTGCCTGGAGCGCCTGGTGCCCCAGAAGTAAAAAAAGAGCCAAGGGAAAGTTTTTGCTGTGCGTCCCTGCTTTCTTTCCAAAAGCTTGCGGGATATGGGACAGCGCCCCGCGGCCTTAAATGCCGCGCAGCGGCTGAAAAAACGTGCGGGCAGGGCCCAGGCCCCGCTTCCGCGGCCGGCTGCCCTTGCAGATAGGTTTCCTGATACACGAAAAGGACCGCCCTTTTGGGCGGCCCTTTTTTGCTTGTTGTATGGCTTGTGAGACTTGCTTACTCCACGGTGAGGGTGAAGGCGAAGTCGAAGGTTTCCTCGTTGAGCTGGTACTGGGGCATCAGCAGCGGGCCGCAGGAGTTGGAGCCTACGCCGCTCATCTTGTAGTCCACGCACAGCACCGTCTCGCCGCACTTCTCCAGCTCGTAGTTGTGGGCCTTAGAGGCCAGCTCCTCCTGGGTGTAGGGGGAGACGTTGAAGGAGAAGGGCGTCTCAGAGGCGGCGGTCAGCGCATAGGCGCCGTCGGAGACGGTGACATACCGGCAGCCCGCGTGAGAGGAGTTCTCCTGGGGCTTGATGTAGTCCTCGTGCATGGAGTCCACGGTCTGGGCGTACACACCCAGGCGGGAGGCGCGGTGCTTGTCGATGTAGCTCTCGTAGGGGCCGTAGGCAAAGTACTCCACCTCGCCAAAGGCCTTGGGCAGGAACATGCGGATGCCGAACCGGGGCAGGAAGGGGAACTCCATATCCCGCTGGCCGTGGAGCTTCACGTCCACGCGGCCCTGGCAGTCCACAGTCCACACGGCCTTCACGTCCACAAACTTGGCGATGGTGATGGCGGCGATGCCCAAGTGCGCGGTGAGGGTGTTGCCCTCCTGCTCCACAGAGTAGACACGCACGGTGGGCCTGTCGTAGCCAGCCTCCCGCCACTTGGTGGAGATGTAGCGGTCGTTGTCCGCGGGGGCGCGGTAGGTGTTCCACTCCATGGGCCGGGTGAGCAGGTTCCGGTTCTTGTACACCATCTCGGAGAACAGGCCGGTGGTGTTGTCGAACACATAGCGGAACTCAGGGCCGGAGAATACCACCTGGTCGGGGCCGGCCTCTACGGTGACGGCGCCCTCGGCGGGGGCATCCAGGAAGAAGGGCTCCTCGGAGAGGATGATTTCGTCAAAGCCCAAAGCGTAGCCGGCCTTAAAGAAGGGGCCGTCCTCCTTGGCGGCGTAGAAGAAGGTCACCGTGGCGATGCCGCCCTGGGGCAGCTCGGGCAAGGTGATTTCCGCCTCGCCGTGGGGGGCGATGGAGGGCATCTCCAGCTGGCCGCCGAACAGCGTCTCGCCGTCCTGCATCACCTCGTAGGAGAGGGTCAGGTAGTCCGCGGCGTTGGTGAAGTCCAGATAGTTGTGGAGCTTAAAGGTGCTGCCAGAAAGCAAAGTGGCGCGCACCGGGCGGATGACGTTCTTAAACTCCAGCAGGCCGGTGTGGGGCGTGCGGTCGGGGTAGACCAGGCCGTCCATGCAGAAGTTGCCGTCGTGGGGGAACTCCCCAAAGTCGCCGCCATAGCGGTAGATGGGCCGGTTGTCCGGGGTGGTGCCGCCGTATACGGCGTGGTCGCACCATTCCCACACAAAGCCGCCCACAAAGCCGGGCCGGTTCATAATCTCCTGCTGGTAGTCCTCGGCGTCGCCGGGGCCGTTGCCCATGGCGTGGATGTACTCGCACAGCACATAGGGCATCTTGCGGCCCTTAAAGTCCTCGTCGGTCTGGCCGTTGGCGAAGAACTCCTCAATGGAGGACTTGGAATGCCAGGCGTCGGCGGCGGGGTTGATGGGGGAGTACATGCGGCTGTACAGGTCGATCATGGACACATCGGGGGTGTAGCCCTCGCGGTCCTTGTGGTACATATAGCTGTTTTCGTAGTGCAGCAGCCGGGAGGGGTCGTAGGCCTTTACCCAGCGGCCGGCGGCCTCGAAGTTCTCGCCGTAGCCGCTCTCGTTGCCCAGGGACCACACCACCACGGAGGCGGCGTTCTTGTCCCGCATCACGTTGCGCTGAGAGCGGTCCACAATGGCCTCCATAAACTGGGGGTCGTCGGCGGCGTCGGGGTAGTGGTTGCGGTCGTGGCCGGGGCCCATCTTGGTGGCCATGCCGTGGCTCTCCATGTCCGCCTCGCCAATGACGTAGAAGCCGTACTCGCTGCACAGCTGGACAAACCAGGGGGCGTTGGGGTAGTGGCTGGTGCGGATGGCGTTGACGTTGTGGCGCTTCATCAGGCACAGGTCTTTTAAGGCCTGCTCCCGGGAGATGGTAAAGCCGGTGACAGGGTCGCTGTCGTGGCGGTTGACGCCCCGGAACTTGATGGCCACGCCGTTTAAGTACACCACGCCGTCGTCCACCCAGATTTTCCGCAGGCCCACCTTCTGGGGGATGACCTCATCCCCGGTGGAGAGCACCAGGTCGTACTGGTTGGGCTGCTCGGCGTTCCACAGCAGGGGGTTCTCCAGCTGGAACACCAAGGGCTCGCCGGTGGAAGCGGCCTCGCCCACCTTTTCGCCGCCGGGGGCGTACAGGGTGCCGGTGACGCTGCAGGCGCCGCTGAGCTCCAGCTCCACGGTGACGGTGGCCTGGGTGAAGTCGTCGTTAAAGCTCTCTTTTACAAAGTAATCGCGGATGTGCTCCTTGGGCCGGGCAAAGAGGTACACGTCCCGGTAGATGCCGCTCATGCGCAGCTTGTCCTGGTCCTCCAGATAGCTGCCGTCGCACCACTTGAGCACCAGCACGGCCAGGGTGTTGTCGCCGGCGGTGAGGTAGCTGGAGATGTCGAACTCGCTGGTGGAGTGGGACACCTGGCTGTAGCCCACAAACTCGCCGTTTACCCACAGGTAGAAGCAGGAGTCCACGCCCTCAAAGTTCAGGAACCAGCTGTAGGCGGCGGGGTCGGCCACGTCGATGTGGCGCACGTACAGGCCGCAGGGGTTCTCCTCGGGGACATAGGGCGGGTCACAGGGGAAGGGGTAGCGCACGTTGGTGTACATGTGGCGGCCATAGCCGTGGTTCTCCCAGCAGGAGGGCACGGGGATTTGGTCCATATCCTCCTCTACATAGGCCATGCCGTCCTCGGGGGTGGTGCTGATGGCCTCCTTATAGGAGTTGAAATACTGGAAAGCCCAGGTGCCGTTTAGGGAAATCACCCGGGAGGAGCAGCCGGATTCGGCTTCTTTCTCCCCGGCGTAGGGGATATAATAGCTCCGGTTGGGGCAGGTCCCCACGTGCAGGACCTGGGGGTCTTCATGGAAGTGATGGGGTTTCAGGTTCATACAACTCTCTTCCTTTCTTCCTAGAGTGCGTCCCCGCTGGAAAAGATTGCTTTTTCCCAGAAGAAACGGTATACTTTAATAACTGTAGCATACAATGAATTTCCTCCGCCGTCAATAAGTATTTTGCGGGAAAGGGAGAAAATTTTGCGCATATTGAACAGGGAAGGCGGCCCGCTTGGCCCTTTCCCGGGAAAGGTGTGATTGCATGGGAGCCGGTGCGTTGGCCGCCGGGGTATTTGGCGGCGCGGTGTTCCTGCTGGCCGGGAGGAAGTTCTCCCGGGGATCCTGCCAGCGGGGGAGGTTTGCCCTGTGGGCCAGCCTGCTGTTTTTGGGGGCCTTTGTGTTCCGGGGGGTGCTGGGGTACTATTCCCAGGGCTTTACCACCGACACGGATACCTTTAAATCTTGGGCGAACATCGCCAACACCGTGGGGTTCCAGCAGATTTACCACGAGGACATCTTTTTGGATTACCCCCCGGGCTACCTCTATGTGCTGGTGTTTTTGGAGAAGCTCCGGCTGCTGCTGGGCCTGCCCCTGGAGAGCCAGGGCTACACCTTGCTCATCAAGCTGCCCTCCATCTTGGCGGACTTGTTCTGCGCCGGGGTGGTGCTGCACCTGGCCAAGGACAAGCTGGGGGAGCGGGCGGCGCTGTTCCTGGCGGGGGCGTACCTGTTCTGCCCGGCGGTGTACCTCAACTCTGCCCAGTGGGGCCAGGCGGATTCCTTCTGCGCGGCCCTTGTGCTGTGCTCGGTGCTGCTGCTCTACCGGGAACGCTACGTGCCCGCGGCGCTGCTCTTTGGGGTGTCCATCGCCTGCAAGCCCCAGATGCTGGTGTTCGCCCCCTTATATTTGTTCTTCGCCATCAAGCAGCGGCGGTGGCTGAAGCTTCTGCTGGGCATAGCCCTGACAGTGGGGGCGGTGCTGCTGCTGGCCCTGCCCTTTACCCAGGGATTTAACTTCCTGTGGCTGCTGGAGCGCTACCAGGCCACCTTGGACTATTACAACTATTACTCCGTCAACGCCTACAACTTCTGGAGCCTTATCGGCTGGAACTGGCAGACGCTGCCGGCGGGCCTTGCCGGGGAGCTGCTGGACTTTGTGGGCCCGGTGATAGCCACCCTCTGCTGCGGGGTGGCGGTGTTTGGCTCCCGGCGGAAAGAGGTGGTGTTCTACTGCCCGGCGCTGCTGATGGCGGTGATGTACGCCTTTTCCGTGAAGATGCACGAGCGCTACCTGTTCCCGACGCTGCTGTTTACGCTGCTGGCCTACCTCACGGCGGAGGACAGGGGCCTGCTGCGCTCCTACGCCGCCCTGGCCACCGCCAGCTATGCCAACGTGGCCTATGTGCTGTGGCAGTTCCGGGAGTTCTACGGCAGCTACGACCCCAACACCCCCTTGACCCGGTTTTTCTCCCTGGGGCAGCTGGCGGCCATTGGCTCGCTGCTGTGGGTGGGCTTCCGGGTGTACCTCCGGGGGGAGGTGCGCCCCGGCGCGGCGCCCCAGCCCAAACCTTTGGTGGACCGCCGCCCGGTGGACAGCGCCTTCCGCCCCCGGGACTGGGTGCTGCTGGGGGCCGTCACCGTGGTGTACGCCTGCTTTGCCTTCTGGGGCCTGGGGGATAGGCAGACCGCCCTCACCTCTTGGACGCCCGCCGCGGGGGAGAGCGTTACCCTCATTGCCGACGGGGAGGTGGACACCCTCCTGTACCTGCCGGGCATCGCCCCGGACGAGGCCCACTACGCCGCCCGGGTGGGGGTCAATGTCCAGGTGGAGACAAGCCAGGATGGGGTCAACTGGGTCAGCTGCGGCAACCTCACCGACGGCAGCGTGTTCGCCTGGAAGCAGTACGCCCTCTCCACCCCGGGGCGCTATGTGCGCCTGACAGCTTTAGACGGCAGCGTCACCCTCAACGAGGCGGGGCTGAAATACACGGATACGCCGGTGGTGGCCGCCGTCACCAGCCAGGGGCCTGGGGCGGAGCTGCTCACCGACGAGCAGGACGTGGTGCCCCTGGAGACCACCTATAAAAACTCCACCTACTTCGACGAAATCTACCACGCCCGCACCGCCTACGAGCACATCTTGGGCCTGGAGCCCTACGAGAACACCCACCCCACCTTGGGCAAGCTCATCATTTCCCTGGGCATCCGCCTCTTTGGGATGAACCCCTTTGGCTGGCGGTTTATGGGGGCGCTGTTTGGGGTGCTGATGCTGCCGGTGCTGTACCACCTGCTCAAGCAGCTCTTTGGCCGGACGCGCCTGGCCTTTGCGGGCACGGTGCTGTTCGCCTTTGACTTTATGCACTTCACCCAGACGCGCATCGCCACCATCGACACCTACGCGGTGTTCTTCCTGCTGCTGATGTACGACGCCATGGTGGTGTTCCTCAAGGGGGACGTGGGCCGGGACAGCTGGAAGCGGCTGCTGCCCCCCCTTCTGGTGTGCGGGGTGTTCACCGGCCTGGGCATCGCCGCCAAGTGGACGGCCGCCTATGGCGCCCTGGGCCTGGCCGGGCTGTTCTTCGGCAAGCTGGCCTTCACGCTGTGGGAGGCCCGCCGCCGCGGGGAGGATGTGCGCCCCCTGGCCCGCAAGTGTTTGCAGCTATGCGCCTGGTGCTGCTTGTTTTTCATCGCCATCCCCTTTGTCATCTACTTCGCGGCGTTTTTGCCCATCACCACGCTGTCCCACAACGGGGGCAAGCTGTGGTGGGCCTTCTGGAACTACCAGACCACCATGTTCAACTACCACGCCCACCTGGAGGCCACCCACTCCTTTGCCTCCCCCTGGTACGAGTGGCCCTTTGACATCCGGCCTATCTGGTACTTCGCCCAGGACAACTGGAACGGCTACAGCACCATTTCCTCCTTTGGCAACCCCCTGCTGTGGTGGGGCTGCCTCCCCGCCCTGGCAGCGGCCGCCTACCTCTGGTGGAAGGAGCGCCCCCGCTGGGCGGCGGTGGTGCTGGCGGGGTTTGGCTCGGTGTACCTGCCCTGGGTGCTGGTGCCAAGGCTGACCTTTATCTACCACTACTTCACGGCGGTGCCCTTCCTGGTGGTGGCCCTGTGCGGGGTGTTCTCCCTGCTGTACGAGAAAGGCCCCTTTGCCCGGCGGCTCACCTTCCCCGGGGGATTGGAGTGCCAGGGCGCCACGCTGCTGCTGGCGGCCTTTGCCGCGGGATGTTTGTTGCTGTTCGCGGTGTACTTCCCGGTGCTCTCCGGCGCCCCCACCACCCGGGAATATGCCGACGCCTTGGAGCTGTTTGATAGCTGGTATTTCAGTTGAGAAGGAGCCAAGGGAAAGCAAATATAAAGTTTTCGGTCCTCTCGTCTGCCGGCTCGGTCGGCTGTTGGGCAACGTCCCACTGGGACGTAACAGCCCTTTTTCAAAAGGCTTGCGGGGGGTGGGGCAGGGCCCCACGGTCTTGTCCTTATTGGGCGGCAGCCAGGAAAAGAGCTAAGGAAAAGCGCAGACAACCTTCGGTTGCTTGCGCTTTTCCTGCCCGGGGGAGTGCCGCCGCTGTCAATTCGCGCCCATGGCAGCTCGCTGCCGCTCGTGCGCATCGAACCGCCAGCGCACGTGCGCGCCGGGGGCTGGTGGTTGGCCTTCCTCCATCACGGCCGCGGAAAGAAAAACGAAACCGCACGCACCGCTTGACACAGCCCCGGCCCTGTACTATAATGGGCACAATTTTAACACGAGGAGGCTTGCCCTATGCTCTGCAACGAGTTCGACCCGGACCGCAAGGCCCTTATCGACCCACAGGAACAGTTCCGCCCTATCGCCGGCTTTCCGGAGATTTGCGTCATGGCCTTTTCCGCCCACATTGTGGAGAAGTGCCTGGAGCGCTACGGCGGGGAGCAGATTGCCGACGTGCCCTTCTGCACCGGCCGGGTGCCCATCTACCGGGTGGTCATCGACGGCACCGAGGTGGCTTTGAGCATGCCTCACGTGGGGGGACCGGCTGCCAGCGCCTTCATCGAGGAGGTGTGGCCCCGGGGCGGGAAGTACTTCGTGTTCTTCGGCGCCGCCGGTGTGCTGGATAGGAACATCCCCCTAAACAGCTTTATTCTGCCCACCGCGGCGGTGCGGGACGAGGGGCTTTCCTACCACTACCTGCCCCCGGCGGAGGAAGTGGCCCTGGACCCCGCCTGTGTCGCCGCCTGCCGGGAGGCCTTGGAGTCTCTGGGCCTGCCCTATACCCAGGGCAAAACCTGGACCACCGACGCCTTCTACCGGGAGACCCGGGGCAAGATGGAGCGCCGCAAGGCCCAAGGCTGCGTGTCCGTGGAGATGGAGTGCGCCGCCCTGGCGGCAGTGGCCCAGTTCCGGGGGCTGCGGTTTGCCCAGTTCTTCTACACCACGGACAACCTGGACGGCCCCGTGTGGGACAGCGGCGTGCTCCACCAGAAGGGCGCGTCCGTCACAGAGGAGTGCATCGCCGCCGCCGTGGAAACAGGCCGCAGGCTGCGGGCGCTGTAACAACCAGAGGAGGAGTGTATCATGGCAAAAATCGCCACCTTTTACGACCACATTGTGGACATTTCCCGCCAGGAAAACATGTTTGTGGTGGACGCTTTGAAGCTGGCCCGGGAGCTGGGCGTGGAGGCTGTGGAGGCCTCTGCCAACAACATCTTGGGCCGGGAGGACGAGTTCGGCCAGGAAATCGCCATGGCGGATATGGAGATTTCCGCCATCCCCGCCTATTTCCACTTTGAGCGGGACACCGATGTCAAGCGCCAAGCCGCCCCCATTTTGGAGGCTGCCCAGTTTTTGGGCGCGCCCCGGCTGCTGGTCATCCCCGGCTTTTGGGAGGAGGGCGCATCCCCCCAGGAGCGGGAGGCCCAAACCGCCCAGATGGTGGGGTGCGTGGAGGAGCTTGCCGGTTTGGCCTTGGACTACGGCGTCTCTTTGGTGATGGAGGAGTACGACAACGAGCTCTCCCCCATCGCCACCATGGAGGGGGTGCGCCGGTTTTTGGACGGGTGCCCGGCCCTCTCCTGCGCCTTTGACACGGGGAATTTCCGCTTTGCCAACCAGGCGGTGGGGGACGCTTACCAGCTGCTGCGGGATAGGATTGGCCACGTCCACTTGAAGGACCGCTCCTACACCCAGCGCAACGGCGAAGGCGCCAAAACCTCCCTGGACGGCGTCAACCTGTACCCCGCCCCCGTGGGCGGCGGCGACCTGCCCCTGGAGGACATCCTGGCCCAGCTGAAGCGGGACGGCTACGACGGCATCTACACCATCGAGCACTACGGCGCCAACCACGCCCTGGAGTACCTGAAGGATTCCGTGGCCTGGGTGCAGGCGCGGCTGGGGTGAAGGACATAACAGATAGAAAGGAAAAAGGTGGGCTGCTGCGCTGCGCGGCACCCACCTCTTTTCATATAAAATTATTCCTTCTTTTCCCCCGCCGAGGCAGAGACGGCGTCGATGACAGCGGCGCGGAAACCGTGCTGCTCCAGCTGGGCCACGCCCCGAATGGTGGTGCCGCCCGGGGAGCACACCGCGTCCTTCATGGCGCCGGGGTGCTGGCCTGTGGCCAGGTGGAGCTTCCCGGTGCCCGCCAGCATCTGGGCCGCCAGCCGGTAGGAAAGCTCCCGGGGCAGGCCGTGGTAGACGCCCGCGTCCCCCAAGGCCTCCAGGAACAGGGCGGCGTAGGCCGGGCCGCAGCCCGCCACCGTCCCCGCGATGCCCATTTGGGCCGAGGGCACTGTCTCCACCACGCCCAAAGCGGCCAGCAGTTCCTTTGCCTGGGAGAGCTCCTGGGGCGAGAGGCTGTTCTCCTCCTCCAGCAGCACAATGCCCTCCCCAATGGCCACCGGGGTGTTGGGCATGATGCTGAGATGGTGCACCCCCGCGGGCAGCACCTCCTCAAACCGCTGGAAGGGCCAGCCCGCCGCCACAGAGAGCAGCACCTTGCCCGCCAGCTTCTCCCGGATGGGGGCGAGCACTGTTTCTATTAAATAGGGCTTTACCGCCAGGATGAGGATGTCCGAGCGCTCCAGCACCTCCACGGCGTCTTTGCAGGGGATGACGCCCAGCTCCCCGGCGGTTTTCTCCAGCTTTTCCCAGCGTTTGGCGCAGGCGGCAATCTGCGCCCCCTCCAGGACGCCGGCCTGCAAAAATCCCTTTGCCATGGCCTGGGCCATGTTCCCAAAGCCGATAAATCCTACAGTGTGTTGTGCCATTGCGGCAGCTCCCCTTTCGCGGCCCAAGGCGGGCCTGTTTCGTTTAAAGAAAGTATAGCACACATCCGCCCAAACAAAAAGGAAACTTTTTTGTCGAAAAACACCCAGCCATCCTTGCGGATTTAACGGGACTATGGTATAGTTTTTTACATAGATTTTACACGCAAGAAGGATGTACCCCATGCAGGAATGGAAAGAAAAAATTCGAATTGTCCGGGGAAGGTTGGCTTGGGCCAGCCTGCCCCTTTGTTTTTGTGGGCTGGTCCTGTTTGACGCGGCCCTGCGGTTCTTCTACCGGGCGGCGGGCTCCACCCGCTTTCTGGATTGGCGGGCTTTTGTGTTCACCGGCGCCTGGAGCCTGCTTTTGACAGGGGTTGCCGCCTTGCTGCCGCCTTTGGGGCGGCGCATCGCCATGGGGGTGTACGCCGTGTTTTTCGGGCTGCTCTCGGTGGTGCACGGGGTAATGTTCAACATCTTCGGGGAGTTTTTCACCTTCTCCGACACCAACTTCGCCGGGGACGGCGCCAAGTTTTTCAGCCTCTCCTACTTAAACCTGCGCAAAGCCTTGGTGGCAAGCATTGTGCTGGCCATGCTTCTGCTGGCGGTGGGGGCGTGGCTGGTGCCCAAGCGCCAACCGGGGAAACCCCGGTGGCCCCGGCTGGCTGGAGCATCCGGGGCCATCCTTTTGTCCTTGGTCAGCGTGGTGTTGCTCAACCGCTCGCTGCTGCCCCAAGCGGACACCATGACCTGGGGCAGCTTGTTCGACCCCAACTCCGAGGAGCAGGCCTACAAGGATTTTACCGATTCCAACCGCTGCCTGCTGATGACTGGCCTGTACCAGTACACCGTCCGGGACTTTGTGGTGTCCTTTGGCCTGGAGGCCAGCCCCGTGGATTTGAACAGCTTGGACCAGTTCTATGAGGAGCGCGCCGGGCAGGTCAGCGGGGAGAATGAATACACCGGCCTTTACGAGGGAAAGAGCTTGCTGATGGTGATGCTGGAGTCCATCGACACCTGGCTCCTCACCCCAGAGTACATGCCCAACCTGTACGCCTTGCAGCAGCAGGGCACCAACTTTGTGCACAACTACACGCCCCTGTTCCTGTCGGCGGGCACCTTCAACACGGAGTTCATCTCCCAGACAGGGCTGCTCCCCTCGGTGACGGGGCTCTCCAGCAGTATCTACTCCACCAACAGCTTCCCCTTCTCCCTGGCCCACCAGTTCTCCCAGCAGGGCTACACCGTGGGCTCCTTCCACACGGCCAGCGCCGGGATTTACAGCCGGGGGAGCATCCACCAGAACCTGGGCATGACCTACCACAGCGGCGCCGAAATGGGCATGGACGACTACATGCTGGACAGCCAGATGATGGAGGGCTATGACATGTTCATTCCAGAGGGGCCGTTCTTCAGCTACATCATCACCTATTCCGGCCACGGCCCCTATACCGAGGAGATGGGCAACATCTCCGCCCCCCACTGGGAAGTCGCCCAGGCAGCGGTGGCCCAGTCCGGCGTGGAATCCACCCCGACCAATTTGGAGGAGTACACCCACGCCGTGGCTCACGCCATGGAGACGGACCAGTTCATCGGCGAGCTGGTGGCCCAGCTGGAGGCCGACGGCCGCCTGGAGGACACGGTGCTGCTGTTCTACACCGACCACTACGGCAAGTACCTCACCGATAAGGAGTTCCTCTACCAGCTGAAGGGCGTCAGCGCCGACAGTCCCGAGCTGTACCGCACGCCCTGCTTCTTCTACGCCAAGGGCCAGCAGCCCCAGACCGTGGAGAAGTACGTGGCCCCGGTGGACTTGGCGCCCACCATTGTCAACTTGTTCGGCCTGGATACGGACACCCGCTACTACATGGGCGACGACATGTTTGGGGACCAGGGCGGCGTGGTGCTGTTCCCCGACGGCGGCTGGTACGACGGGGAGACCTACTACACCAGCGACTACCAGGGGGAAGTCACCCAGGAGATGCGGGACACCAGCGCCATGGCCCGCCGCCGGGAGGAGGCCTCCTTCAACACCCTGCGGGCGGATTACTTCGCCCGGCGGGAGATTTCCTAACAAAGCAAAAGGGGACGGCAGCAGCCGTCCCTTTTTCTATGCGCCTATTTCCCGGTCCCCCGGTTGTTTACGCCTGGTAGAAGAAGTACTCCTGGCGGCCGTCCACCTCCAGGGCCTGGGACTTCACCCCAAAGACCCGGGCGGGTACGCCGCTCGCAAAGACTTGGTCCGCAGGGCCCTGGGCCGCTAGACGCCCCTTTTCCAGCACCACCACCTGGTGGCTGTAGGAGAAGGCCAGGGGCAGGTCGTGGAGGACCATCACCACGGTTTTGCCCATGGCGTTGACCTGGGCAATCAGCTCCAGCATCTCGTACTTTTGGCCGATGTCCAGGTAGGTGGTGGGCTCGTCCAAAAAGAGGATGTCCGTGTCCTGGGAAAGTGTCATGGCCAGGTACACCCGCTGGCGCTCGCCGCCGGAGAGCTGGGAGAGCTCCTTGTCCTTCAGGGCGGTGGTGCCGGTGACCTCCATGGCCCAGGCGATTTTCTCCCGGTCGGCCTGGGTCAGGTCCCGGCCAAAGCTCAGGTGGGGATAGCGCCCGTGGGCCACCAGCTGCTCCGCCCGGATGGAGGGCACGTCCCGCGTTTGGGGCAAAATGGACACCAGCCGGGCAAACTCCTTGCGGCCAAACCGGCGCAGGTCCTTTCCGCCGTAGAGCACCTGTCCCCCTGTAAGGGGCAGCAGCCCGCAGGCGGCCCGGAGCAGCGTGGTCTTGCCGCAGCCGTTGGGGCCTATCAGGGCGGTGATTTTCCCCGCCTGGAAAGTAAGGTTCACATCCTCCAGCACCGGGCGGCCGGGGTACCCGGCGGTGACGTGGCACAGCTCTATCATCCCGCGCCCCCCTTTCTCCCCGGTAGGGGACGCCGCCTCTGCTTGACGATGAGGAACAGGAAGAAGGGCCCGCCCAAAAAGCTGAGCAAAATGCCCACGGGAATCTCATAGGGGGCAAAGAGCACCCGGCTTAACAGGTCGCACAGCGTGACAAAGCTGGCCCCCAGCAGGGCCGCCGCGGGCAGCAGCACCCGGTGCCGCCCCTGGCCGAACAGCCGCCGCACAATGTGGGGGCACAAAAGCCCCACAAAGCTCACCTGGCCGGAGAAGCTCACCGCCGCCCCTGCCAGTACGCAAGCGATGAGGATGAGCCCGAAGCGGGTGGCCTTGACGGGAAGGCCCAGGCTGTGGGCGGTCTCCTCCCCCAGGCAGAGCACGTCCGTGGGCCGGGCCAGCAGGCAGGCCAGCGCCAGGGCCGGGAGAATCATCAGCCAGGCGGGGGAGAGGTTTGCGAAGCTCACCCCGGAGAAGCCCCCAATCAAAAAGGTGCTGCCGTTGTAGAGGGTATCCGGGAAAAAGGTCTTGATGGTGTTGGTGCCCGCGGTGAAGATGCTGCTCACCGCCACCCCCGCCAGGATGATGGTCAGCTTGCCCGCGCCGGCCCCCGTCGCCACGGCGTATACGATCAAAGTGGCGGACAGGGCCCCTATAAAGGCGCCCAAAGGCGCCGCCCCCGCCATACCGGGCGCCAGGGCCATGGCCAAAAAGGTGCAGAACCCCGCCCCGGCGTTGACGCCGATGACGTTGGGGGAGGCCAGGGGGTTGGAGAGCACCGCCTGGATGAGCATGCCGCTGACCGCCAAGGCCGAGCCGCACAGCAGAGAGGCGCACACCCGGGGCAGCCGCACGTGGAGAAGAATCCGGGCGTCGGGGGAGGTGGCCTCCCCGTCCAGCAGCTCCCACAGGGCGGCGGGCAAATCGATGACCGTGGAGCCCACAGCGGCGCCCAAGGCCGCGCTGGCCACCACCAGCAGCCCCAGGCCCAAAAGCCCCAGGGCCGCCTTACTCCTCATGGAACAGCTGGGGGTAGAGGATTTCCCCCAGGTACTGGTAGCTTTCCCCCCAGCGGTTGTTGGGCTTGTAGTGGAACAAATCCTTGGGCAGCACAATGTAGCGGTCCTCCTTCACGGCGGAAAGCTCCGACCAGGCGGGGTTCTGCTGGATGAGGCCGTTTAAATAGTCCAGGGCCTTTTGCTCGTCGCCCATGGTGGTGACGAAGATGTAGTCCGGGTCCGCGGCGATGACCTCCTCCAGGCTCAAGTCCTCCAGCATGGAGGGGTGGTCGTCGGCGATGTTGTGGGCCCCCAGGTCCTTTAAAATGGCCCCGGCCAGCTCGTCGTCGGTCTTGGCCTTGATGCCGGTGGAGAAGGCCCGAATCAGCAGCACGTTGGGCCGGGTGCTGGAAAGGGCCGCGTTGGCCTGGGCCTCCTCAATCTGCTGGCCCACCTGGGTGACGTTTTCCTCGTACAAATCCTCCCGGCCGGTGATGGCGCACAGCTGCTCCATCATAAAGGCGTAGTCCGCAAAGGTGTCCACCTGGAAGAAGGCGCAGGCGAGCCCGGCGTTTTCCAGCACGTCCCGGATGTCCGCCTGGGCGGTGATGTCGCTGGCCAGCAGCACCAGGTCCGGCTCCAGGGCGATGATTTCCTCGGCGTTGGGCTCCTTCACTGTGCCCACCACGGCGATGTCCTCGGGCAGGCCCAGGTCCCGCTGCTCCAGGGCGTCCTGGGTGACGCCCACCAGCTCCCCGCCGGCCAGCAGCCAGGCCTCCGCGAAGGAGCCATAGGTCGCCACCACCCGGGGCGCGCTGGTGTCCAGGGTGATTTGGCTGCCGTTGGAATCGGTGATGGATACCTCCCCGGCGCTTTCCAGCTGGGAGGAAGCGCTTTCGGGAGCGCTTGAGGGGCTGTCCACCTGGGAGACAGTCTGGCTGGTGGACTCTGTGGTGGATACGGCGGTGCAGCCGGTGAGCAGCAGCGCCAGGGCTAAGAAAAGGGGCAAAATTCGTTTCATACATACATCCTTTCTAGGGTGTGGGGTTAAAACAGCATGTCGTAGTTGACGGTGGTGCAGAACAGCTTCCGGATTTCCTGGGGCTCGCTGGACTGGCCCATGGCCCACATCAGCTTGGTGACGGTGGATTCCAAGGTCATGTCGTAGGTTTCCAGCAGGTGGTAGCGGTCCTTCACGTGCTTTCCCACCTGGTAAACGGAGAGGTCGCTGCCCTCCTGGGGCACCTGGGTGGCCATGATGACGGTCTTCCCCTGGCGGATGAGCTTGTCCAGCTCCTCCAGGTACACGTCGGGGATGCCCCCCATGCCGTAGCTTTCGATGATAAGCCCGTCGCACAGCTGCCCGGCGGCGGGAAAGGCGGCGGGGTCCATGCCCGGGGTCAGCTTTAGCAGGAACACCCGGGTGTTCAGCTTGTGGTAGAACACCGGCTCCCCCTGGGGCTCGTAGGGGATGTAGCGCACCACCCGGCTTTCGTGGACGCTGGCCAGGTCGGGGAAGTTCAGGCTGGTAAAGGCGTTGTAGCTTTTTGTCCGGGACTTCCTGGCCCTTGTCCCAGCGATGACGTGGCTGCCAAAGACAATGCACACGCCGCTCTCCCCCGAGCAGGCGAACCGCAGGGCGTCCAGCAGGTTCACCTTGGCGTCGGTGGTGTCCTCGTCAATGGAGCGCTGGGCCCCGGTAAGCACAATGGGCTTGGCCGTGCGCTGTATCAAATAGGAGAGGGCGGAGGCCGTGTAGGCCAAGGTGTCCGTGCCGTGGCAGATGACAAAACCGTCGTAGCGGCTGTAGTGCTCCTCGATGAGGTTTGCCAGCAGCAGCCAGTGCTCCGGCCGGATGTTGGTGGAGTCCAGGTTGATGGGCTGCACCGTGTCGATGGAGCAGAAAGAGGCCGCGTCGGGGACGTAGCTCAACAGCTCCGCGGGGGTCAGCTGCGGGGCCAGGCCCTCTGCGGTGTGGCGGGAGGCGATGGTGCCCCCGGTGGCGATGAGAAGAAGATGCTTCATGGGATTACCCTCCAGTTTGTCAGGACTATTATACCTTAAAATCCCCGGGGAGGGAAGGGGAAAAGCAAAAGGCCCGGGAGGTCCGGGCCTTTTTGGGTCGGTTGTATCGCTGGTTCGGCAGGGCCGTCTGTTCCCGCAGGGGACCGGCCGGGAAAGGCGCGGCCAGGGGCCGCTGTTTCCCTGGTCTCTTTCCTGCAAAGCTGCGCTTTGCTTTCAGGTCGTAAGGCTCCGCCTTACCAACCGCCAGCTTTCTTGAAAGAAAGCTGGGCAAAGAACTTTTACGCGCCTTCGGCGTTTAGCTGTTCCACCAGCCTTTGCAGCGCTTCCTCGTCCATGTTGTCCGTCCCCGCCAGGGGGAAGGGGATGCCCATGCTTTGATACTTCTCCACGCACAGGTTGTGGAAGGGCAGCCACTCCATCTTCTCCAAATTGGAAAAGCTCTCTGCCAGGACCTTGATCTTCCCCATGTCCTCCAGGCTGTCGTTAAGCCCCGGCACCACCACGTGCCGCACCCACAGGGGGATGCCCCGCTCCTCCGCCAGCCGGTAAAAGGCCAGGGGCTTTTCCATGTCCGCCTTGCAGTGGAGCCGGTATTCCTCCGGTGTGGCGAATTTCAAGTCGCCCAAAATCAAATCCGTGTGCTCCAGCACCTGGCAGGCGCCGTCCCAGTCTGCCCACACGCCGGAGGTGTCCAATGCCGTGTGGATGCCCTCCTCATGGAGCAGGGAGAACAGCTCTCCCACAAAGGCGGGCTGCAGCAAGGGCTCGCCCCCGGAGACGGTGACGCCGCCCTTGTCCCCAAAGTACATCTTGTACCGGCAGATTTCTTGTACCAATTCCGCCGCCTCCCGCTCCTGGCCGCCGGAGAAATCCCAGGTGTCCGGGTTGTGGCAGTAGGCGCAGCGCAGGGGGCAGCCCTGCAGGAACACCACGTACCGCACCCCGGGGCCGTCCACCGCCCCCAGGGATTGGATGGAATGCACCCGCCCCTTCATCACAGGGACACGTGGAAGGTGCGGGAGATGACTTCCCGCTGCTGCTCCCGGGAGAGCTTGTAGAAGTTCACCGCGTAGCCGGAGACCCGGATGGTCAGGCTGGGGTACTTCTCCGGGTGATTGTAGGCGTCAATGAGGGTCTCCCGGTTTAAGACGTTCACGTTCAAGTGGTGGGCGTTTTGGGCGAAGTAGCCGGTGAGGATGGTCACCAGGTTGTCCACCCGCTCGGTCTCCGTCTTGCCCAAGGCCTGGGGGGTGATGGAGAAGGTGTTGGAGATGCCGTCCCGGCAGTAGTCATAGCTGAGCTTGGCCACGCTGTTCAGGGAGGCCAAAGCGCCGCTTACATCCCGGCCGGACATGGGGTTGGCGCCGGGGGCCAGGGGCTCGCCGTGCTTTCTCCCGTCGGGGGTGTTGCCGGTCTTTTTGCCGTACATCACGTTGGAGGTGATGGTGAGGATGGACAAGGTGTGCCGGGCCTGGCGGTACAGGCTGTACTGGCACAAAGCGTGGTAGAACTTTTCCGCCTGCTCGCAGGCGATCTGGTCCACCCGGTCGTCGTTGTTGCCGAACTTGGGGAAGTCGCCCTCGGTCTCGAAGTCGGTGACAAGGCCGGTCTCCGGGTCCCGGATGCACTTGACCTTGGCGTACTTCACCGCGGAGAGGGAGTCCGCCATACAGCTCATGCCGGCAATGCCAAAGGCCATCAGCCGCCGCACGGTGCTGTCGTGAAGGGCCATCTGGCTCTTTTCGTAGGAGTACTTGTCGTGCATATAGTGGATGATGTTCATGGCGTTGACGTAAGTCTTGGCCAGCCAGGGCCGGTAGAAGTCGATGCGCTCGATGAGCTGGTCGTAGTCCAGGTACTCCTCGGGCCACACGGGCATTTTGGGGCCCACCTGGTCGCCCTTCAGCTCGTCCCGGCCGCCGTTGATGGCCAGCAGCACCAGCTTGGCCAGGTTGGCCCTGGCGCCGAAGAACTGCATATCCTTGCCCACGCGCATGGCGGAAACGCAGCAGGCAATGGCGTAGTCGTCGCCGTAGACAGGGCGCATCACGTCGTCGTTCTCATACTGGAGGGCGTCGGTGTCGCAGGAGACCTTGGCGGTAAAGCGCTTCCAGTTCTCCGGCAGGTGGGCGCTCCACAGCACGGTGAGGTTGGGCTCCGGCGCGGGCCCCAGGTTGTACAGGGTGTTGAGCATGCGGAAGCAGGACTTGGTCACCAGGGGCCGGCCGTCCTCGCCCATGCCGCCCACGCTTTCGGTGATCCACATGGGGTCGCCGCCGAACAGCTCGTTGTATTCCGGGGTGCGCAGGTGCCGGGCCATACGCAGCTTTAAGACAAAGTCGTCGAAGATTTCCTGGGCTTCGCTCTCGGTGAGAAGGCCCGCCTGCAAATCCCGCTCAAAGTAGATGTCCAGGAAGGTGGACACACGGCCCAGGCTCATGGCGGCGCCGTTCTGCTCCTTGATGGCGGCCAGGTACCCGAAGTACAGCCACTGCACGGCCTCCCGGGCGTTGCTGGCGGGGCCGGAGATGTCGTAGCCGTACATCTGGGCCATCACCTTCATGTCCTCCAGGGCCTGGATCTGGTCGTGGAGCTCCTCCGCCGCCCGGATGGAGGGGGAGCTCATGACGCAGTCCCCCAGGGCGATCTTATCGGCCTTCTTCTGTTCAATCAGCCGGTCGATGCCGTACAGGGCCACCCGGCGGTAGTCGCCGATGATGCGCCCCCGGCCGTAGGCGTCGGGCAGGCCGGTGATAAGCCCCACGTGGCGGGCGGCCTTGATTTCCGGGGTGTAGGCGGAGAACACGCCGTCGTTGTGGGTCTTGTGGTATTTAAACTCCTCCTCAATCTTGGGGGAGACCTCGTAGCCATAGGCTTTGCAGGCAGAGCGCACCATGCGCATGCCGCCAAAGGGGTTGCAGGCCCGCTTTAAGGGCTCGTCGGTCTGCAGGCCCACAATGATGTCCTTCTCCTTGTCCAGGTAGCCGGGGCCAAAGCTGGTGGGGGTGATGACGGTCTCTGTGTCCACCTTTAAGGCGCCGCCGTTTTCGTGCTCCTGCAAAAGCAGGTCCTCAAACTTCTTGCGGACGTCCAACGTGCGCTGGGTGGGGCCGCAGAGGAAACTGCTGTCGCCGCCATAGGGGGTGTAATTCTTCTGGATAAAATTGCGGACGTCGATTTCATCCTGCCACAGCCCGCCGGTAAAACCATTCCATTCCTGCCGCTTCATAAGGGACCATCCTTTCTCAACACAAGGGGTGATACGGTGTACAAGTGTATGGGGCCGCGGGAGCCACAAAAAAAGGGCAGCATCGCGCGGCGACACTGCCCAGACGGTCGGCAAAAAGGCTGCTCCCCGCTCCCCTGTGGTGAGTTCCACATTAGCCCGTCAGTTGCGGGGGCCTTGTGAGGCTATCATACCAGACTGGGCGGGAAATTGCAACAAGAAAAATTAAGAATCCCTTCTATTTTTGCAAAGCGCACAAAACCCGCCCCGCAAAAAATAAAAGTTTCGCCAGCCTGTTTCAACGCGCCGGTTTGTTATACTCCACTCCAAGAGGGCGCCAAGTGCCGCCTTCTGTTTTCCACACGCCCGGCGCTTCCTGGGGAAAACTTTCCCCAGGGCGGGTCAGCCCTCCTGGCGCTCCACCAGGATATGGCGGCACTGGGGGCAGTGCCAGGCCGGGCAGGTGCAGGGGGAGTAGGCGTCGTTGGTCAGGTGCAGGTCCTGGCCCCGGGGGATACGGGGGAACGCCACCCCGGACAGGGAGGGGCGGCGGGTGGTAAAGACCACCGGGCGGTCGCTTTGCAGGTAGCCGGGCTCCATCTCCCGGCCGCAGGCGGGGCATTTCATGGCGTGGCCTCCTTTGGATTTTGCTGGTTTCAGTATACTCCCAGGCGCTTTTTTTGAAAAGGGGCAGCCCCACTTTTCTCTAACACATCTTTATGGTATAATGTCACTAACTGGGCTGAACAGGCCGCAAAATACCGATGGAAAAGGGGGCGCCTCCCGCTGTGGGACGTGCCGGCGGATGGCTCAGCCTGATGCGTGGCATACTAGAATGCCATAGGAAAGGACGATGCTTGTGAAAAGCTTATTTGCCTATATGCGCAGCTATAAGAAGGAGTGCATCCTGGGGCCGCTGTTCAAGCTGCTGGAGGCCACCTTCGAGCTGCTGGTTCCCTTGGTGATGGCCGCTGTCATCGACGTGGGCATTGCCCACGCCGATAGGGGCTATGTGGGCCGCATGTGCCTGGTGATGGCCGGCCTGGGCGTGGTGGGCCTGGTGTGCTCCATCACCGCCCAGTTCTTCGCGGCCAAGGCCTCGGTGGGCATTGCCGCCAAGCTGCGGCACAACTTGTTCGCCCACATCCAGACCTTGAGCTACACCGAGATGGACACCGTGGGCACCTCCACCCTTATCACCCGCATGACCAGCGACATCAACCAGGTGCAAAACGGCCTGAACCTGGCCCTGCGGCTGCTGCTGCGCTCCCCCTTTGTGGTATTCGGCGCCATGGTGATGGCCTTTACCATCGACGTGCCCGCGGCGCTGGTGTTTGTGGTGGCCATCCCCCTGCTGGCGGTGGTGGTGTTCGGCGTGATGCTGTGGACCATGCCCCGGTACAAGCAGGTGCAGGCGGGCCTGGACAAGGTGCTGGGCGCCACCCGGGAGAACCTCACCGGCGTGCGGGTCATCCGGGCCTTTGGCCGGGAGGCCGCCGAGAACCAGCGCTTCCAGCAGGAGAACAACGCCCTGACAAAGCTCCAGGAGCACGTGGGCAAAATCTCCGCCCTGATGAACCCCGTGACCTACGTCATCATCAACCTGGCGGCTGTGGCCCTCATCTGGGTGGGGGCTGTGCGGGTGGATACGGCCATCCTCACCCAGGGGGCGGTGGTGGCTTTGCTCAACTATATGTCCCAGATTCTGGTGGAGCTGATTAAGCTTGCCAACCTGATTATCAACATCACCAAGGCACTGGCCTGCATGGGCCGGGTGCAGGCTGTGCTGGATACCCCCTCCTCCATGGAAGCCCCCCAGGCGTTCTCCGGCACAGCGGGGCGGGGCGGCAGCGTGGAGTTCCGGGGCGTGGGCCTGACCTACCAGGGCGCGGGGGAGGCCTCCCTCTCCGGCCTGGACTTTTCCGTAAAGCCCGGGGACACCGTGGGCATCATCGGGGGCACCGGCAGCGGCAAGTCCTCCTTGGTGAACTTGATTCCCCGCTTTTACGACGCCACCCAGGGCGCCGTGCTGGTGGACGGCCGGGACGTGCGGGAGTTCCCCCTTTCCCAGCTGCGCCAGCGGGTGGGGGTGGTGCCCCAGCGGGCCCAGCTGTTTTCCGGCACCATCCGGGAGAACCTGCTGTGGGGCAACCCCAACGCCACCGAGGCGGACTTGTGGCAGGCCCTGGAAACCGCCCAGGCCCGGGACTTTGTGGAGGAGAAGCCCGGCGGCCTGGATGAGCCGGTGGCCCAGGGGGGCAGGAACTTCTCCGGGGGCCAGCGCCAGCGGCTGACCATCGCCCGGGCCTTGGTGCGCAAGCCGGAAATCCTCATTCTGGACGACAGCGCCAGCGCCTTGGACTTCGCCACCGACGCCAAGCTCCGCCGGGCCATCCGGGAGATGGAGGGCGGGCCCACGGTGTTCATCGTGTCCCAGCGGGCCTCCTCCATCCGGTACGCTGATACCATCATCGTGCTGGACGACGGCCAGGCCGTGGGCATCGGCACCCACCAGCAGCTGCTGGAAAGCTGCCAGGTCTACCGGGAGATTTTCCAGTCCCAGTACGAGAGCAAGCGGAAGGAGGCGGCGGTATGAAGGGCCAAAAAGCGCAAAAGGGCACCTTGAAAAAGGTGCTGCACTACATCCGCCCCTACTGGGCGCTGGTGGGGCTGTCTGTGCTGCTGGCGGCGGTGACCGTGGCGGCCAGCCTGTACATCCCCATTTTGACAGGCAACGCCGTGGACTACATCGTGGGCCCGGGCAACGTGGACTTTCCCGGCATTTTCCGCATCTTGATGGAGATTGGCCTGGTCATCGCCGTGGCGGCTTTGTCCCAGTGGGTGATGAGCCTTATCAACAACCGCATCACCTACCGGGTGGTGCGGGACATCCGCAACAAGGCCTTTCAGAAAATCCAGATCCTGCCCCTGAAATACCTGGACGGCCACCCCACCGGTGAGGTGGTCAGCCGGGTCATCGCCGACGTGGACCAGTTCGCCGACGGCCTGCTCATGGGCTTTACCCAGCTGTTCAGCGGGGTGCTCACCATAGTGGGCACGCTGGTGTTCATGCTCAGCGTCAACGTGGTCATCACCGCCGTGGTGGTGGTGATTACCCCCGTGTCCCTGGTGGTGGCGGCCTTCATCGCCAAGCGCACCTATGACATGTTCCGGCTGCAATCCCAGGTGCGGGGGGAGCAGACCGGCTTTGTGGAGGAGATGGTCCAGGGCCAAAAGGTGGTGCAGGCCTTTGGCCGGGAGCAGGACTCTTTGGAGAAGTTCGACGAAATCAACGAGCGGCTGCGCAAGTGCAGCCTGCGGGCCATTTTCTTCTCCTCCATCACCAACCCCTCCACCCGGTTTGTCAACTCCCTGGTGTACACCGGCGTGGGCATTGTGGGCGCTCTGTCGGTGATTGGCGGCGGCCTTTCCGTGGGCCAGCTCTCCGCCTTTTTAAGCTACGCCAACCAGTACACCAAGCCCTTTAACGAGATTTCCGGCGTGGTGACGGAGCTGCAAAACGCCCTGGCCTGCGCGGGCCGTGTGTTCGAGCTTATCGAGGAGCGGCCCCAGGTCCCCGACGCCCCCGGCGCCCGGGTGCTGGAAAACGCCCAGGGCAGCGTGTCCATCCAGGACGTGGCCTTCTCCTACCGGCCGGAGCAGCCCCTTATCGAGAACTTCCGCCTGGAGGTGGAGCCCGGCCAGCGGGTGGCCCTGGTAGGGCCCACCGGCTGCGGCAAGACCACGGTCATCAACCTGCTCATGCGCTTTTACGACGTGGACAGCGGCTCCATCCAGGTGGAGGGCACGGACATCCGGGACATCACCCGCCACAGCCTGCGCCGCAGCTACGGCATGGTGCTGCAGGACACCTGGCTGAAGCGGGGCACCATCCGGGAGAACATCGCCTATGGCAGGCCCGAGGCCACCTTGGAGGAGGTGGTGGAGGCCGCCAAGGCCGCCCACGCCCACAGCTTCATCAAGCGGCTGCCCCAGGGCTATGACACGGTCATCGGCGAGGACGGCGGCTCCATCTCCCAGGGCCAGAAGCAGCTGCTGTGCATCGCCCGGGTGATGCTGTGCCTGCCGCCCATGCTCATCCTGGACGAGGCCACCTCCTCCATCGATACCCGCACGGAGATCCGCATTCAAAAGGCCTTCCAAAAGATGATGGAGGGCCGCACCAGCTTCATTGTGGCCCACCGGCTGTCCACCATCCGGGACGCGGATAACATTTTGGTCATGCGGGACGGCCACATCGTGGAGCAGGGAAATCACGAGAGCCTGCTGCAAAAGGGCGGGTTCTACGCCGAATTGTACAACAGTCAGTTTGACCACGGTTAAAAAAGCGCACCGCGGAGCGCGAAAAAGTTTCGCCAGCCTTTTCAAAGGCTGCAGAGCGCGAGACAGCGTCTCGCGGTCTTAAAAGCAACGCAAAGCGTTGCACAAAGAAAAACCAGGGAAACAGGAGCAGCGCCCCGCCTTTCCCGACCGGCACCCCGCCTGGCAAGCCCTCGCGGGAAAACGAAAGGCCCCCGGCAGCGCCGGGGGCTTTGTTGTATGTAGAAAACCACTCGCTAGGCGAGTGGTTCCAAAGAAGGCTTGTGCCGA